>LNFM01002323.1_pt1 | contig 49028 bp, 55 predicted proteins | sample 596031 | NCBI WGS metagenome assembly LNFM01 (sample SAMN04254537, study PRJNA301005) | activated carbon metagenome | isolation source: dual media filters at the Ann Arbor, Michigan drinking water treatment plant | place: USA: Ann Arbor
ACAGGCGAACCGTACTGGCATTCACCGGGCTTTCCGAAAGGATCATCAGATTGAGGACCGTCGTCATCCCAGCCGCTGGCAAGGGCACCCGCCTGTTGCCGCTTACCCGCGTCACACCCAAGGAATTGCTGCCCGTCTATGACAAGGTGGTGATGGACTTTGCCATGGAAGAGGCGATTGCCGCCGGCGCAAGCCGGATCGTCGTGGTGATCAGCCAGGCCAAGACCGCAATCCGAGACTATCTGCAAGACCATGTCGCAGCGGCACAGCCTGCCCCGGCGCGCCCGGTGGCCGTAGGTCCGTGGACGACGAACCGTCGCCCCGAGGTGGTCTTTGCGTTCCAGGACAAGCCGCTTGGCCTTGGCCACGCGGTGCTCTGCGCCAAACCCTACATGCTGCCCGGCCCGTTCGGGGTGATCCTGCCCGATGACGTGATCCTGGGCGAAAACTGCCTGGCCGAGATGCGCGCCGAGTATGCCAGTGGGCAGATGGTCGCCGCGATGGAAGTATCGCAAAAGGACACGTCGAAATACGGCATCTTCACGCTGCGCGGCCAGTCGCGGTCATCGCGCTGCTTGCCGGCCTCGGGGATGGTGGAAAAGCCGGCTGCCGGCACCGCACCGTCCACGCTGGCGGCTGTCGGGCGCTATATCCTTGATCCGATGATCTTCGAGATCCTGCCGCGCACGCCGGTCGGCGCGGGGGGCGAGTTGCAGCTGACCGATGCGATCGCCATCGCCAGCAACGCGCTGCCCCTGAGCGCCTTCAAGTTTTCCGGTGTGCGGTATGATTGCGGCAATCACGCCGGGCTCTTGAGCGCGTCGATCGCGCGGCAGCACAGCCTGGGGCTGGGGGCCAGCAACGACTGGGCACCACCGCGGCGCAGCAACGGCAGTGCAACGCTGCTCAGCATCGGGCCGTCGTCGGCCTTGGGTGAAGGCGCGCGCTGAAATGGCCGTCGTGCGGCCCAGAAAGCCGCACGCCCGCCCAGGAAGCCGCGTCCGGCGGCGCAACTTAAAGCAACTGCAAACCCGGCCTCACCAGCAGGCACCGGCGAGCGTGAGGGATTTTGATCAAGGTCATGGAACCATTAGGCCGATCCGTGCGTTACGCTAGAGTGCGTCAGGATGTCAAAGGGGCAAAAGTGTCAGGCGACATGTCAAAAAAAGTGGTTCGGGATCCAGCGGTCAAGGCGGTACGTCAGGGCCCTAAATTGTCGCGCTCGGAGGTATCACATGCCATCGAGACCAGTCTCAAAGCAGCCTACGAGGCCAGCCTGGAAGAGGTTGTTCCCGACCGGTTCTTGCAGTTGTTAGCGCAATTGAAGGAAAAGGAACAAAAACGTTGACGAATTCCGTAGACCCCCGCGACGGTATTTCCGAGCACATCCGGGACCTTCGGGCCTTTGCAATGTCGCTGACGCGCAACCATGCCACCGCCGACGATCTGGTGCAGGACACCATCGTCAAGGCGTGGTCGAACTTCGACAAGTTCAACGTCGGGACCGATCTCCGGGCGTGGCTTTTCACGATTCTGCGCAACACGTTCTTTTCGCTTCGCCGCAAGGTCAGCCGCGAGGTCGCAGACCCCGACGGGCTGCACGTGGCCAGGCTCTCGGTGTTGCCCGACCATGACGGCAAGCTCGCGATGCGCGAATTTCTGAAGGCATTCGACAAGCTGTCGCCAGAGCACCGTGAAGTGCTGATCCTGGTCGGCGCCAATGGCTATTCCTACGAAGAGGCGGCGCGGATGATGGGGGTCGCCACCGGCACGGCAAAAAGCCGGGCCAGCCGTGCGCGGGCGCAGCTTTGTGTGCTCATGGGAATGACATCTCCTTCGGGCAACCCCGTGCTGACCGAACCCACGGCGTTGGCAGTGATAAACCGGTCCACGCTCGCCGTCGCGTGATGTCGGGCTGGGCCCGTGGCCGGGTAACGGGCCGGCTGGGCTTCAGGCTGATGGTGGCAGTTGCGGTGGCCCTGACGCCACTTGCCTTCCTGTCCTACAGCCAGGCACTGCGATCCGAAAGCGAGGCCCAGGCACGCGCGCAGTCGGCTCTGTTCGGCGAGACTTTGCTGGCGGTGACACCGCAGCTTTCCGAGATCAACCGCACGCGCGGCGTGGCGGCAGCACTGGCCAGCACCATCGACCGGGCTATCGGTGATGATGCGGCCTGCAGTGCCGAGATGGCGCGGATCGTCGCGACGACACCCGACATCAGCTTTGCCAGTTTCGTGCGACGCGACGGCTTGATGACCTGCGCATCGACCGGACGGCCCGGGAACTTTGTCGGCCCGCGGCTGGATGCGCTGAACAAGGACCCGCGACCAATGCTGATGGTGATGCCGCGCGGCCAGTTCACGGGCGAGACGGTGCTGATCGTCACGCATCCGGTGCGCGACGCCGGGGGCGTGCTGGGCTATGTGTCCCTGTCGATTCCGCACCGCGCCCTGCGCCAGGCAAGTGCAGACACCCTGACCGACAGCAACCGGCGCCAAAGCCTTGCCGGGCTGGTGACCTTCGACGCCGAGGGCACCGTCCTGACCGCGATGTACGGGCTGGAGACGGTCTACCTGCGGCTGCCGGTCGGCCAACCATTGCGCGACTTTGTCGGACAGGAACCCGCCACTTTCACCGGCGAGACGCTGACCGGCGAAGAGCGCAACTTCGCGGTGATGCCGATCGTGCCGGACGTGCTTTACGTTCTGGGCGTCTGGCAAGACCCGGTGCCGACGGGCAGCAAGCTGCTAAACAACCTGCCGCTTTGGGCGGTGCCATTGGCGATGTGGCTTGCCAGTCTGGCAGCCGCCTGGATCGGGGCAGAGCTGCAGGTGCTACGGCCGGTCCGGTCGCTGCGCCAGTCGATTATTACCTTCGCAGATGGCAACCGCAACGTGCCGCCGCCCGACCTGGAAGATGCTGCCAATGAATTGCACGATGTTGGCGAGGCCTTTGAGCGGATGATTTCGGCGGTGATCCACAACGAGGCCGAGCTGGAGGATTCGCTGCATCAAAAGGAGGTGCTGCTGCGCGAGGTCCATCACCGGGTGAAGAACAACCTTCAGTTGATCGCCTCGATCATGAACCTGCAGATGCGCAAATCGGTCAGCCCCGAGGCGCGGCAGCTGCTGAAGGGCCTGCAGGACCGGGTGATGAGCCTGGCCACGGTACACCGCGAGCTCTACCAGACCAGCGGGCTGACCGAAGTTGATACGCGTGAACTGCTGGAAAGCATCGTGGCGCAGGTGATGCGGATGGGGTCCGCCCCGGACCGACCGCTTGGCGCTACAACCTTGATCGCGCCGATCCGGCTGTCGCCCGATCAGGCGGTGCCGCTGTCGCTGATCGTGACCGAGGCGCTGACCAACGCGCTGAAACACGCGGTCCACAGCATCGGCACCGCGCCGCGACTGTCAGTCACGCTGGACCGGCTGCATTCGGATCGGGCGGTCCTGACCATAGCGAACGACCTGCAGTCGGACGATCCCGCGCGCAAGGTGACCGACCCTGACAGCACCGGGCTGGGACACCAGTTGCTTGCCGCCTTCGCGACCCAGTTGGGGGGGCAGCTGTTCGTCGGCGAGGAACAGGGCCGGTTCGTGGTGCGGCTGGAGTTCCCGGTCAAGCCGGCGAGGCCTGACCTGACCGCCGTGCCCGAGGCCTCCGGCTGACGCCGGTTCTACGTGCCCATGCGGCGTGGGAACCCTTAGCCGACTTTGGCGGTTTATTTCGCAGGCGCATTTGACGCCCGCTATAAAGGAGATACGCCATGCTTGGTTGGGCCCTGACCTTTCTTGTAGTTGCTCTGATTGCCGCGGCGCTTGGCTTCGGCGGCATTGCCGGTGCTTCGGCCGGAATCGCGCAGATTCTGTTCTTCGTGTTCATCGTCCTGTTCGTGGTGGCACTGATCGCGCGCGCCGTGCGGGGCAGACCGCCGATCTGACCAACGGCTGACGGAACCGCAGCATAGCAGGGGCCGCCGGGATCTGTCCGGCGGCCCCTGCTGCAAGTCCGCCGACCCCGCGGCCGGGCGAATGGGTTGCATGTGGCGCGCCCTTGCACCGCCCTTCTGCCATGCGGAACCTTCCGTCGCCTGCGTGGTTCCTGCAGTCTGAAGCAAGCAGCGGAACCTCGTATGCGCCTGACGAAAGCCCTTGCGGAGAAACTCCCAGCGCGGCTGCCCCTGATCGGGGAATTCGCGATAGTAGCGGGGCGGAGGGTGCATCTGGTGCGGGCAGGCAAGGGGCCGACAGTGCTGCTTTTGCACGGCAACGGCAGCCTCGGGGAAGAGATCCTGTCCGCGTTCCGGCCGCTGCCGGACATCGCGTGGATTGCCCCCGACCGCCCCGGCTTCGGGCTGAGCGAGGCCCTGCCGCACGGCGAGGAAGACCCGCTCAACGAGGCCGACTGGCTGGTTGGGCTGCTGGACACGCTGGCGATCGACCGGATTCATGTGGTTGCCTATTCGCGGGCGTCAGGCAGTGCCGTGTGTCTGGCAAGCCAGCATCCGCAGCGCGTGCAGTCGGTCACGCTGGTCAATCCGTTCTGCCGGCCGACACCGCATCGCTGGATGCCCGGGTTGCGGCTGGCCCTGCTGCCCGGTCTTGGCGGAATGGTCAGCGCGGTGTTTTCGGCACTTCCGCGGCGCCTGCACAATCCCTTGCTGCGGCGCCCGACCGCCCAGAATGCGGTGCCGTCGACGCAGTGCGGCCTGCCGAAGGCCCATGTCGCGAAGCCGAGAGCGGTGCAGACCACGGCCACCGAACAGCGCAGCTTCGACGCCGGAATGGAACGCGCCGACCCGCGCATCGGCCCGGCGATCCCGGTCATCGCCCTCTTTGGCTCGGGTGACAGGACGGCAGAGTCCGGCTGGCACTTGCCCTGGCTTCGGACCCGCGTTGCGTGGCTTGATGCGCGGGTGATGCCGGGTGTTGGGCACATGTCGCACCATGTGCTGCCACTTGCAGTGTGGTCCGCGGTGCAGTCGCAGACCGCCCGGCCCGCCACCGCAAGACACAAGGAAGGAACACTTAGGCTGGTGCGCGGTTGACCTGATGAGCAGCGCGTCGCGTATCAACCGGATGCGACGGCATATGGAACAGGTCGGTTTTTCCGGTTTCCCGCCTGGCCAAGGGATCGGCACCCGCCATTGTCCCGTCCGTGGCGCGCTGTTCACACCCTTGGATCCCACGCAAACGAAAGCAGCGGCCCTCACGGACCGCTGCTTTGGTTGGTACGTCGTCCGCGCGCTGTCAGATGTGCGGCGACCGGTCACGCGCCAGCGACACGCCGTGATTGTCGCTGAACAGCGTTCCGATGCGGAACAGCTGCACGATCGCGCTGAGACCGACGAGGACAAAGACCAGCCGCGACAGGGCGGCCTGTTGACCGCCAAAGAGCGCGGCGACGAGGTCGAACTGGAACAGTCCGACCAAAAGCCAGTTAAGTCCGCCTACGATCAGCAGGATTTGCGTGATGATGTTGAGTGTTCGCATGTCGCCCTCTTGGTTGCTGCAGAACCGGAGAACCGGCCAGACGGCTGCTTTGTTCCGCCTGCGCCGCAGTCACGCCGCGTCCGGCCGGCCCGCGGTCTGGCCTGCGGTCTGGCTTTCGCTCTGGCCCGCATCCGCATCCGCGGTCCGAATCCGCTCGAAGGTGGCCAGCGCCTGGCCCACGACCTGATCCATGTTGAAATAGCGGTAGTTTGCCAGCCGCCCGACGAACCAGACGTCCGGCGTTGCCCGCGCCAGCGCTTCGTATTGCCGGTAGAGCGCGGCGTTTTCCTCGCGAGGGATCGGGTAATAGGGATCGCCGGTAGCCGAGGGGTATTCGAACGTCACGCTGGTCTTCGGGTGGCGCTGCCCGGTCAGGTGCTTGTATTCGGTGATCCGGGTGTAATCCTCGGTCTGCGGATAGTTGACCGTGGCGACTGGCTGCACCTGTTCCGTGTCAAAGGTCTCGTGCCGGAACCGCAAGGACCGGTATGGCAGCCGCCCCAGCCGGTGACCAAAGAATTCGTCGATCGGCCCGGTGAACACCATCCGCCGGAACGGCACGCTGTCGCGAACATCGGCGAATTCGGTGGCCAGACGCAGATCGATGTTCGGATGGTCGAGCATCCGCTCGAACATGCGGGTGTAGCCTTCGGCCGGCATCTTCTGAAAGCTGTCGGTGAAGTAGCGGTCGTCCTCGTTGGTGCGGGTCGGGATGCGGGCGGTGACCGTGCGGTTCAATTCGGACGGATCGACACCCCACTGCTTGCGGGTGTAGCCGCGGAAGAACTTTTCATAAAGCTCCTGCCCCACCGCTGCCAGCACCACGTCTTCCGAGGTCTTGATGTCGTCGATCGCAACGCGACGTTCGGCGAGGAACTGCTCCACTTCCGCGTCCGAACCGAGCGTCAGTCCGTACAGCATGTTGATCGTGGTGCGGTTGATCGGGATCGGCACCAACTTGCCGTCCACCTGCGCCAGAACCCGGTGTTCATAATCGCGCCACTGGGTGAACTGCGACAGGTAGTCGACGATGGACTGCGCGTTGGTGTGGAAGATGTGCGGGCCGTACTGGTGGATCAGCACGCCCGCCGCATCCAGCGTGTCATAGGCGTTGCCTGCGATGTGCGGGCGTTTGTCGATGACCAGCACGCGCGCCCCGGTCTGCGAGGCGAGCCGCTCGGCCATCACGCTGCCGGCAAATCCGGCGCCAACAATCAGCCAATCATACATGGTCGGACACCGCTCCAGCGGCCTTGGGCGCGATCCGAGACTGCGTGTCCGGTGCGGCCGGTGCCCGCCAAGTTGGCTGCGGCTGGTCGATCCCGGTAATTTCGGACTGCATCACCTGCCAGGTCCGGTCCCAGGAATTCTGGGCCAAGGCCTGATCCACCGCGCGGCGGCGGTGCGGCGCCATGCCCTGCAGCACGCGGGTCAGCGCGGCCACCATCGCTTCGTCCGAGGCGATCTCCACATGGCCGGCACGACCGTAGCCTGCCACAACATCAGCCACCGGCGTCGAAGCGACCGTCAGGCCCGCAGCCAGAAACTCCGGCGTCTTGGTCGGGCTGATGAAGCGGGTGGCGTCGTTTATCGCAAACGGCATCCAGCCCGCGTCCCAATTGCCCAGATAGGCGGGCAGGTCGTCGTATTGCTTTGGGCCAAGCCAGTGAATGTTCGCGCCGCGCGGCAGCGAGGCTTCGTCGATCTTGACCACCGGGCCAAGGATCACGAACTGCACCTGCGGCATCGCCGTCGCGCAGAGGCGCAGCAGGTCAAGGTCCATCCGCTCGTCGATCACGCCGAAAAAGCCGACGCGCGGGTGCGGGATGCCAGCCTGATCGGCGGGATCGTCGATCGCGGCACGCGCCTTGGCGAAATGTCCGGTATCGATGCTGCTGGGCAGGCAATGCACGTTCGGGTGGCGATCACGCTTTGCCTCGTAAAGGCTGCGCCCGCCGGTGAAGACGACATCGGCGCGCTCGAACAGTTCGGCCTCGCGGCGGGACAGCGTGGTCGGGGCAAACCGGAAGGCGCTCAGTTCGTCCATGCAGTCGTAGACGCAGACGTCTTCTTCCAGATGCGCGGCATATTCCAACGCCATCGGGGTATAGTACCAGGTGACCAGCGTGTCGTGCGGATGTGCGGCGATCAGCCGGTCAAGAAGGCGGCGCATGGTGCGGGCAGCGTCAGTGTCGTCATGGGAAAGATGCGGGGTCACGACCAGCACGCCGGACGCATCGCTGCGCTGCACAAGCTTCGGCGGCCCGGCATGGCGCACAGGTTCTTCAAAATAGACGACATCGAAACCCGCTGCCGCGCGCCGCAGCAAATGATGCGGCCGCTGGACCACAAGATCCCAGCGCAGATGCGAAAGGCAGACAAGCAGACGGGACGACGCGTCCGGCGCGGCGAGGCCAGATGGGGGCATGGGAAGTCTCCGGTAAAGGTGCATGGCAGGGTGTGCTGCCTTGCTCGGACAACGCCGGTGCGTGCGATTTGTTCCGAGGCGCGCGGCTCTTCCCGTGGCCCGCGTCAGCCGCCGACCATCTCGCCGCCGTTCGGATGCAGGGTCTGCCCCGTCATGTAAGAGGCATCGTCGCAGGCCAGGAACAGCGCAGCCGGGGCCACTTCACAGGGCTGGCCGGGTCGGCCGAGCGGCACGTCCTGACCGAACGAGGCGACCTTCTCCGCATCGAAACTCGACGGGATCAGGGGCGTCCAGATCGGCCCCGGCGCAATGGCGTTGACGCGGATGCCACGCGGCGCCAACTGCCCCGAAAGTGCGCGCGTGAAGGCGAGGATCGCGCCCTTCGTGGAGGCATAGTCGACCAGCTGGTCCGAGCCGCGAAACGCGGTGACCGAGGTAGTGTTTATGATGCTGTCGCCCCGTTCCATCTGCCCAAGGAAACCCTGCACGACATGGAACTGCGCGAAGATGTTGGTGGCGAAGGTGGTTTGCAGCTGCGCCGTCGAGATCGCTTCAAGCGACTTTTGCGGGTACTGCACGGCAGCGTTGTTCATCACCACGTTGACGCGGCCAAAGCGGTCCAGTGTCTCGCGTACGGCGCGCTGCACCTCATCGGGATCGGCAATGTCACCCCGCAGGGCGATGCCTTCGGCGCCCTCCTCGCGGATCGCCGCGATGGTGGTGTCGGCGTCCTCGGTCTCGTCGAGGTAGTGGATCACCACACGGGCGCCCTCGCGCGCGAAGAGGATCGCAGTGGCGCGGCCGATGCCACTGTCGCCGCCGGTGATGAAGGCGGTCTTGCCGGCCAGTCGTCCCGAACCGGGATAGCGCGGCATATAGTCTGGCGGCGGGGTCATCCGGCTTTCGAGGCCGGGCTGGCGGTCCTGGGTTTGTGGCGGATGGTCGGACATGCGGCAGCTCCTTCATTGTGGTGTCGTGCGGACAACCGGGCCTGTGCGGCGATGTTCCCGTCGGCGGGTTTGGGCCGGCAGGCCGGGATGTCGACGGTGGATCGGAACAAGGCCGATGCCCGAAGGTTCAGATGCCTTCAGACGACCAACCGAAAGGACAACACATGAAACATCTTCTGCTTGCCGCCCCGTTGGGCCTTCTTCTGGTTTCCGGGGCATTCGCCCAAACGACCGAGGGCGCAACCGATGGCGCCACTGGCGGGGAAACCTCCACCATGCAGAGCGGCTCGCTCACCTATGGCATGGACTGGTCGGATTCCGTCGGCAGCGCGTTTTACAACGACGCCGAGCGGACAATGCTGCGCAGCACGGACGAGATCGCGCAGCAGTGGCCGTCGCTGGCGCAAGAGGACCGCGACAAGGTGCTCGCCGAATGCGCCCGCTTCAAGACCGACTCCAATGCCACCGACCTGACCGACGGCAGCTCGGATGCCACCGCCGGCACCGGCATGGACAGCATCGCCGGCACGGCGACTGGTGATACCGCGACGACCGGAACCGCCACGACCGGCACCGATACGGGCACAGCAACGGGCACTGGAACGGGCACTGGCATGACTGCCGGCTACGACCTGAACGCGATGATGGTCATCTGCCCGGCGGTCGAAAACCTCTGATCCGACCCTTCTGATGTAACCAGCGAAGGGGCGTCCGATGCGCCCCTTCGCGCCAACCTGTCCCGCCCGCGCAGTTTCCGCGCTGATGGTGGCGGCACGTTACGTTTTGCTCTGGACGCGGAGCGCCTGCTGCCCGATTCTGGTCGCGACGGAGGGGCCATCGTGACACAGCTTCAACCAAAACCAATTGCCGACGATGCCGACCCCTTGGCCGAGATCGCCACCGAACTGGTGCGAGCCCTCGTGGACGAAGGCGTGCCTGACCACATCCGCGACCTTGCTGTCCGCCTGCAGGCTGCCCTTGATGCGCGCGCCGCGGCGACTGCCGACACCAGCGGCTGAGCCCTTCGCGCGGAACAATCCCCCTGTCTGCACGTTCAACCTGCGTGGCGCGCTCCCGGCCACAGCCGCGAGGAACCGTGCCATGCCCCCTACCCCGCTCGATACCCTGTTTCTGGACGGGCTTACTGCCATGCTCTACGCCGAGCAGCGCGTCCTGAAAGCGCTGGTGGAGATGCAGGAGGCAGCACGGTCGCCCGAGCTTCGTGCCGCCCTCGAGGCCCATGAGGCCGAGACCGAGGACCACATCCAGCGCCTGCGGCAGGTCTTTGCGTTGTTGGGAAAGCCGGTGCAAGCTATCGCGTGTCCGGCGATTGACGGGCTGTTGCTTGATGCCGCTCAGACCATCGAAAGCTACCGCGACAGCCCGGCGATCGATGCCGCACTGGTGGTCGCCGCGCAATCCGTCGGGCATTTTCAGATCGCGCGCTATGGTGCGCTGGTGTCCTGGGCCGATTGCCTCGATCTGGAGGAAGCGGCCGAACTGCTGGACCTGTCGCTCGACGCCGAAGCGACGGCCGACGAGGGATTGAGCGATCTCGCCGATACCTCGATCAACGAAGCGGCGCTGGAGGCCGGCTGACGGGCGGGTCAGCCGGCCTTTCGTTCAGTCATCCTTTTTCTCGGGCAGGTCCTTGCGCGGGGTCCGGGCAAGGTCTTCCAGCTCCTTTTCCGTCATCGACTTTTCCATGTCCTTCGACGCCCCCTTGAGGGCGCGCTTCGGCTGCTCGCCGCGCTTGGCTGCCAGCGCGGCGCCGGCAGCCTTCTGTTGTGCCTTGGATTGTGCTGGCATGGCCAGGCTCCCTAGTTGATCTTCAGAGCATTCTGCACCCGGCGGCCCCCGGCCAGCACACGCACCGCCGCTTCCAGCGCTTGCGACTCGGCCTCGTCATCGACGGAGCCTTCCAGCGAAACCATGTCATCGACCTCGCGGATCGTGACCTGTCCCGGTGCAATCTCGGTGTAGTCGCGCACCAGGCGTGCGAAGGCTACGTCCACCCCTGCGCCATCGCCGGCGTTCACCGGCACATAGGTCCGCGGCCCGATGTCGTCGCGCAACCAGTAGCCGTTCGAGGCGGCACTGCCGCGCTGTGCGGTGGCATCGCCGGGGTCGTTCGGTTGCTGTTTCGGGCCCGGCGTCGGGTCAAAACCCGGGCCTGATGCAGGGTCGTCCGCCATGGAAGCCTCCCATCCTGAGCCGGCAATGCGCGCCGGCAATCTGTTGCAAGCGGCCAGCACGGTTTTTGTTCCCGCAGCCGCGCCACGCGCCGCACCCCGAGAAACTTCGGAACAAAGCCGGCGATCCGGCGTTGGTCAGGGGCAAATCCAGCGGGGCCGGCGACGGCACCGCAAGCCAAAAGGAATCCGCAATGAAATCTGCTTCCCTTGACCAAATGTTCCACGAGCATCTCCGCGACATCTACTACGCGGAACGCAAGATCCTGCGTACGCTGCCCAAGATGGCACGGGCCGCCACGTCGAAAGAGCTGAAGGCGGCGTTCGAAAAGCATCGCGGCGAAACCGAAACCCAGATTGAACGCCTGCAGCAAGTGTTCGAGCTTTTGGGCAAGCGCGCCCAGGGCAAGACCTGCCCCGCCATCGACGGCATTCTCGAAGAGGGCGAGGAAGTGATGGAAACCTACAAGGACTCGCCCGCCCTCGACGCCGGCCTGATCGCTGCGGCGCAGGCTGTGGAGCACTACGAGATGGCCCGTTACGGCACGCTCAGAAGCTGGGCTGGCGTTCTGGGCATGACCGAAGCGGAGGAGCTTTTGCAGGCGACCCTTGCCGAAGAGACTGCGACCGACGAGGCATTGACCTCGCTTGCCGAAGCCTCCGTAAACGAGGAGGCAGTGAAAACCGCTGCCTGACCCTCGACGGGTCGGGTGTGTTGCTCCCTTCACACCCGGCTCGTTCGGCGGTCGCATTGCCCCCCTGATTGCGACCGCCGACTTCAAATTCCGGGCTGGTGCCAGATGGCAGCGGCCCGACCCTCCGGCCTTTTCGACTGCGCGCCTTGATCGACAGGAGACTGCTATGACCCCGAACAACACCCCTTCCGACATGGCAGCCAGTGGCCAGGGCGGCACTCCGGCGGATCCGCCAATAGCGCCCCCGGTCACGCCCCCCCTCACGCCCCCCGTCACGCCCCCGCAGACCCCACCCGAGTTTCCACCCGTCACGCCGCCCGAGACGCCACCGACGCCGGCTCCGCCCGTTGGCCCGTCCTACGAGCCGGACCCGAACGACGCATATGACCCGATCGATCCCAACCCGGACGAGATGGACAAGGGCAACGACATCACCCCGATCCTGCCCGGTGAAGACGATCTGCCGGGCGGCGGCACCGATCTTTTTGCTCCGGGGTCGCGGCCACGCGCCACGCCCATCTGACTTGGCGAACACCAGCAACAATAGGAGACCTGGGCCATGACGGAAATTGCCATCGCAATCGTGATCTTCACCAGTCTCGGGGCTGTCTCCGTGTTTGGCTACCTGTCCGCCTCTCGGTCGTCCGACCGGATCGAGCGGCGCAATCGGCCTGCCTATATGTCCGGCCACGGGGCCGGCGCTGCCAGCGGTATCGCGGGCCTGCGCGCGCCCACCGAGCGACTGCAAGACTAGCGTCAAAGGCGATTGACTTGACTTTACCACGCGCGCCCGTTGTGGCAGGATTTCGGTCAAATACTCTGCCATGAGCATGACGTGACCGGACTTGGCCTGAATCACCGATTGCTGCTCGTCACGCTGGTGACGCTCGCGCCGTTGGCAGCCCTGCTGACGGCGACGCTCTACAACAGCCGTCAGGACGCCTGGGAGTCGATGCATGATACCGCGCGGCGCACGGGTCTGCTGCAATCGCTTGAACTCGCACAGGTGGTCACCGGCGTCGAAAGTGTGCTTGGCACAGCGGCGGCCTCGCCATCGGTGCAGAACGGCGATTGGCCCCGCTGCGATGATTTCCTGTCCGACGTAATCGAGCGGCTGCCGCAGCTTGCGGCGCTTTCCGTGATTGAAGGCGGTGACGGCGCGCCGCGCCGGGTCGGCTGTTCCGCATCACGCGGCGAGATGCCGCCACTGCCGGACGATCGCAGCTTTGCCGGGCTGGAAGCGTCTATCATGCAAGGCGACGATGACGGCTTTGCCGGTGCCTTCATTCCCGGTGCGCCGGGCGCTGCTGCCACCCTGCCCGTGCTTTTGGCAACACGCAACGCGGCCGACCGCGAGATAGTGCTGGTCGGCCATATTGATCTTGGCTGGCTTGGGCGTAGGCTGAAGGCGCGGCCGCTCGGCGAGGGCAACGCGATCACGGTGGCCGACCGCCATGGCACGATCATTGCGCGCGAACCACGGCCCGCCGATTTCGTCGGGACCGTGATACCCGATGCGTTCATCCATCTGGTGTCCGCGCCAATGCCCGGCACCATGCCGGTCACCAGCCAGGATGGCACCCGGCGGGTGATCGGCTACAATCCGGCGTCGCCAGCCACGGGTGGGCTCTACGTCAGCGCCGGCGTCGCGATTGACCCGTTGCTGGACCCGATCAACCGGATCACGGCCCTCTCTGTCCTGACCGGGATTTTGACCATCATCGTCGCCGTGACGGCGGGACAGATCGCGAATGCCCGTTTCATCCGGCGCCCGTTTGCCCAGCTCATTGCTACAGTCAAGGCATGGCAGGCTGGCGACACCACGCGGCGCACCGGACTGGACCGCGACCCAAGCGAATTCGGCGAGGCGGGCCGGGCACTGGACGGGTTCATGGACCAGTTGATCGCTGCCCGTGCGCAGCGCCAGATCGCCGAAGAACAGCGCGCGCTTTTGCTGCGCGAACACGATCACCGGATGAAGAACCTGTTAGCCACCGTGCAGGCCGTGGCGCGCCAGACCTTTCGCGAAAAAGCGCAGGCCGGCGGTCTCAAGGTGTTCAACGACCGGCTTGGCGCGATGGCGAAGGCGCATGAGGCGTTGTTGTCCGGCGGCCTCGCGGCAGCCTCGGTCTGTGAACTGGTGACCAATGCGACCGCGCCCTTCGACGACGCCAGCCACATGCGGTTCTCGAAGGCGGGTCCGGAATTCGACCTGGCCGACAAGGCCGCGACGGCGCTGTCCATGGCCCTGCACGAGCTTTGCACCAACGCGGCAAAGTACGGGGCGCTGTCCGCGCCGGCAGGCCACGTCGCGATCTGGTGGTCGTTGCAGGATGACGGCCGAGCCTTCGCAATGGACTGGCAGGAAACCGGCGGCCCGCCGGTTTGCCCGCCCAAGTCCAGCGGCTTTGGCACCACGATGATCCAGTCGGTCCTGGCCCAGCAGATCGACGGAACCGTCACCATCGACTACCTGCCCGACGGCCTGCGCTGCCGCATTGACGGCAAAACCCACTCCGCCTGAACGCCCGAACACCACCCCCGGTGGCAGCATCTTGCCGACCTTTCCGCGCTTTGGTCTGCAGGCAGATGCAGGCGGAACCCCCCGGTTTCAGCGGCGTTGGTTGATCGAAAGCTGCCGCCTGCAACCAACCTCTTCGGCTTTCTGGGGTCATTTCATGAATGTCACGGACAGGGATCTGGTGGTCCCGGAAGTCATCACGCTGATACCGTCGCTCAGGGGTTATGCCCGCGCCCTGACACGCAACCCGGTGGACGCCGACGACCTCGTTCAGGAAACCCTGATGAAGGCGCTGGCCAGCATCGACCGCTTCCAACCCGGCACCAAACTCAGGGCTTGGCTGTTCACCATCATGCGCAACACCTTCTACAACAACTCGGTCAAGCGCCGACGCGAAGCCACCGGCGCCGAAGACTGCGTCTCTGGCGCGGTTTCGGTGGCTCCTACGCAGGAAACCACGCTGCTGCACAGCGAGGTGATGCGGGCGGTTGACCGGCTGCCCGAGAATTTCCGCGAGATGCTGATCCTGGTGGTGATGCTGGGGGAACGCTACGAGGATGCGGCGGTGATCTGCAACTGCGCTGTCGGCACGGTGAAAAGCCGGGTCAACCGGGCGCGTCAGATGGTGATCGACATGGTCGGCCACGAGCCGGTCCTGTCCGCCTTACCTGCCAAGCGGCGGCGCAGCGCCTGAGACAGGCCCCCCTAGGATGTCTCGGAGGGACCGTCCATCGGTTGCAGGGAAAAGTCGCTGATCGCCTCGACGCCGCGAAGTTCTTCGGCCAGCGCGTCAAGATGGTGCCGGGACAAGCGTGAATAGGCGGCCACCCCGATTTCGCGCAGGTCAAGACTTCTGCTCTGTTTCCAGCTGACCGCGCGCACCACAAGCCCGTGCCGGCGCAACATTTCCTCAAGTTCGGCGACGCCGAAGGTAGCGGCGCTGCTGATCGACACCGTCAGCCGCAGCGGGTTGCGGGCGGGTAGCAGAACCTGCGCCAGCCGCAGCACCACGAGGACAAGGAACGCGGCGACCGTTCCGATCACCCCCAACCCGACCATGCCGGCGCCGTAGACAATTCCCAGCGCCGCCGTCACCCACAATGACGCCGCCGTGGTCAGGCCATGCACCGATGCCCCGTCACGCAGGATCACGCCCGCGCCCAGAAAGCCGATGCCGGTAAGAATGCCATGCGGCATCCGCGTCAGGTCGGCGATGATTTCCGTGCCGGGGATCTGCGCCAGCGACCACTCCGACTGGCGCACCGCGACCAGCATCAAGAGCGTCGAGGCAAGGCACACCAGCATATGCGTGCGCAGCCCCGCAGGCTTGCCCTGCAACTCGCGCTCGCCGCCGATGATGGCCCCGGTCAGCAGGCTGAAGCCCAACGGCACCGTGATGTCGGAATTGTTCAGGAGCGCCATGAGTTCGGTCAGGTCGGGCATTTCTCACCGATGCAAAAGGGCATGGGCAAAGGCCCGCGACGATCCCGCCACGGGCCTTTGCAAGGTATCCGGTCGCGGTCAGACCGGGGTGACGATGGCGCCCGTAGTGCGCTTGCCCCGACCCTTGGTGCCGCTTTCGCCGTCACCTTGGCCGCCCGCGTCACCCATGGCCTCGCCACCAGACGCGTCTCCCGCGCCCTCGATCGCTTGCCGCGCCTTGTGAACCTCGTCGCGGAAGGCGCGCTGCGCCTCAGCTACCAAAGCATCGCTGGACGAGCCGAGGGTGCGGTTCTCGATCCGGCTGCGCGGCAGCGACGCGCCGATGCCGGCACCAATCGCCATCGCCAGCGCACCCATCACCAGCGGCTGGCTGTCGTAGGCGTCGCTTGCGGCCGTGGCCCCGCGGTGCATGGCATCACGGGCCGCTCGCTGCGCGTCATAGGCGGCGCGACGGGCCGCAACGACCCGCTCGCGCGCGGTGTCGGACATGCCGTCCGTGCCGTGGCTCAGACGCTCGGTCAACCGCGAGGCGCTGTCGCGCACGGCGTCCACAGCATCCTTGGCGGCATCCTTGGCGGTATCCATCGCATGGCTGGCGCCGCGCTTCACGGCGTCGGTGATGCCGCCGCCCTCGTTCCGGTTCCAGCCGTCACCGTCCAGGTCATCTTCCAGCCAGGCCATGTCATCGCCTGCCATGCCCCTCCCGCCCATGGCGTAGCGCGAACCGGTGGACTGGTGCGACGAGCCCGTCCTTTGCCGACCATTGCTGCCGCCGTAGGACCCCGACCCCTGGCCGTTGGAGTCGCTCTTGCCCAGCATCAGCCAGGCCACGCCCGCGCCGATCAGCGCGATGGCGGCCGGGTTGCGACCAACGGTTTCGCGGGCGATGCGGCTGATGTCGCCGCTGCGGTCGCGCACCATTTCGGATACGTCATTCATAATCCCATCCATCGAGAACTTCCTTTGCAAGCTGTTGATGTTATGTCGCATTTCCTCCCGCTCGCGCTCGATGTCGCGCTCGATATCCTCGGGAGTGCGGGTATCACTTGTCATTGTAAGCCTCCGTTGCGGCCTTGACGTCGCGTTGAAGATTGCTGGCCATCCGTCGCGGCACGAGGCCGACACGCTTGATCGCCGACATGCCGGCCATAACCAGCACTCCTGCGAGGACCAGGAACAGGACGCCGGTCAGCACCGTCGCCCATAACGGCGACAGTCCCGCCGCGATGAGGGCTGCGACGACCGCAGCGCTCAACACGTTGACGCCGGTGATCACCAGCGCCAGCGCGACCAACATCATCACGATCCCCGAGACGGCGCTTTTCAGGCTGGCCACCATCTCGGCCCGCGCGAGGTTCACCTCGCTGCGGATCAGGTTGCTGATGTTGCCCGCGACGTCGATCATCATTTCGGCCGCGGACTTCGGGGTGTCCTGCGGGCTCACGGGAACACGTTTACCGACGGGTCGTTCGGCTTCCCTTCGTTCAGGTCGTCGTCATCGTTCTTGTCGCCGCGGTAGCCCGATGACGCGCTGTCGTCGCCCATGTAGCCGGACCCAGAGCGCTCGCCTCCCATGTAACCGGACGTGGCACTGTCCTGGCCCATGTAGGGGCTGCCACTGCCCGCGCCACCGGTGCGGTAGCCATAACCAGCCCCAGTCGCGGAGGTGCCGGACCAGCCTGACGTATTGCCGCTGTCGGACGCCTTCAGATACCGGCTCGCGGCAAAGCCGAGCAACGCCGCGCCGCCAAGAAACAGGATCGGATTGCGGCGGGCGACGCTGGTGACGCTGTGCAGTATCTCGCCCATGTCCTTGTCGCGGATCGCGTCCGAGGCATCGGCAAGTCCGCCTGCCACGAAGGCGATGCTGCGTTCTTGCGGCGACCCGCCACGCATTTCGTCAGCGGCCTTGCGCAACACGGATGCCATGTCATGCACCTCGCCCGCGACGGTCGCCTTGGCGTCTTCCGCCCGGGATTTCACGCCGGCTACAGCCTCGTCAAATTTCTGACCGGCCACCGCCTTCAGATCTGCCGCAACGCTGGCTCCGGCTTCCGGGTTGGTGTTGGTCTCGGATGAAGTCCCCATATCGGTCATAGCATTGCCTTCCTATGTCAGTGAATCGGTTTCGGACCTTTCGGTCGCACCTGCTCCCCCGCGAAGGGTCGTGCCTGTCGGCACATGGCGAGTGCGGCTGCAGGGATAACGCAGCTGGACGCCTTTTTGTTCCAGCGTTCTGCAGCCTTGTTGCGGGCCTCGCTGTGGCTGCCTTTGGCGGCCTCATTGCGCGATCTGATGGAATCTGATGGGCTGGCGATTGGCACTGGTGCAGAGTTCCGATGCAACACTGTGCCTCAGGCTGTGCAGGATGGCGACGGAGGACGGATGGCCGAGCTTTACGGTAAGCACGAAACGGCGACGACGCTTGCGATGCGTGCGGGCCAGCTGTCGCAATTCGCGGGCGTCCGCCTTGTCACCCTTGCCGACGGCGCCGAGCGCGGTATCCGGCTTTTGGAATTTCGCACCGGCAGCGGCCTTGCCTTCAGCGTCATGGTCGACCGCGCGATGGACATTGCCGAGTTGTCGCACAATGGCCGCGCGATCGGCTGGCACTCGCCCACCGGCCTGCGTCACCCGGGCCTGCACGAGGCGGACGGCGAAGGCGGCCTTGGCTGGGTGCGGTCGTTCTCCGGGTTCCTTTCCACCTGCGGCCTCGACCACATCTTCGGCCCCCAGGAGGTTCCCGCCGACAGCTACAACTATCCCTACCGCCCTGTCGTCAAACACGGCCTCCACGGCCGCATCGGCACCTGCCCCGCCCGCCTCACCGGCTACGGCGAGCGGTGGGAGGGCGACCGCTGCATCCTTTACGCCGAAGGCGTCATCACCCAGGCCGCCGTCTTCGGCGAGAACCTCGAACTCCACCGCCGCATCGAGGCCGACCTTGGCGGCAACGAGGTGCGGCTTTCCGACCGTGTGGTGAACGCAGGCTTTGCCCGCACCCCCCACATGCTGCTCTACCACGTCGACATCGGCTATCCCATCATCGACGAAGGTGCGCGCTATCTCGCCCCGATCCGCGACGTGATCTGGGCCGCTCATGCCGCCAACTACCGCGCGCAGAACGTCGGCTACGGAACCTGCCCCGCCCCGATCACCGGCTTTCGCGAACAGGTCTGGCAGCATGACATGGTGGCCGATGCAAATGGCCTCGTTCCCGTCGCCGTGGTCAACGACCGCCTCGGTCTGGGCGTCCAGGTCGAAACCCGCCAGTCGCAGTTTCCCTGCGCCGTGCAGTGGCAGAACTTCCAGTCCGGCAATTACGTCATGGGGCTGGAGCCTTCCACCCACCACGTCCTTGGCAACCTCGCCGCACGCGAAAGGGGCGAGATGATCTGGCTGAACCACGGTGAGGACCGCCGCTACGACACCACCTTCACCGTCCTCGCCACCCCCGCCGCCATCGCCGCCACCGAGGCCCGCATCCGCGCCATAAGCGCCCAACCCGCCGAGGATTACCCCGCGCCAAGCGGCCATTTCCCGGCAATCCACCAGCAGCCATGACCGCCACCGCCTTCACCCCCCGCGACTACAGCCTCACCGGCCCCGAAGCGCGCCATGCCATCGAAGCGGGCCTCGCTTCGGCCGAGTGGTATCACTCCGACGTGCCGCGCAAGGTGATGAAGGACCTGATGAGCCGCCGCGACGGCCCCGCGATCCGTGACACGATCCTCTGGATCGGCCTCCTCGCCCTCACCGCCACCGGCGGCGTCCTCACCTGGGGCACCTGGTGGGCCGTTCCGTTCTTTGCGGTCTACGGCGTGCTATACGGCTCGGCCTGCGACAGCCGCTGGCACGAGTGCGGCCACGGCACCGCCTTTCGCACCGCATGGATGAACGACTGGGTCTACATGCTTGCCTCGTTCATGGTGATGCGCAACCCGGTCTCGTGGCGGTGGAGCCACGCGCGCCACCACACCGATACCATCATCGTCGGCCGCGACCCCGAAATCGGCCACTTCCGCCCGCCGCAACTGCTGCTGGCCGCGCTCCACTTCGTCGGCATCCCCGACATCTGGCTGCACTTCCGCATCCTCGTCCGCAACGCCCTCGGCATCATCACCCCCGACGAGGCCGACTACATCCCCGAGGCCGAACGCCCCAAGGCGATCTTCTGGGCACGCATTTTCGTCGCCATCCACCTTGCCGCCGTGGCATGGGCGCTCGTCACTTGGTCGCTGCTGCCGCTGTTGCTGATCGGCGGCCCGCGCATCTACGGCACTTGGCACATGGTGATGACCGGCCTTCTGCAGCACGGCGGGCTTGCCGAAGACGTGCTGGACCACCGCCTGAACAGCCGTACCGTCTACATGAACCCGGTCAGCCGCTGGCTTTACTGGAACATGAACTATCACGTCGAACACCACATGTTCCCGATGGTCCCCTACCACGCCCTGCCGCGCCTGCATGCTACCATTCGGCACGACCTGCCGCCGCCAAACCCCTCGATCCTGCAAGCCTATGCCGAGATGACCCGCGCCCTCTGGCGGCAACGCACCGATCCCACCCACACCATCCTTCCTATCCTGCCGCCCACCGCGCGCCCCTACCGCGCCGACCTGCACCAACTGTCCCCCGAACGAGGCGCGCCATGACCCGCAAGCTGCCAACCGTTGCCGACCTCAAGGCCGACAAGGGCAAGGGGCAAAAGACCATGCTCCACTACCGCACTCTCGAACAGGCTGCGGCAGCCGAGGCGGCAGGCATCGACATCGCCTCGATCACCCCGGAACTGATGACCGACCCGCGCTACCGCGAGATGGCGCCCACGGTGTTTTCGATGACCGGCCGCGCCCACCCCGAGGCGGGAACGCCTGATGATTACCTCCGCCTCGCCGGGCAACTTCTCTACGCGGGGGCCGATGCAATCTACTGCTCCGGCAGCCTGCAAACCGTCGAAATGCTCGCCCGCGAATATGTCCCCGTCGTCGGCCATGTCGGCCTTGTTCCCTCGCGCGCCACCTTCACCGGCGGCTTCCGCGCCGTGGGCAAGACCGCCGCTTCCGCCGTCGCCCTGTACGAAGAATGCCGCCGCTATCAGGACGCCGGCGCGTTCGCCGTGGAAATCGAGGTGGTGCCGCCAGAGGTCGCAACGGCCATCAGCGCCCGGCTCGACCTTCTCCTGTGGTCAATGGGCGCCGGCCCCGGCTGCGACGCACAGTATCTTTTCGCCATTGATATCCTTGGCGAAACCCGTGGCCACATCCCGCGCCACTCCAAGGTCTACCGCAACTTCGCCGCCGAATACGACCGCCTGCAAGCCGAACGCATCGCCGCCTTCACCGAGTTTCGCGATGACGTCGCAAACGGGTCCTTCCCCGAACCGCAACACCTCGTCATGATGGACCCCGCAGAACACGAGGCGTTCCTGAAAGGCATCGGCGCATGAACCTCGGGCTGGCGCAAAGCGTGGTCATCGTCACCGGTGCCGCCAGCGGCATCGGTGCGGCCATCGCCCGCGCCGCCCATGCCGAAGGCGTGGGCGCGCTCGTCCTGACCGACCGCAATGAGGCCGCCGTCGCCCGCATCGCCGCCGAGCTTGACGCGCACCCCGTCACCGCCGACCTCTCCGATCCCACCGCCGCCACCCGCATTGCCGCCGCGGCGACCACCCGCTTTGGCCGCATCGACGGCCTCGTGAACGCCGCCGGCCTCACCACGCGCGGCTCGTTCCTGACCGGCACCGCCGAGGTCTGGGACCAACTTTTCGCCGTCAACGCCCGCGCTGCCTTCCTGCTGATGCAAGCCGCCATCCAAGACATGACCGCCCGCAACGCCCCCGGCACCATCGTCAACATCGGCTCGATGAACGCGCATTGCGGCATCCCCGAGCTTGCGATCTACGCTGCCACCAAGGGTGCCCTTGCCACCCTGACCCGCAACGCCGCCCATGCCCACATGGCCCCCGGCATCCGCGTCAACGCGATCAACCTCGGCTGGGTCGCGACCGAAGGCGAAGACCGGATGCAAGCAGAAACCCTCGGCCACGGCCCCGACTGGCAGGCCACCGTCGCGGCCAGCCAACCCCTGGGCCGCCTCGTGACGGCGGAAGAATGTGCCAACCTCGCGCTCTTCCTCCTCGGCTCCGCTTCCACGCCGATGTCGGGCGCGGTGATCGATTTCGAACAGAAGGTCGCAGGCGCGCTATGACCACCACTTCCCCCCGCGATTTCGACGCGCTGCGCGCCCTTCTCATTGCCCGCGCCGGCACGCTCAGCAAACGGCTCGCGCAGGTGGCGCAGTTCGTTCTGAACCACCCCGAAGAGGTCGCCGTCACCACCCTGACCCGCCTGGCAGATCAGGCCCGCGTCCCCCCCGCCACCATCACCCGCTTCGCCAAGGAACTCGGATACGCAGGCTTTGCCGACCTGCAACTTGTGTTTCGCGAACGCCTGCTCGGCCCGCGTCTGCCCTACGCCAGCCGCATCGCCACCCAACTGACCGAAGCGGATCTCGACCAGCCCGGCCACGTCTTCGGCAGCTTCGTGCAAGCTGCCGTGCAATCCCTCCTCCGCATCGAAGAGGCGCTGGATCGGGCCGAGCTTGACGCCTTCGTGGCCACCCTCGCGGCCTCTGACGTCGTTCACGTCGCCGCCGCGCGCGGCGCGTTCGGGCTTGGTGCTTACACGGTCTTCGGCCTCGCCAACATCGGCAAGCGCGCGCATCTCATCGACAACCTCGGTGCGATGCGCGCCGAACAGGTCGCGGCCATCGGCCCGAACGACGTGCTTTTGGTGATGACCTTCGACGACTACACCCCGGAAACCGTCGACTGCGCCCGCCTCGCCGCCCAGCGCGGCCACCGCGTCCTTGCGATCACCGACAACGCCCTCAGCCCCGTCGCCGCCCTCGCCCAGCACGTCCTTTACGTCAACGAAGCCCGCCTGGGCCACTTTCGCAGCCAGGTTCCCGCAATGGTCGTGGCACAAGCCATCATTGTCAGCCTTGGCCGCCGGATCGGTGCCGGCGATTTGGTTCGCAATAATCAAATTCCGAAAAGTGAAAAACTTGTTGCGTCGACTCAGGGTCCGGCCAAAGATCGGGAGGGGAGGACGACATGATGCATGCAACCTTCGATTTTTCCGGCGCCACGGTCCTTGTCGTCGGGGCCAGCAAGGCCGGGATCGGCGCTTCCATCGCCCGCGCCTTTCAGGACGCCGGCGCATCCGTCACCATCACCGGCGCCGAGCCTGAACCCGCGCCCGAAGACCGCGCCCGCTTTCCCTACCACCAGCTTGACGTGACCGACGCCGCCGCCGTGGCCACCCTCGCCGCCGCAACCCCCGCCCTCGATATCCTCGTCAACTGCGCCGCGATCACCGCCCGGGGCGAGGAAATGGCGCCCGCGTTCTTCGAGCATGTCGTCAACGTCAATCTCCACGGCACCTTCCGCACTGCCGAGGCGTTCCACCGCCACCTGAAGGCGCGCCAGGGCGTGCTCGTCAACATCGCCTCGATGTATGCGATGTTCGGCAGCCCCCGGAACCCGGCCTACGGAGCATCCAAAGCCGCCGTGGTGCAGCTGACGAAATCCCTCGCCATCGCCTGGGCCGCCGACGGCATCCGCGTCAACGCCGTCGCCCCCGGCTTCATCGTCACCGAACAATCTGCCCGCAGCCGCACCGACCCTGCCCATGTGGCTGCCGTCAATCTTCGCACGCCGATGGGCCGCTGGGGCCAGCCGGACGACATCGCCGGGCCGGTGCTGTTTCTCGCTTCGAAACAATCGGGCTTCATGACCGGCACCTGCCTTGCCATCGACGGAGGCTATTCCATTGCCTGACATTTCCGCAGCCGTCATCGGCACCGGCTTCATCGGCACCGTCCACATCGGCGCGCTTCGCCGCCTTGGCATCCCCATCGCCGGCGTCCTCGGCTCCAGCGCCGCGCGCGGTGCCGACCGCGCCGCCGCCCTTGGCGTGGCAAAAGCCTACGCCAGCATCGAAGACCTTCTGGTCGACCCCGCCGTCAAGATTGTCCACGTCACCTCGCCCAACGTCGCGCATTACGATCAGGTCAAGCGCATCCTCACGGCCGGCAAGCACGTCATCTGCGAAAAACCCCTCGCCATGACCGCCGCCCAATCGGCCGAGATGCTGGCCCTTGCCCGCGCCTCGGGCCTGATCGCCGCTGTCTGCTACAACACCCGCTTTTACCCGCTGAACCAGCAGGCCCACGGCATGATGCAGGCGGGCGAGCTTGGCGACCTGCGCCTCATCACCGGCCAGTTCCATCAGGACTGGCTGGCCAAGGACACCGACTGGAACTGGCGGCTTGAGGCGGACGAGGGTGGCCCCCTGCGCTCGGTCAGCGATATCGGCACCCACTGGATCGACCTCACCAGCTTCGTCACCGGCCAGCGCCCGACAGCCGTGATGGCCGAGCTTGCGACCTTCATCCCAGACCGCCAGAAACCCCTCGGCCCGGTGGAAACCTTCACCACCGCCAAGGGTGCCACCGAAACCCGCCGCATCAACACCGACGACGCCGCGACCATCCTTTTGCGTTACGCAAACGGCGGGCGTGGCGTCCTGACCACCAGCCAGATCAGCCGGGGCCGCAAGGGCCTCCTGACCTGGGACATCTCCGGGTCCAAGGCCTCGGCGGCGTGGAGCGGCGAGAACCCGGATGCGCTCTGGATCGGCCACCGCGATCAGCCGAACCAGATCCTCCTGCGCGACCCATCGCTGATGAACCCGCTCGGGGCCGCAGCATCCGCCCTGCCCGGCGGCCATGCCGAAGGCTTCGCCGACACCTGGACCGCCTTCTTCCGACAGGTCTACGCCGATGTCGCCCAAGGCCGCCGCGCGCCCACGGCCACCTACGCAGGCTTCGAAGACGGCCATTACGAAATGCAATTCTGCGACGCCGTTCTGGAAAGCGCCCGCACCGGCACCTGGGTAAACGTCTGATGAAGGTTCACTGACATGCAGCTAGGCATCCTAACCGCCCCCTTCCCCGACACGCCGCTTGATGGCGTCGCCGATTACGCCGCCAGCGCCGGTTTCCAATCCCTCGAAATTGCCTGCTGGCCCGCCGCCGGGGCCGAAAAGCGCCGCTACGCCGGCACCGTGCACCTGCCGATCGAGAACATGACGCCCGCCCGCGCCTCCGAAATCACCGGAATGATCGCCGCCAAGGGCCTGACGATCTCTGCCCTCGGCTATTACCCGAACCCCCTGCACGCCGACGCCGCCCACCGCGAGGCCGTGGCCACCCACCTCAAGCGCGTGATCACCGCCGCCGGGATGATGGGCCTGCCCTTGGTCAACACCTTCGTCGGCGGCGACCGCAGCCTGACGGTCGATCAGAACTGGACCCGCGCCACCGAGATTTTCGCGCCGATCATCGCGCATGCCCGCGAAACCGGCGTGCGACTGGCGTTCGAGAACTGCCCGATGATCTTTTCCCACGACGAATGGCCCGGCGGCCACAACATCGCCTATGCGCCAAAGCTCTGGCGGCGCATCCTCGAGACCTGGGGCGATGCCGTGGGGATGAACTTCGACCCCAGCCACCTCGTCTGGCAAATGATTGATCAGGCCCGCTTCATCCGCGAATTCGGCCCCCACATGGCCCATGTCCACGCGAAAGACCTGATGATCGACCGTGACGGGCTTTACGACAACGGCATCCTGTCGGCCGGCATGGGCTGGCAGGTGCCGCGGATGCCGGGCTTGGGCGATGTCGACTGGCCCGGTTTCTTTTCGGGGCTTTACCGGGCAGGCTATGATGGCCCAATAATCATCGAACACGAAGACCGCGATTTCGAAGGCTCCGACACAAAGATCAAACGCGGCTTCGAACTGGCGCGCGACGTCCTGCGCCCGTTCATCAAGTAGACGACAGATTACCACCAACCGATCTGGGAGGATCACATGAAGAAACTGCTTTTGGGAACCGCATCACTGGCCATGGCGATGTCGCTCGCCTCCGCCGCCCATGCCGAGAATTACAAGATCGGCATTTCCAACACCGTGCAGGGCAACGGCTGGCGCGAAGAAATGGTCTGCGCGATGAAGGCGCAGGCGCTGGCCTCGGGCAAGGTCGAAAGCCTGAACATCGCCCACCGCAACACCGACGCGGCTGGCCAGCTTGAGGATATCCGCAACCTGATCCAGGCTGGCGTCAACGCCATCGTGGTCAACCCGGCCAACGCCGACGGCATCAACGCCGCGATCAAGGAAGCGACCGATGCCGGCATCGTCGTCGTCGCCGTCGACCAGGCCGTGACCGAGCCTTCGGCCTACATCCTGTCCAACAACCAGGAACAATACGCCTACCTCGGCGCGAAATGGCTGTTTGAAACGATGGGCGGCAAGGGCGCCGTCGTCTACATGCGCGGCGCCGCGGGTGCCGGAGCCGACAACGACCGCGATACAGGCTTCAAGCGCGCGATGGCCGAATTCCCGGAGGTCACCGTTGCTCAGGAAGTGTTCACCGGCTGGCAGCAGGATCAGGGCAAGCAGCAGATCAACGACATCATCGCCGCTGGCGTGCCGTTCCAGGGCGTCTGGACCTCCGGCATCGACAACGTGATCGTTGACGCCTTTGTCGAATCCGGCGCGCCTCTGGTGCCGATCGTCGGTGCCGACAACGCGGGCTTCGTGGGCCAGCTGCAATCGGTCGAGGGTCTGGTCGGCGCGGCGGTAACCAACCCCGGCTCGGTCGGTGGTGCCGGCGTGGAGCTGGCAATCCAGATCCTCGACGGCAAGGCTCCGGCTGAAAAGACCGTGCTGGTCGACCCGGTCGTCTGGGCCAACAACACCGATGAAGGCAAGGCGCTCCTCGCCTCGGCGGCCAACCCGAACCTGTCGCCCGAATGGCCGGTCTCGGTCTCGATCCCCGGCTGGACGACCTACACGATGGACCAGATCATCGCCTGCAAAGGCCCGGGCGAATAAGCCTTCGCTGATCTGACAGACGCCCCCGGGGCCACCCCGGGGGCATTTCACTCATATGGACCGCTTGATGCTCGATGCACCCGCACCGACCGCCGTTCTTGACGCCACCGGCGTTGCCAAGCGTTTCGGCGCGGTGGTGGCGCTGCGCGATGCCTCGCTGCAGGTCGGCGTGGGTCAGGTGGTCGCCCTGATGGGCGCCAACGGTGCCGGCAAATCGACCTTCGTGAAAATCCTCACCGGCGTTCTGAAACCCGACAGCGGCCATGTCCGCATCAAGGGCCGCGAGAGCACTGTGGCCTCTCCGTCCGGCGCGCGCCGCTGGGGTCTTGTGCCGGTCTATCAGGAACCTTCGCTGATCCCTGATCTCGACGTGGCCGACAACCTTCGCCTTGGCAGCACCCCGGTCGATCCCTTCCGTCACTGGGCCGCCGAACTGGGCCTGCCCGATCTGAAGCTTGACGCGATGATCCGCAGCCTGCCCCTCGCCTCGCTTCGGATCGTCGACCTCGCCCGCGCGTTGGCGCTGGAACCCGATGTCCTGCTGCTGGACGAACTTACCGCAGCACTACCGACAGACCTTGTCGACCGCGTGCTGAAGACCGTCCGCGCCCAGGCCGATGCGGGCCGCTCGGTCATCTACATCTCGCACCGGTTCACCGAAATCGCCGCGATCTGCGACCGCGCCACCGTGCTGCGCGACGGGCTGACCGTGGCCGATGTCGCCATCGAACCCGGCATCGAGGAACGCATCGTCGAGATGATGCTGGGCGGCACCGTCAGCCCCGCCGCCACCGGCACCCGCGCGGCGCAAAAGGCCAGCGGCCAACCCCGGCTCAGTGTCAGCCACCTGAAAACCGGCACGCGCCTGCGCGACGTCTCGCTCGACCTTTACCCCGGCGAGGTGCTTGGCGTCATAGCCCTCGAAGGTCAGGGACAGGACGAGTTGTTCGACGTCCTCGCCGGCAACCGCAAAGCCACTGGCGGCACCGTCACGGTCAAGGGCAAACCCGCCCAGTTCAGCCACCCCGCCGACGCCATCGCCGCCGGCCTGACCCTCGTGCCCGGCGACCGCGCCCATGCCCTTCTGATGAGCCGCTCGGTGCGCGAAAACATCGCGCTGCCCCTCATCGCCCGCCTGCGGACCTGGGGCGCCATCCCGATGCACGACGAGGCTGCCCGCGTCACCTCCGCCATCGACCGTCTCCAGATCGACACCCGCGCGCAGGGCGAGGTGCGGCGGCTGTCGGGCGGCAATCAGCAAAAGGTCACCATCGCGCGCTGGATCGCAAAGGGTGTCGACACCCTCCTCCTGTTTGACCCCACCCGCGGCATCGACATCCGCACCAAGCGCCAGATCTACGCCCTTGTCCGCGACCTTGCCGACCAAGGTGCCGCCGTCCTCTACTACACGTCAGAATTGGCCGAAATCCGCCTCGCCTGTGACCGCGCACTGGTCATCTTCAACGGCCGCGTGGTCGATGTGATCGACGCCGCCGATGCCGACGAGCCCACCCTGATGCGCGCCGCCTATGGCCTCACCGAAAAGGCGCCCACGGCATGACCGGACCGCTTTGCATCGCGACACGTGCCGCGACCGGAGCGTCCGCATGAAGCGCCTCCTTGAAGCAAACGCCTGGACAGTCGGCCTTGCCGCCCTCCTCGCCCTGCTCCTGATCATCACCAAACTGATCCAGCCGGATTTCGGCGCTTCGGGTCTGGATAGCCTCGCCCGCGCCGCCCTGCCCTTCGTACTGGCCACCGTCGGCATGGCGGTCGTGGTCATCGCCGGCGGCATCGACCTTTCCATCGCCGCGATGATGGCCGTGGCTTCCGTCACCGCCGCCCGCCTGATGGAGGGCACGACCGACCCGCAATCCGTGCTGGTCCTGATCTTCGTCCTCGGCGTCGGCCTTGCCATGGGCGCGATCAACGGCGCGCTCATCGTCGTCACCCGGGTGCCGGACATCGTCGTCACCCTTGCCATGCTCTTCGTCTGGCAAGGCGTCGCCCTTCTCATCCTGAACGCGCCCGGCGGGGCCACCGCGCCTTGGCTGCGCGGCCTCATCGTCGGTGGCGTCACCCTGCCCGGCCTGCCCTCCGGCCTGACCGACTGGATACCTAAAGCGGTTCTCGTCATGGCCGTCGTGGTCGCGGCGGTCTGGCTGCCGATCAAACGGTCCAAGCTTGGCCTGATGTTCTACGCCATCGGCTCCGACCCCCTCGCTGCCTTCCGCTCGGGCGTGCCCGTGGGCCTGACCCGCGTCGCGGCCTATGCCGTCTGTGGCCTTTTCGCTTCGCTGGGCGGGCTTGCCGTCACCATGTCCACCGGCATTGGCGAGCCGATCCCCGGCCCCTACCTCCTTGCCTCCGTCGCGGCCGTGGTGCTGGGCGGAGTCGTCCTCGGCGGCGGGCGGGGCGGGCTTCTCGGCCCGATCCTTGCGGTCTTTGTCCTGCGCCTCGTCCGCATGGACCTGACGCTGATGTCGGTCGACCCCAATGTCGCCGCCATCGTCGAAGGCACGATCATGGTGCTCGTCGTGATGCTCGGCGGTCTTCTCGCACTCAGGGGGGCGCGCCTTGACCGCACTGGCTGACCAACCGACACCGCTCGCCCGCCTCGGCCGCCTGATGGTGGACTGGCCGCTGATCCCGCTGACCCTGCTCCTTTTCGCCCTGATCGGCGCGCTGGAAATCATGCAGCCAGGCATCGTCAAGGCGTTCTGGATCTCGAACACCATCAAGGCCGCAATCCCGCTGGCCATGCTCGCCGCCTGCCAGACGCTGACCATGCTGACCGGCGGCATCGACCTGTCCGCCGGCACCGTGGCCACCATCGCGGCCTTCGTCACCGCCACCCTCGCCCCCCTGATCGGCGTGCCACCTGCCATCGCCATCGCGATGACCTGCGCGCTTGTCGCGGGCCTGGTGAACGGCGTGGGCGTCGCGTTCTTCCGGGTGCATCCGCTGATCATGACGCTCGGCACCGGCCTCATCGCCACCGGCTGCCTTCTGGTCTACCAGCGCTTCGTGATCTCCACCGGCACGCTCATTCCGCCCAGCCTCGTCTGGCTTGGCACCGGGCGCAGCTTTGGCCTGCCGAACGCGCTCGTCGTGTTCATTCCCTTCGCTGCCCTCGTGATCTGGGCACAGCGGCGCACCGGATTTGGCCGCCTCCTCTACGCCATCGGCGCGAACGAGGCTGCGGCCCGCCTCTCCGGCGTCCGCGTCTGGCAGGTCCACCTCGCGCTCTACGCGCTTTCCGGCTTGATCGCCGGCCTTACCGGGCTTGTCTACCTCGGCATCGTCAAGACCGCCTCGCTTTCGCTCGCCCTGCCGCTCGACCTGCCCTCCGTTGCTGCCGCCGTCGTCGGCGGCACCTCGATCTTCGGCGGGCGCGGCGGGTATGGCGGCACCATCATCGGCGCGCTTATCCTTACCGTCCTCGCCACCATGCTGACGCTCTTGCAAATGCCGGAAGGCGGCCGCCGCATCCTCTTCGGCGCGATCATCCTTGCCGTGACAGCGCTTTTCATCCGCCTGACCGACCGCACCTGACTTTGAAAGGAACCCCGATGGCCCGCTTCAAGATCGTCGGCATCAGCTTTGACCACATGCACATGGGCGACCTGCTCCGCCTCGTGCATGACCACCCAGAGGCGGAAATCGCCGGCCTCTTCGACCCTGACCCCGCCAAAATGGCCAGCGCCGCCGCCACCTTCGGCGTGCCGCCAGACCGGCTCTTCACCGACTTCGACGCCTGCATGACAGCCACCAGTCCCGACCTCGCGATCCTCTGCGCCGCCACCGCCGATCACGCCCGCTACACCGAACGGCTGGCCGCTTACGGCGTCCACGTCTTCGTCGAAAAGCCCTTCGCCGCCTCGGTCGCCGATGCCCGTGCGATGATCGCCGCCATGCAACCGACCGGCAAGCTTCTGGCGATCAACTGGCCCCTCGCCTGGGTCGCCTCGCACGTCACCGCCAAACGCCTGATCGACGAAGGCCGGATCGGCACCCTCACAGACCTTCATTTCTACGGCGGCAACCGTGGCCCGCTCTACCACCTCGCCGACAAGATCGAGGTCTCGCCCGAGGAGGTCGAGCGTCAGAAGCCCGGCTCCTGGTGGTACAAGCGCTCGTCCGGTGGCGGCAGCCTTCTCGACTACCTCGGCTACGGCGCCACCCTTGGCACCTGGTACATGAACGGCGAAGCCCCGATCGAGGTCACCGCCGTCACCGACGACACCCCCGGGCTCGAGGTTGACCAGCACGCCATCACCATCTGCCGCTACGCCCGTGGGCTTTCCAAGATGGAAACCCGCTGGGGCACGTTCACCGACCCGTGGACGATCCAGCCGCAGCCGAAATGCGGCTTTGTGTTCGTCGGCACCGAAGGCACCATCGCCAGCTACGATTACGAGGGCCAACTTACCATCCAGACACGGGCGAAGCCCGAACCGACCGCCGTTCCAGCCGAGCCTCTTCCGCCCGGCCGCACCAACGCCATCGAATACGTCCTCCACTGCATCGCCACCGGTGAGGCTCTCACCGGCCCGCTCGACCCCGCCGTCAGTCTTCTTGGCCAGCGCATCGTCGACACTGCCGCCCGTTCGGCACGCGAAAAGCGCACACTCGCCCTCGTCCCATGACCGACGCGCCCGACGCCGACACCTACGCCCTGAAATCGGCCACCCTGGCCGACATTCCGGCACCAGACCTGCCCTACCAGCCGCCGATGCCGCGCAGTTACCGCCCCCGGATCGGCGTGATCGGCGCGGGCGGCATCGTCTCGGCACACCTCGACGCCTACCGCACGGCCGGGTGGGAGGTCGCCGCGATCTGCAACCGGACGCTTGCCAAGGCCGACACCGCCCGCAAGTTCGCCCCCGACGCCCGCATCACCACCGACGCGCAAGACATCCTGACCGACCCCGGCATCGACGTCGTCGACATCACCCCCCACCCCGCCGACCGCCTGCCGCTGATCGAAGCCGCCCTCCGCGCCGGCAAGCACGTCCTCAGCCAAAAACCCTTCGTCCTCGATCTGGCTGACGGCCACCGCCTCGTCACCCTCGCCCGCGACCGGGGCCTGAAACTCGCCGTCAACCAGAACGGCCGCTGGGCACCGCACCTCGCCTACATGCGCGAGGCCGTCCGCGCCGGGCTGATCGGTGACGTCATCTCGGCCCTTATCTCGATCCACTGGAACCATGCTTGGATCGCCGGCACCCCGTTCGAGAAGATCGACGATCTGATCCTTTACGATTTCGGCATCCACTGGTTCGACTTTTTGCGCAGCATCACCGGCGACCGCGCGCAAAGCGTCATCGCCACCGCCACCCATGCCACCGGGCAATCCGCCGCCGCCCCGCTTCTCGCGCAAGTCCTCGTCCGGCTGGACGGCGGGCAAGCCTCGCTCGTGTTCGACGGCGCAACCCCCTTCGGCCCGCGCGACACCACCACCATCACCGGCACCAAAGGCACCTTGCGCAGCGACGGCCCAGACCTCGGCCAGCAGACCGTCACCCTCACCACAGCCGCAGGCCGCGCCACACCCGCCCTTTCCGGCACATGGTTCAACGATGGCTTTCGCGGCGCGATGGGCGCGCTTCTGGTGGCGATCGAGGAGGGCACCGAACCCGCCAACGGCGCTGCGGAAAACCTCCTCAGCCTCGCCCTCGCCTTCGCCGCCATCCACTCCCGCCGCACCGGGGTTGAGGTTGCCATCGGGACCGCCAGCAGCGTGACGCTCTGATCGGTTAACACCCCGGACGCCAGACCGCTGCCATACGCTTGCCAGACGCGTTCCAGACACTTTCCATCCAGAAAAATCCGCCTAAAAACAGCAGGTTAACGCACCGGAATGTTCTCCCGAAAGATGATCCGCGGCTCGATATACTTCAGCGTCAGAAACGGTGCGGTGGACGCAATCGAACCGAGCAGCCGGATCACCGCCTGCTCTCCCGTCAGCCGCGCGTTCTGGTCCACCACCACGTCGATCACATCTTCCGCCAGATAGCGCCGCGTCAGGTTGGTCAGGTCGTGCACGATGACAAACGGCCTTGGCCGACCCAACTCTGCCACTGCCCGCGCCACGCCCGACCGCCCGGCCCCGACGCAGTAGATCCCGACCACATCCTGCCGCGCTGCCAGCAGCCGCGATGCCTCGACGTAGGAGGTGCCGCTGTCCTCGTCGATCTCGATCGCCGGCATGAGTTCAAGCCCCGGAAACTGCTCGCCAATCACCGCGCGAAAGCCGGTCTCGCGCTCCTCGTGGCCATGATAGGCGCGCGATCCCAGAAACAGCGCCAAGGCACCCGTCCGCCCCGCCATCCGCCCCATCACCAACCCGGCCGTCCGCCCGGCCACCCGGTTGTCCACCCCCACATAGGCCGACCGCGGGCATTGCCGAACGTCCGAGGCGATGGTCACCACCCGCACCCCGGCCTCAACCAGAAGCCGCACCGCGTTGCGCGTCACCGGATGGTCGACCGCGATCAGCCCGACCCCGCTTGTCGGCAATCCGATCTTCTCCACCGCCGCCACCAAAGCCTGCGGCGACAGCCCGTCAACCTCGTGAATCGTGCACGACGCGACCAGCGGCAGATCAGCCGCAAAGTCCCTGATCGTATTGGCCAAATTCTGCATGAACCCGCTGCGGCCCAGGGGCAGGAAGAACTCCAGATGCGCCGGTCGCGATGGCAGGGTCAGCATCCCCTCGCTTGGCAGATAACCCAGCGCCTTCGCCGCCGCTTGCACCCGCTGCCGGTTTGCAGCCGACACCCCCGCCCGCCCGTTCAGCACCCGGTCAACACTCGCCGTCGACACCCCCGCCCGCGCCGCAATGTCGCTGATCGTTGCCTTGCGCATCTGCCCCCGCACCCCGTTCGGCCGCAGCCTAGGCCAACCCCGTGCGGCTTGTAAAACCCTCTGCGCCTTCGGTGCGCCACAGCACAGATCCCCTTCGCCACAAGCCCGACCTCGCGCTTGCGGCAGAGCGGGAACAGCCCTACCTCCTTGGTTGAAAGCTCTCGCTCAAAGGACACCGATCATGCTGGTGAACGGCAAATGGACCGACAATTGGCAACCCGTCCAGGCCAAGGACGATCAGGGCCGTTTCGTCCGGCAGACCTCGTCCTTCCGCAACTGGATCACCCCCGACGGCGCCCCCGGCCCGACCGGCACCGGTGGCTTCAAGGCCGAGGCCGGGCGCTACCGGCTTTATGTCGCCCTGACTTGCCCCTGGGCCTCCCGCACCCTGATCGCCCGCAAGCTGAAGGGGCTGGAAGACCTGATCCCCGTCACGGTCCTGAACCCCGTCCTTACCGATCAGGGCTGGGCTTTCGGCGGCTATCCCGGTGCCGACACCGATCCCCTGTTCGACGCGCGGCATGTTCACGAAATCTACACCCGCGCCGATGATAGCTACACCGGCCGCGCCACCGTTCCCGCACTTTGGGATACGATGACCGGAACGATGGTCAGCAATGAAAGCGCCGACATCGTCCGCATGTTCAACACCGCCTTCGCGGGCCTCGTGCCCGACACCCCCGACCTCTACCCCGCCGACCTCGCGCCCGAGATTGACGCGCTGAACGACGAGATCTACGGCAGCCTCAACAACGGCGTCTACAAGGCCGGTTTCGCCTCGACCCAAGCCGCCTATGACGAGGCGGTCGCGGGCGTGTTCACCATGCTCGACAGGCTGGAAGACCGCCTGACCGGCGACTTCCTCTTCGACCGCTTCACCGAAACCGACATCCGCCTTTTCGTCACGCTGATCCGCTTCGACGCCGCCTACCACGGCCTGTTCAAGACCAATCGCAAGCGCATCGCCGACTATCCGCGCCTCTCGGCCTACATGGAGCGTATCCTCCGCCTGCCCGGCGTCGCCGACACGGTCAACATCGACCACATCAAGGCCGGCTACTATTCGATCAAGGCGCTGAACCCCACTGGCATCGTCCCCGCAGGGCCGGACCACGTCACCGCCCTTTTGCGTTCCGTCGCCTGACCGAAACCGCCCCCACCTGCTCAAAAACGCGCCAAATGCCCGCTTCCGGTCAGTCGCGACCAATCTCTGCTTGGACAGAATCGCGTTAAGGTTTTACCGTTTGGTCAAACAGACAGTGAACCAACAAAAGGATCGGGGAGATAATGACGATGGGGACTTTCGCACTCAACCGCCGCGCGCTTCTGGCGCTGGGCGGCACCGCCCTTCTGGCACCTGCACTCGGCGCCAAGCGCCTGATGGCGCAAGAGGCGATCAAGATGGCCGGCATCTACACCGTGCCGGTCGAACAGCAGTGGGTCAGCCGCATCCACCTTGCCGCCGAAGCGGCCAAGGCCGCCGGCACCGTTGACTACACCTACACCGAAAACGTCGCCAACACCGACTACCCCCGTGTCATGCGCGAATACTGCGAAGCGGGCGTCAAGCTGATCGTCGGCGAGATTTTTGGCGCCGAAGCCGAAGCCCGCGAAGTCTGCGCCGAATACCCAGATGTCGCCTTCCTCCTCGGCTCGTCCTTCCCGCCGGATGCGGCGGCCAACCCGAACCTTGCCGTGTTCGACAACTACATTCAGGACGCCTCCTATCTGTCGGGCATCATCGCGGGCGCGATGACCACCACCGGCAAGATCGGCATGGTCGGCGGCTTCCCGATCCCGGAAGTGAACCGCCTGATGCACGCCTTCATGGCGGGGGTGCGCGAAACCCGGGCCGACGCCACCTTCCAGGTCAGCTTCATCGGGTCGTGGTTCGATCCGCCAAAGGCCAAGGAAACCGCCTTTGCGATGATAGACGCCGGCGTTGACCTTCTTTACGCCGAACGCTTCGGCGTGTCGGACGCCGCCAAGGAACGCGGCATCCTTGCCATCGGCAACGTCATCGACACGCAGGCCGATTACCCCGACACCGTCGTCGCCTCCGCCATCTGGCATTTCGAGCCGACCCTGAACGCCGCCATCACCGCGATTCAGGGCGGCGCGTTCAAGGCCGACAACTACGGCGTCTATTCCTACATGAACGCCGGTGGTTGCTCGCTTGCCCCCTTGGGCACCTTCGAAGGCAAGGTGCCGGAGGCCGCGATGACGCTTGTCGCGGAACGCCAGGCCGGCATCATGGACGGCAGCTTCACCGTCACCATCGACGACAGCGAGCCGAAATCGTCGTGACATCAACGACTTCCGAGGCGCAGATCGTTCTGCGCCTCGACCGCATCACGAAACGGTTCGGCCCGCTTCTCGCCAACGATGCCATCAGCCTTACCCTGCATCAGGGTGAGGTCGTGGCCCTCCTTGGCGAAAACGGCGCCGGCAAGACCACGCTTATGAACATCCTTTTCGGCCATTACACCGCCGACGAAGGCAGCGTCACGGCGTTCGGCAAGCCCCTGCCACCCGGCAACCCGCGTGCAGCCCTCGCCGCCGGGATCGGCATGGTGCATCAGCATTTCACGCTGGCCGACAACCTGACCGTCACCGAAAACATCCTGCTCGGCACCCGGTCGCTCTGGTCGCCCGGCCTGAACCTCGCCGCCGCCGCCGACCGGATCGCAACGCTTTCGCGCGATTTCGGCCTTGCGGTGAACCCCGCCGCCCGCGTGGGCGCGCTCTCGGTCGGCGAACGTCAGCGGGTGGAGATTCTGAAGGCGCTTTACCGCGACGCCCGCATCCTGATCCTGGATGAACCGACCGCCGTCCTGACCCCGCAGGAAACCGACGCGCTCTTTCAGACGTTGCGCAAGGCCGTCGCCCTTGGCCTTTCCATCGTCTTCATCAGCCACAAACTGCACGAGGTGATGGGCGTCGCCGACCGCTGCCTCGTGCTGCGGCACGGCAAGATGGTGGGCGAGGTGGCCACCGCCAACACCAACCGCCACGCCCTTGCCGCGATGATGGTCGGCGCCGAAATCGCCCCGCCCGCCCTGTCGCCCGCCTCTCCCGGTCCGGCCCTGATCCGCTTCGCCGGCGTGTCGACCGCCGATCAGGGCGCGATCCCCGGTCTGAAGACCATCACCCTCGACCTTCGCGCCGGCCAGATCACCGGGCTGGCCGGGGTCTCAGGCAACGGCCAGGGCGCGCTCTCTGATCTTCTCTCCGGCCTCGCCCTGCCCAGCGCCGGACAGATCACCCTCGGCGACACCCCGGTCGCCAGCTGGTCGCCCCGCGCCGCGATCCACGCCGGCATCGCCCGCATCCCCGAAGACCGCCACAAGACCGGCACCGTCGCCGATTTCACGCTCACGGAAAACGCCATTCTCGAACGCTACGGCGAGGCGCCCTACAGCCGCAAAGGCTGGATGAACTGGCGCGCGGCGCGCGATTTCACCACCCACGTGATCGCCACCCACGACATCCGCTGCCCCGGTCCCGAGGCGCGCATCCGCCTTCTTTCCGGCGGCAACATGCAGAAACTGATCCTTGGGCGCGTGCTGGAACCCGGGCCGAAGATCATCCTCGCCAACCAGCCGGTGCGCGGCCTCGACATCGGTGCCATTACCTATGTGCAGAAACGCCTGATCGCCGCGCGCGATGCCGGCGCCGCGATCCTCCTCATCTCCGAAGACCTCGACGAGATCATCGAGATGTCCGACGTGATCCACGTCCTCTCCGCCGGTCGCCTGTCGCCCGCCTTTGCCCGCGGCCAGATGACCCCGGCCGAGCTTGGCCTCTGGATGGCCGGTCAGGGATTTGCCGATGCGGCTTGAACCGATCGCCGCCCCGTCGCTCGCCCGCCGCCTCGGCTTTCCCGCCGCGGCCCTGGCGCTGACCATCCTTGTGGCCTCGCTTCTTGCCCTCACCGCTGGGGCCAACCCCTTCGCCACCCTCGGCCTCATCCTCGATGGAGCCGCCGGCAGCCGTTTCGCAGCACTTGAGACACTTAATCGCGCCACGCCCCTGATCTTCACCGGCCTCGCCATTTCGGTCGCGTTCCGCGCCAAGCTGTGGAACATCGGCGCCGAAGCGCAGCTTTACGCGGGCGCCATCGTGACCGTCCTCCTCGGCACCGGCCTCGTTCCCTGGCCCCTCGTCCTGCCTGTCACCGCCGTGGTTGCGATGCTGGCGGGCGCGCTTGTCCTCCTTGGCCCGGTTCTGCTGAAAACCCGCCTTGGCGTCGATGAGGTCGTCACCACGCTCCTGCTCAACTTCGTCATGCTCCTCTTCGTCAGCTACCTTCTCGAAGGCCCGATGAAAGATCCAGGTGGCATGGGCTGGCCGAAATCCTCGCCCCTTCTGCCCGAGGCGCGCCTGCCCCGCATCGTCGAGGGCCTGCGCCTGCACTGGGGCTTTCTGCTCGCGCTGATCGCCGCCATTGCCGTCTGGGTGATCCAGACCCGCACCACCCTCGGCTTCGAGATCCGCGCCGTCGGCCAGAACCCCCGCGCCGCGCGCTTTGCCGGGGTGCCGGTCAACGCGGTGCTGGTAAAGACCGCGCTCCTGTCGGGTGGCCTCGCGGCGCTTGCGGGCTTTTCCGAAGTGGCGGGCCTCAAGGGCCACCTCAGCCTCGATCTGTCGCCCGGCTTTGGCTACACCGGTATCATCGTCGCCATGCTCGCCATGCTGAACCCGCTTGCCGTGATTCCTGCGGCCCTGTTCGTGGCCGGCGTGTTCGTCGGCTCCGACAGCATGAGCCGCGCGGCCGGGGTGCCGACCTACATTGCCGACATCCTGCTGGCGACGGCGCTTCTCTTCATGGTGCTGGCGATCCTGTTGTCCCGCGTCCGGGTGGTGCGCGGATGAGCGGCGTGGCTTTGCCCGCCAGCGCCGGACCGGGGGTTTCACACCCCCGGACCCCCGTGGGATATTTGACGAAGGGGAAATCCATGGGCGCTTCGGGGCGGCGGACATGAGCGAGATTTTCGACATCCTGCTCTCAGCCACCTTCTGGGCAGCGGTAATCCGCATCGCCTCGCCCCTGATCTTTGCCACGATGGGCGAGTTGATCTGCGAACGCGCCGGGGTGCTCAACCTTGGCATCGAGGGGATCATGGTGATCGGCGCCTTTACCGGCTGGATCACGGTTTATGCCGGGATGCCGCTGTGGTTCGGCGTCGGGGCCGCGATGGGGGCCGGTATGCTGTTCGGCCTGTTGCACGCAACGCTGACCGTTCCCTTCGGCCTTTCCCAGCATGTCGTGGGGCTTGGCGTGACCTTGCTTGCCACGTCGACCAGCTATTTCGCTTACCGTCTGATCCTGCCCGAGGTCACTTCACCGCCGAAGATCACGCCATTTGCGGAATGGGCGGTTCCCGGCCTGAGCGACATTCCCGGCATCGGCCCCGCGGTCTTCATGCAGACGCCGCTGACTTACGCGGCCTTCGTCGTGGCCGCCCTCACCGCGATCATCCTTTACCGCACGCCCCTTGGCCTTGCATTGCGCGCGGTGGGCGAAAACCCTGCAGCCGCCGCCTCGCAGGGGCTTTCGGTCACCGGTCTGCGCATGGGCGCGGTGATCGTCGGCTCGGGGTTCATGGCGGTGGGCGGCGCGTTCCTGACGCTGTCCGCCTTCTCCTCGTTCTTCTTCGAAATGGTCAATGGCCGCGGCTGGATCTGCATAGCCCTCGTCGTCTTCGGCGCCTGGAAGCCCGGCAAGGCTGTCCTCGGCGCGCTTCTGTTCGCCGCCTTCGACGCGCTGCAGGTGCGCCTGCAACAGACGCCCATTGGGGCCATCCTGCCCTACCAACTGTTCCTTGCCATGCCGTTCCTCCTCTCCATCCTCGCCCTCATCCTGATGTCGCGCCGTGCCGAAGTGCCCGCCGCACTGATGCAACCTTTCAACAAGGGGGAACGCTGATGTTCGACCTTATCGTCCGGGGCGGCACCCTGCCCGACGGCACCACCGCCGATATCGCCATCACTGGAGACCGCATCGCCGAGGTCGGCCGTATCGACGCTCCCGCCCGGCGCATCATTGACGCCACCGGCGATCTCGTCAGCCCGCCCTTCGTCGATCCGCATTTCCACATGGACGCCACGCTTTCCTACGGCTTGCCGCGCGTGAACGCCTCCGGCACGCTTCTGGAAGGCATCGGCCTCTGGGGCGAGTTGCGTGACATTGCATCGGTCGAGGACATGATCACCCGCGCCGTCACCTACTGCGACTGGGCCGCCTCGATGGGCCTGCTGGCGATCCGCACCCATGTCGATACCACGCCCGACCACCTGCGCGGCGTGGAGGCGATGCTGGAGGTCAAGCGCCGCGTCGCCCCCTACATCGACGTGCAACTGGTGGCCTTCCCGCAGGATGGTCTTTATCGCACAGCCACCGGCCGCCAGAACGTGCTCCGCGCGCTCGACATGGGCGTCGATGTCGTCGGCGGCATCCCGCATTTCGAGCGCACGATGGAGGAGGGCGAGCGCGGCCTGATGTGGGACGTTCATTGTGACGAAACCGACGACCCCCTTTCCCGCCATGTGGAAACCATGGCGCGCGAGGTCACGCGCCACGGCCTTGGCCCCCGCGCCGCCGGCAGCCACCTCACCTCGATGCATTCGATGGACAACTACTACGTCTCTAAGCTCATCCCGCTGATCGCCGAATCCGGCATGACCGCGATCCCGAACCCGCTGATCAACATCACCCTGCAAGGCCGCCACGACAGCTACCCCAAGCGCCGCGGCTTGACCCGGGTGAAGGAGTTGCAGGCCGCCGGCGTTACCGTCGGCTGGGGGCAGGATTGCGTCATGGACCCGTGGTATTCGCTTGGCACCGCCGACATGCTGGATGTGGCCTTCATGGGCCTTCACGTCGCGCAGATGACCCACCCCGAGGAGATGGCCCGCTGCTTCCGAATGGTCACCGAAGACAACGCCCGCATCATGAACCTTGAAGGCTACGGGCTGCGTAAGGGCGCCAAAGCCTCGCTCGTCATCCTCGACGCCGGCACCCCGACCGAGGCGGTGCGCCTGCGCCCCGACCGTCTTGCCGTCATCGCCAAGGGCAAGGTGATCGCGGAAAAGCAGCGCAACGACAGCCGCCTCAGCCTGCCGGGTCGCCCCGCCACCATCCGCCGCCGTCACCCTTCCCAAGTGTGACCGCCCGCCCTATAAGGCGCCAAAGCCTGAGGAGGACGCCGATGCGCCGCGCCGAAGTGACCCGCAAGACGAATGAGACCGCGATCACCGTCGCCGTCAACCTCGACGGCAGCGGCAAGTCCGAGGTCAAGACCGGGGTCGGCTTCTTCGACCACATGCTCGACCAGCTTTCCCGCCACTCCCTGATCGACATCAGCCTCACCGCCACGGGCGATCTCCACATCGACGATCACCACACCGTCGAAGATTGCGGCATCGCGCTCGGCCAGGCCCTCGCCCGCGCGCTTGGTGACAAGGCCGGCATCCGCCGCTACGGCCACTTTTCCCTTGCGATGGACGATGCGCAGGTCGCATGCGCGCTGGATCTCAGCGCACGCCCCTACCTAGTCTGGACACTGCCGTTCCCGACGCCAAAGATCGGCAGTTTCGACACCGAACTGGTGCGCGAGTTCTTCCAGGCGCTGGCCACCCACGGCGGCATCACCCTGCACGTCGATCTTGTGCACGGGTTCAACAGCCACCACATCGCCGAAGCCGGCTTCAAATCCGTCGCCCGCGCGCTGCGCATGGCCGTCGAACCCGACCCCCGCAGCATCGGCATTCCGTCGACCAAGGGCGCGCTCTAAGCCCTTCTTCTGTTCCAAAATATCCCCGCCGGAGGCTCGCGCCCTCCCGGCAAACACGCCGGAAGACCCTCATGCTGACCGTCCTCGTCGACTATGACAGCGGCAATCTCCATTCCGCCGAAAAGGCGTTCCAGCGCATGGCGCAGGAGGTCGGCGGCGGCGACATCCTCGTCACCTCGCGCCCCGAGGACGTGGCGCGTGCTGACCGGATCGTGCTGCCGGGCGACGGCGCCTTCCCCGCCTGCCGCGCGGCGCTCGGCCATTATGGCGGGCTCTTCGAAGCGATCGAAGAGGCCGTCCTCGTCCGCGCCCGCCCCTTCCTCGGCATTTGCGTCGGGATGCAGATGCTGGCGACAATGGGCCGCGAATACCACGACACTCCCGGCTTTGGCTGGATCGGTGGCGAGGTGGTCAGGATAACCCCGACCGACCCCGCACTGAAAGTGCCGCACATGGGCTGGAACGACCTCGTCATCGACCACCCCCACCCTGTCCTCGACGGCATCAAGACCGGCGAGCACGCCTATTTCGTGCACTCCTACCACTTCCGCGTGGCCAACCCGGCCGAACGCCTGGCGCATTGCGACTACGGCACCGACATCACCGCCATCGTCGCCCGCGACACCATCGTCGGCACCCAGTTCCACCCCGAGAAAAGTCAGGCCGCCGGGTTGCGCCTGATTGCGAATTTCCTGCAATGGACCCCGTGACACCTGCCAATCTGTCCGGTGTCCTTGCGGAAATCGAACATCGGATGCGTCAATCCGAAGATCGCGGTACCGTCGCGAGCTACATCCCTGAACTTGCCAAGATCGACGCCGCCCGGTTTGCCATCGCGGTCGCCCTGTCCGACGGCACGCTTCTGCAAACCGGCGACAGTACCACCCCGTTCTCGATCCAGTCGATCTCGAAGGTCTTCACCCTCGCCATCGCCCTTGGCCGCCTCGGTGACCAGCTCTGGTCGCGCGTCGGCCGCGAACCCTCCGGGCTCGCCTTCAACTCGATCCTGCAGCTCGAACAGGAAAACGGCATCCCGCGCAACCCCTTCGTCAACGCCGGCGCCATTGCTGTCACCGACGCCATCCTTGCCGGCCACCAGCCGCGCGAGGTGCTGGGCGAACTTCTGCACTTCATCCGTCTTGCCGCCGGCGACGATGACATCCACATCAACAAGGCTGTCGCGGCCTCGGAACAGGCCAGCGCGCATCGCAACATCGCGCTTGCCGAATTCATGGCCGCGATGGGCAACCTGAGGAACCCGACCGCCCTCACCATCGGCACCTATGTCCACCAATGCGCGGTCGAGATGACCGCCGCCCAGCTTGCCCGCGCCGGCCTCTTTCTCGTCAACGCCCCCGGCTGCCCGCGCCTTGTCGCCCCCGCCCGCATCCGCCGGATCAACGCGCTGATGATGATGTGCGGCCATTACGACGGCTCGGGCGAGTTCGCCTACCGCGTCGGCCTGCCCGGCAAATCCGGCGTCGGCGGCGGCATCCTTGCCATCGTCCCCGGCCGCGCCTCCATCGCCGTCTGGTCGCCCGGCCTGAACCCCAACGGCAACTCCAAACTGGGGACAGAGGCGCTGGAGCACCTCGCCCGTGCAACCGGCTGGTCGGTGTTCGGCTAGACCCGGAGCCGCCGCCAAAGACGCCCGTCAATCGCAATCAACCCCGCCAGGATCAAGCCGAACCCCGCCAGATGCTGCGGATACAGCCGCTCGCCCAGAAAGGCCCAGCCCATCGCCGTAGCACTTACCGGCACCAGAAACGTGACCAACGACAGGTTCGTCGCCCCCGCCCGCGCCAGCACACGAAAGAACACCACATAGGCCAGCGCGGTCGACAACACGGCCAGCGCGCCCACCGCCAGCACCGGCCGCAACCCCGGCGCCCCCATCGCCCAAGGCGCATCGTGCCACAGCCAGACCGGCAGCAGCACCAGCGCACTCGCCGTCACCTGCCCGAATGCCGTCGCCAGCGGAGCCAGCCCCCGCGCCCGAAACCGCCGACCCCAGACCCCCGCGCAGGCATATGACAGCGCCGCCATCAGGCAAGCCAGCATCGCCAGCGCCTCGCCGCCAAGCCCCTCGCCCGCCAGCATCACCACCACGCCCGCGAACCCAAGGCCAAGGCCCGCCGCCTTCGCGCCGCTGATCCGCTCGTCGCGCGTCGCCAGATGCGCCACCACCAGCGTGAACAACGGCGTCGTCGCGTTCAGCACCGAGGCCAGCGCGCCGCTGATCTGCCCCTGCGCCGTCACGAACAGGGTGAACGGCACGACATTGTTCAAGACCCCCATCACTGCCAGCGCCGGCCAGACCGCCAGGCCTGGAAAGGGCTGCCCGCTCGCCCGCAGCACCACACCCAGTACCAGCGCAGCCAGAGCCACCCGCGCCCAGACGATGCTCATCACCGGCAGCCCCTCCAGCGCCACCTCGACGAAGAAGAACGATCCTCCCCACAGGATGGAGAGGACCACGACACTCAGCCAATCAGCGCGCGCCATGCAAAAGCTCCTTCCGGGCGATACCTACCCCGCCCGGACCGGCGCTGCGACCCGAAGCTTGCTACTTGACCCGGCTCCACGTCCCGCCATCGCGGCAGATGCCCAACACGCAGCCCCGCACCGCCAGCCTGTCGCCGTTCAGCTTCATGTCGGAATTGTAGGTCTTGTCGCGGTCGGGCGACCAGACCTTGCCGTCGTCATAGACGCCGTCGCCGTATGCCACCATGTCCCAGATGATCTGCCGCCCGATGTTCGGGCTGTCGATCGCCTTGCCGTCCTTGTCAAAGGCCCTGACCAGCACGCCGCAGAACGCAGGCCCGCAGGGCTTCACATCAACATGACCAAAATGCCCGTTGTCGTCGGGCCTCGTCTGCCACGTTCCTTCCACCGGATCGGCGGCAAAGGCCGCGGTTCCCGCAACTGACAGCAGCGCCGCCATGATCAACCGTTTCATATGGGTCCTCCTCCCCGCACAGACTGCACCACCATGAGCGCGCCCGGTTGCACCGATCAAGCATGACGTCGGGTCGCCGCCGCCGTCCCGCCCCCTTGGCAAGCAGCACGCGCCGTGCCAAAGACCGCGCGACCGAAAGACGAGGCCGCCGATGATCCTTTATCCCGCGATCGACCTGAAAGACGGCCAGTGCGTCCGGCTCCTGCGCGGTGAAATGGAGGCCGCCACCGTGTTCGGTGACGACCCCGCCGCACAGGCCGCGACGTTTCAGGCCGCTGGCTGCGAATGGCTCCACCTCGTCGATCTGAACGGTGCCTTCGCCGGCACCCCGGTCAACGCGGCCGCGGTCGAGGCGATTCTTGCCCGCGTGACCGTGCCCTGCCAGCTGGGCGGCGGTATCCGCGACATGGCGACCATCTCGATGTGGCTGGAAAAGGGCCTTGCCCGCGTCATCCTCGGCACCGTCGCGGTCGAAAACCCTGCACTGGTGCGCGAGGCCGCCCGCGCCTTCCCCGACCAGGTCGCCGTCGGCATCGACGCCCGCAAGGGCCGCGTCGCCACCAAGGGCTGGGCCACGGAAACGGACGTCATCGCCACCGACCTCGCCCGCTCGTTCGAGGACGCCGGCGTCGCCGCAATCATCTACACCGACATCGACCGCGACGGCGCGATGCAAGGCCCGAACATCGAGGCGACCGAGGCCCTCGCTCGCGCCGTCAATATTCCCGTCATCGCCTCGGGTGGTGTCAGCCGCATGGCCGACCTCATTGCCCTGCGCGACACCGGCGTCATCGCTGGGGCGATCTCGGGCCGCGCGCTCTATGACGGGGCGATCGATCTGGCCGATGCGCTGACGACGCTCAGGGCCTGACCCCCGTTCAATTATCGCCAAATTTCCCCTGCGGCCCGGGGGCAGACAGAACCGGCGGCCAGCCAAGCCATCACCCGCTCACTCCCAGGGCGACGGCCCGTGTAGGCTGACCTGGCCATAGACATTCTCCCGATGCCAGCGCAAGTTTTCCGGATGCGGCCAGTCGCGCGGATCTTCCGGCAGGCATATCTTGCCGCCCGACACTATCAGCCGGTCCACCACATCTGTCGGCACCTTGTTGCGCGAAATCAGGATCGAACGGTCGTCCGCAACCGACAGCAGCCCGCGGTCAAACATCCAGTGCAGCGTCCCGGTCAGGGCAAGGCCGTTGCGCACGGAATCGCTGCCCTGCCTCTCCACCGGGCGGATATGCGCGGCATTCACTTCCGGGCGACCGCCGCCATTGCGCAGCCGCAGGCCCGACATGGCACAGCGGTAATCATAGGCAACCCGCACCTTGCGCCGAAACGCCACGTCCCGATAGGGCCGGCTGGTCAGCCGTTCGATCACCGGGCGCTCGAAGGGTACCACAGGTTCGTCGAGGGTCGCTCGGGCGTCATACCGCGTCGCCTCGATCCGCTCCAGGTCGGCGGGCAAGCCCAGCCGGACAATCGCCGCGAACTCGGCCTCCGGCAAGCGCCGCACCGCCGATTGCTGCGCGCCGCCCGCCTTTGGCTTCCCAGCCGGATCGGCCAGCGCAGACTCAAGCGACCGACCCGCGATCATGCGCGGCACCTCGCGGTCGAAGGGCAGGAAACTGCCCGGCGCAATCTTCGCCAGATAGCGCCCGTCAACCCCCGGTTTCGGCTCCACCCGGTCGATCCTTGCCACCGCGAAATAGCCGCGCGGCCCAGCCTTGACCGGTTCGTAATAGACCACCCAATCGCCGACCCCCTCCGTCACCGGTTTGAGATAGGCGCGCGGAAAATCGTAGACCCGGTCCGGTTCATCGTCGTAGATCGAACCTGCCTTGTGCATCAGTACCAGCTTTGCCATGCGTCCAGGAAACCCGGCTCCTGCGTGGAAGGCAAGCCTCATCAGAGGCCACCGTCCACATCTGCATTCGTTATCGCCCAGTTAATAGCGTCCGCCAACCTCTTGAAATCGCCCCGGCAACCCCATTGTCCCACGGTGGGACACCGCCTGACGCCGATCCAACCCGCCGACCAAACCCCTTGCCTTTCTGCCCCCCGCGCGGCATGTCAGCGCCCATGCTCAAGACCCGCATCATTCCCTGCCTCGACGTGGCCGATGGCCGCGTGGTGAAAGGCGTCAACTTCGTCGACCTGATCGACGCCGGCGACCCGGTCGAGGCCGCCCGCGCCTATGACGCCGCCGGGGCCGACGAGCTTTGCTTTCTCGACATCATGGCGACCGAAGACAATCGCGGTACGCTTTACGACCTTGTCACCCGCACCGCCGAGGTGTGCTTCATGCCCCTCACCGTGGGTGGCGGCGTCCGCACGCCCGACGATGTCAGGAACCTGCTTCTCGCCGGGGCCGACAAGGTCAGTTTCAATTCCGCCGCCGTCGCCCGGCCCGACGTGGTGGCCGAAGCCGCCGACCGCTTCGGCAGCCAGTGCATTGTCGTGGCGATCGACGCCAAGACCGTCGCCCCCGGCAAATGGGAAATCTTCACCCACGGCGGCCGCCGCGCCACCGGCATCGACGCGGTCGAATTTGCCCGCACCGTCGCCGCCAAGGGCGCGGGCGAGATCCTGCTGACCTCAATGGACCGCGACGGCACAAGGGCCGGGTTCAACCTGCCCCTCACCCGCGCCATTGCCGATGCCGTTGCGATTCCGGTCATCGCCAGCGGGGGCGTCGGGACGCTCGACCATCTGGTCGAAGGCATCACCGAAGGCCACGCCAGCGCCGTCCTCGCCGCCTCGATCTTCCACTTCGGCACCTACACCATCGGTCAGGCCAAGGCCCACATGGCCGCCGCCGGCATCCCCGTGAGGCTGACATGATCCTGGAATCCCTCGCCGCCACCATCGCCGCCCGCAAGGGGGCAGACCCCGAGTCGTCATGGACCGCGAGGCTGCTGGCCCAAGGGCCCGAGAAGTGCGCCGAGAAGTTCGGCGAAGAGGCGGTCGAGGCGATCATCGAGGCGGTGAAGGGCGACCGCGACCGTCTGACCTCAGAGGCGGCAGACGTGCTTTACCACCTGCTGGTGATGCTCGCCGCGCGCGACGTGACGCTGGAAGATGTGCTGGCCGAACTGGCCCGGCGCGAGGGAACCTCCGGCATCGCCGAGAAGGCGCGCCGTTGATCCGGTTTCTGCGACGGCGCCGAACCTAAGGGTAAATCCGCCCGATCAAAGCCCAAGTCGCGGGATTTCGATTGCCGGGCAGCGGTCGATCACGACCTGCAGCCCCGCCGCCCTGGCCCGTTCGGCCGCGGCTTCATCGACCACGCCAAGCTGCATCCAGACCACCTTCGCGCCTGCTGCAATCGCCTGGTCGACCACCGCGCCGGCCTCTTCGCTGCGACGGAAGATATCGACCATGTCCACCGGCCCGGCCTCGGCCAGGCTTGCGACCACGGTTTCGCCCAGGGCAGACTGCCCCGCCTGTCCCGGGTTCACCGGGATCACCCGGTATCCGCGACCCTTCAAAAACGCCGCGACCCGGTGGCTGGGCCGGTCAGGCTTTGGCGACCAGCCGACCAGGGCGATCGACTGCACGGTGGTCAGAATGTTGCGGATATCCTGGTCTTGCATGGACTCACCTGTGAAAAAGGCGCCCGAGGCTAAGCCCTGGGCGCCGAGTCGCGGAACGAGGGACAGTGAAGTCGAGGACGGGGGTTCCGGCCCGTGCCTCCACTAAATGACTTAGGGACCGCGGTTCGCCGTTAAAGACCAGTCTCGGTTTCGTGATCACGACCGGGTCGCGGCATAAAGCGCCACCGCTGCGGCGTTCGATACGTTCAGGCTGCCGAATTCGCCGGCAAAGGGAATGCGCGCCAGCACGTCACAGGTCTCGCGGGTCCTCTCGCGCAGGCCCGGCCCTTCGGCGCCCATCACCAGACCGATCGCCCGCCCGCCGGCACTGGCGACCGCCTCGTCCATCGTCACCTCTGCCTCGCCGTCGAGACCGATCAGGACGTAGCCCATCGCCTTCAACTCCACCATCGCATCGCCAAGGTTGGTGACCTTCAGGTAGGGCTGGCGCTCCAGTGCGCCGCTTGCGGTCTTGGCCAGCGCACCGGTTTCAGGCGCCGAATGGTGGCGCGGCGCGATTACCGCGCGCGCACCGAATACCTCGGCCGAGCGCAATACCGCGCCCACGTTGTGCGGATCGGTCACCCGGTCCAGCAGCACGACCAGCGGCAATCCCGCGCCGGAAATGCAGACCTCGTCCAGCCGCCCCCAATCCAGCGGCTTGACCTCCAGCGCGGCGCCCTGATGGACCGAACCTTCGTCGATCGGAACGTCGAACTTTCGCGGATCAGCGATCTCGGGCTCCATCCCCGACGCAGCCACTGCCGGCTCCAGCTTGTCCAGCGCGTTCTTGGTCAGGACCAGCCGCAGCTTTTCGCGCCTGGGGTTCATCAGCGCGTCACGCACCGCATGCAGCCCGAACAGCCACACTGTCTCGCGCGCCTCGGCCCGCCGACCGCGTTCCTTGTCCACCACCCAGGTGGGCTTTTTCGTGCCGGTCTTCATCGGCCGTTCCCCTTGAAAATCAGGGCAGGACACTGCGGCAGGACCGCCACCCGATGCAAGCCGAAACTCCGCGATTTCCGGGCCCAATCACCCTTGACGCCCCCCGCCCCCTTGAGTAGACCCACCCCCGGCGGGCGACGAGCTGCAAGGTGCGGCAGGGGACTGTAACTCCCC
>LNFM01001690.1_pt1 | contig 49020 bp, 42 predicted proteins | sample 596031 | NCBI WGS metagenome assembly LNFM01 (sample SAMN04254537, study PRJNA301005) | activated carbon metagenome | isolation source: dual media filters at the Ann Arbor, Michigan drinking water treatment plant | place: USA: Ann Arbor
TTGTTAACCCCGTGCGTGCCACCCATCTTTTCATTGGGTCCGCTGCCTCGCCGCTGAAAATCCAGCGCATTCGAGGCAAGTGATGAATGATGAGCGCTCGCTGCCGCGCCGCTGTCAGCGCTCGCTGCCGCGCCGCCGCTGTCGTCGCTCGCTGCCGCGCCCCCGCTATCCTCGCTCGCTGCCGCAACGCTGTCGGCGCTCGCTGCCGCGCCGCCGCTGTCGTCGATCGAGCGCGGGTGCAATTCGAGCGACGAGGTGCAAGCGCTGCAGGTTGATCGGACGTTGCACCGAGCGTCGATGGAGATCGATCGATCGATCGCAACTGCGACCCCGCGCGACCGACCTCTCGACGATGGTCTGTGTTTTTCCTGGCGACGCGGCGCCCGTCGAAGACCGTGGTCCCATCGACGAACGCCAACTGCGCTGCCTCGAGGCCCGCAAGTTCGACGATCGACCAGGCGCGCGGCCGCTGGCCTGGCCGTTGCGTTGTAGGGGGTTGTGCGAACACTCCACGAAAACTCCGACGCCCCTCGAAAGCTCACGCGCCGCGGGATCGCGGCGGCGCTCACCGTCGTCGGCGCGGCGTCGCTCGCGAGGCTCGCCGGCGCGCAGAGCGCGGGACCCCAAGACCCACAATATCAAGTTGTCTTCGTCCCGATCCTCGCGCGCAACATCTGTATCGGAGACCAGGTCGTCGTTCGGTTCTCGGCGACGTACCTGAACAGCCCCGACCAGCTCGCGTCGCTGGTGCCTCCGGAGCGTCGTCCCGAGCCTCCAGCGGGGCAAGAGACGTTTGTGATCGAAGCGACGGGCGGCACGATCACGCCCTCTCGCGTGCGGCTCGCCGGCGCGAGCGAGGTGTTTACGGCGCGGTTTCGGGCGGCGCAGGCTGGTCCGGCGAGCATCACCGTTCGCGCCGTGCGCGGAACGGGCAGCGCGACCAGGTCGTTTACCGTCCAGCAGCATTGCGACTTTCGGGTCCAAGTGCTGGGTCGCGCGGTGATCGAGCAGCAGGGAGTTCGCATCGAAGAAGTGTTCGTCGCGCGCGGAACGTTGAACCGCGTTCGCCCCGGGACGGACGGGACCACCGCGAGCTCGCTCGCGGGCGACGGGACGGTGTGGGCTCGCGCGGACATGAGCAACAGGGCGGGACCCGTCTCGTGTCGCATGGACCCGCTCACCGCGCACGGCACCTTCGAGAGCACCGGAACCATCAACGAAGGCGACGTCGATTTCAGCCTGAACTTCGGGCCGATCACGATCGACACCCCGCTCGTGTTTCGCTGCACCGCGCCCGGCATGCAGCTCAACATGCCCCTCGAGATCTCGCGGCAGGGAGGGGACGCCAACCGCCTCGGGCTCCGTGACTTGACGCTGGGCGCGTGGGGCGGATCGATGAGCTTTGCGTATGGACCGGCGACCGGGGTCGTCACGCTTTCGCCGAGGTGATCACCATGACTAGCAAGCATTCACGGAGCGCGCTGCTCGTCGTCGCGATCACCGTCGCCTCGAGTTCTGGCTGCGAACAGATCCGATCGCTTCGCGAAGCGCGCGCAGGCGGAGGGCGCGCGACGACCGGCACCACGAGCGCAGCGGGCGCGTTTGCCTTCGACAACACGCGCGCAACCCAGCGCGCGATGGACTCGATCGGGCCGCACCAGCAGCGCCTCGTCGTCACGACGCGCTCGACGGCTGGCCGCGAGACGCGCGCTGTCCACACGCGACTGCACCTCGACGCAGAGCACATTCGCAACGAGCTCGAGACGGTCGACGCCGACGGAAGGCCCGTGCGCTCGATGGTCGCGCGGACGGGGCGCGCGGTGTACCTGCGCGACGGCGACCAGCGGTGCTCGGGAGCGCTCAGCGCAGAGGCGGCAGCGGAGCCGTTTGCGCTTCCGCTGTCACTGCTGCCATCGCTGCGCGATGCCGCGGCAGCAGGCGCGGAGTCGATCGGCACAGAGGCTACGCGTCGATACAACTTCGACCAGTCCGCGTTGCGCACGCGGTCCGCAGCGCGAGCGCAGGGCTCGATCTGGATGGCGGTCAACGGCGGGTGGGTCGTGCGCTATTCGTTGCGCGCGTCCGACGCTTCGGGCGAGCGCGTGTGGGAGTACACGGCCGCGCGCGTCGCGGCGCAGGTCGACGTTCGTCCGCCCGAGTGCGGAGCGGTGCTCGAGGACGTTCCCGCGATCGCGGGAGCCACGCTCGAAGAGCGCACCTCGGGCTCTCTGTCCTACGAAGCGACGCGGTCGCTCGCGGACGTGCGCGCGTTCATCGCGCAATCGATGGCGCCGCTGGGCTATACGCAGCGCGTCGTTCTGCGAGAGACGAGCGAGGCGTTCTTCTTGCTGTTCGACCAGCGAACGACGAGCCGACTGGCGTTGGTCTCCGCCGAACACGAGCGCGGAACCACGCGCGTCCACCTGCAGATCGCCGAGCCGCCTTCCGCTGCGGCGATCGCCAGCGCGCAAGCGGCAGCGGCGCAACGCCCGCAGCCGGCGCCGACGTTGCCGCCCGCGGTCGCAGCGCTCGCGCGCTTTCTTCCTGACAGACTGGGAGACGCGCCCGCCATCGACCCGCCGAACGGCACCTCGACGAACATGTTCGGAATGCGCGCGACGATGGCGATGCGCAACTACCGGACGAGCTCGGGCAGAGCGCAGGTGATGCTCACGCGCGGCGACATCGTGCGCATCGCGCGGTCGAACATCGCGTCTGGACCGTCCGATCGCCAGCGCGCTGCGGGCTCGCGAGCCACGACGCTCGCGGGGCTCGCGGCGGCGATCACGGTCGACGGCGACCGCGCCACGCTGCAATGCGTGCTCGACAACGACGTGCTCGTGGACGTGCAGCTCAACGGCCCCGGCGCCGCGGGCGCAGACCAGGTGCAGTCGTTGGCAGCGGCGCTCGACCTCGCGGCGATCCGTCGCGCGCGTTGAGGGACCGCAGCTCACCGCTGCGACGATCGCTCGTCGATCGTGCGGGTCATCACGAACACGCGCATCGCGCCGAGCGAAAGATCCCTCACGGACACGAAGCCGAAGCGTTGGTAGAGCGTGACGTTCTGCTCGTTCTCGGTGTCGAGCATGAGCGAAGCCGCTCGCTCGTTGCGCGCGAGCGCGAGGGCGTCGTCGATCATGGCTGCGCCGAAGCCCCGCCCTTGTGCGCCGGGATCGACCGCGAGCAACGTGAGGTACGCGCTGTCGTCAGCGACGAGCGCTCTCGTGGCAACGAAGTAGTCATTGAGTCGCTTGACCGCGCTGAATCCCAGCGAAACCAGCGTCGGAACAAACCTGGCGAACACGAGCACATACCTCGCCGCGCCGCCGCGAGCGTCCGCTGGACGATCGACGAGCGACACCGCGACGAGCCTCCCGCTCGATGAGCGCGCACGCACAGAGCCCCCCATGAGCCGGGTCATATCGATCAAGAAGCTGGCGAGGGCCGCGCGGCGCCGCGGATCGTCTCCGCACACCGTGACGAAGAGCGGGTCTGCGGCGAACGCTCGAGCGACGATCGACACCGCTTCATCGTGCTCGCGGGCATCGAGCGCGCGAACGCTGTCGTCGTGCGCGACCGGCCGACGATAGTGATCGACCGCGAAGCTGAAGGCGACCTTCGTGAGAAACAGCACGCTCGCGACGCGAAGGACCGCGCTGCGCGGCATCGCCGCCGCGAGCACGAGTCCGACCGACAAGAGCAGCCCCGCGACGAGGACCTGTTTGTCGCGTCCCGCGAGCAGGTTGACCGCCGAGGCGGCGATGATCGTGAAGGCCCACACGATCACGACGCTCCACGCGCTCGACGCTGAACCGTCGACGAGCCACGCGAAGAGCGGGAGATGGACGTGCGCGGCGATAAACATCCAACGATTGCGCGGACGGGTCGCGTAGAAGTCGCTCGTCGATCGCGTGAAGTTCGCGACGCAACCCGCGGCGATGTCTGCGAGCACGAGCCAGGCGACGACGATGCGCCAGGCCGGGACCGAGAGCTGTGCGAGCGCGAGGGTGATCGTCGCTGTGACGGACGCAAACGCCAATAGCGCGGTCACCTCTGCGCCGTCTGGCTCTTCGCCGAGCACGTCGTGCAGCCATGCGGGCGCTTTCATCGCGCGCCTCGCCTCGTGACGGGCGGCATCCACAGCGCGCGCAACAACTCCCACGCGCCCTCGGGCTCGTCGCGGTCCTCAGAGAAGTCGCTCCGCTGCAACGCGGCGATGGCCCGCCGGTCGAAGACCGAGAACAGCGCGCGGGTTGCGTCGCGAACGAGCGATCGATCGACGTCCGCACGAACGATCCCGAGCTCGACGCCGTTGTCGAGAAGCGCGCCGAACCACGAGTCGAAGACAGCGGCATCGCCGGGGTCGCTCGTCGCTGCGAGCACGCGCAAATCTGCTTCGTTCGCCGCGAAGTGCGCTCGAAGTCGTGCGCTCTCCGCGCGGAGCCGCGTCCAGAACGCGTCCGACGTCCGAGCGTGCTTCCACGGCCCGAGCAACGCAGCGAGCTCGCTGTCGAGCGTGCGACGAACCTCCCCGAAGAGGTCTGCCTTGCCGTCGAAGTAGTGATACGCGCTGGCCTTCGAGATGCCTGCTTCGGCGATGATCTGGTTGTACGAAGCCGCGTTGCCGTGCTCGGCGATGTGCGCTCGCGCGGTCGCGATGATGTGCGCTTGTTGCTCCGCGGATAGTCGGTGAAATCGTGGCAGCGGCATGGGCGTGACGCCTCCATCGCGTCGCTCGCAGAGTCGAGCATACCAATAGTATACACCATCAGTACACCATCAGCCGTTCCATTGATTTCAGCGACGATTTGCTCGAACGAGGGGAGCTCGGCCTCCATAAACGGCCCGACCGCGCGGGTGGAGATCACCCTCGGCGAGCGAACGCAACCCTTCGGCGCCGATCGCAGCGTCGCTGAGCAAGAGGGTCGTGAGCTTGGAGAACCACGGCGCTCGGATCGATCCAGGGAGAACGCGATCGACGCGGGAGCAGCGGCGCGTCGGGGGCATCGCGCCATGCCGGCTGTGATCCGCTGCTCGCGCTGCTGCGATCCGCGGGCGTCTGTGCCGGGACAACCGTAGCGGCTCTCCAACGCAGCGTTCGCGACTACTCCCAGTACGCGGCGATGCGTCCATCCGCTTCTGCCTGCCCGTCGGCGCTCACCGCGACCTCGTAGAACTCCCACCAGGCCCTGTCCCGCGCCGCCGCTGGAACGAGCTCGATCGAGAGCTCGAGCACATCGAGAACGACCGCCCCGTCGCTGGTGCGATGACAGCGCGCATACCCTCCAGCCCGCGCCGCGGGCGCCCAGCGATCGAGAAACCGCGCGAGGACCTCCGCGGTCGGCGCCGCGGGGTTGGCGCAGCTCGTCGCCCTGAGAAATCCCTCGTCGATGAGCGCTCGCACCGACTTTGCGTCGAGCGAGCGAAAGAGCTTGATGCCTCCTGAGTACCGCACGAAGCGCGCTTCGAGCAGCTCGTCCCGCCGAAACACCGACGGACGAGGGACGGTCACGCTTCGCTGGGAGAGACGCTGGTTCGCTGCGAGTTGATGCTGCATGGATCGCGAGCACCGCACCGGGCGTGCCGCGAAGAACACCCAACAAACCCTGCGAACCGCGCGGAGGCCCATGGCGGCGGCCATGGCGGCGGCCATGGCGGCGCGGCCGCAGCGCCCCTCGTGCTGTTGGACCGCCCGCCCCTTTGTGGTCGGAGAGAAGAGCGTCGCGCGCAACCACGCTCTCCCCTCGGCCGAGGGCTCCGCTGTAAGCTCGGCGCCGTGACTGAACGCGACGAGTACCAGCGCCTCAGGCAGCTCGCGGACGCGCGCATCGGCGTGACGCTCTCGGGAAAATACCAGCTCGAATCACTGCTCGGCTTCGGAGGGACCGCGGCGGTGTACGTCGCGAACAACGTCGTGGTCGGTCGGCCCTGCGCGATCAAGATCCTCCACGGCGAACACACCAACCAGGCAGAGCTCGTCGAACGATTTCGTCGCGAGGCCTTCGCGGCCAATCGCATCCGTGTCGATGGCCAGCCGCACCCCAACGTGGTGGACATCATCGACGCAGGCGAGAGCGACGGGCACCTCTACCTCGTGCAAGAGCTCTTGCGCGGCGAGACGCTGGCGGACTACCTCGCCGAGCAGCCCGAGCAACGCCTCGCGCCGGACGTGCTCGTCGCGCTGATGCGACCGGTCGTTCACGCGCTCTCGGTGGCGCACAGCGTCGGCGTCGTGCATCGGGACATCAAGCCCGACAATGTGTTTCTCGTGGATCGCTCGGCGCTCGGGCGACCGCCGTTGCCGAAGGTGCTCGACTTCGGGATCGCGCAGCTGCGTGACGCGCGGATCACGGTCAACGACCGGTTTCACGGGACGCCCGCGTACATGTCTCCCGAGACCTTCGGAACGCCAGCCTCCGCCGACGCGCGCGCGGACATCTGGGCGCTCGGGCTCACGATGTACGAGGCGCTCTCGGGGCACAACCCCTTCGATCGCCCGGAGCAACCCTGGTACGCGATCATGCACGCCGTTCAGAGCGAGACGCCGCCGCTGCTCGCGGAGATCGAGCCCGCGCTTCGAGCCATCTTGCGTCGGTGCTTGCAGAAGACGCCAGCGTTTCGCTTCGACGATGCAGCGCAGCTCCTCGCGGCGCTCGACGCGTCGAGCGAGCCAGACAACACCTTCGAGGTCGCGCCGGGCACGGGCGCAGAGCGCGTGAAGGACTCCGTCGCTGGCGCGGGTTTTCGCTGCAACGGCCTTCGATTCGTCGGTCCGTGGTCCGGGGTCGGCGAGGTCCTGGCGGTGATCGAGCTCGAAGACTTCGCTCCGTTGCGCTCGCTCGCGCTCTGCGAGGCGCCCTCGGCAGACACCTCCAAGCGAACCGGGCGCAACAGCGGCGGCAACGACATCGCCGCGGCGATCGCGCAACATCCCGCGTGCAAGCTGTTGACGTCCCTCGAGATCAGCGGCGGCTCGATCACCGTCGCCGGCGTCGCCGCGCTCGCAGACAGCGCCGCGCTCGCGACGTTGTCTGCGCTCGCGTTGCCGCACAACCGGCTGGGCGACTTTGGCGCGGTGACGCTCGGCGACGGGCCGCACTGGTCCTGGCTTCACACCGTGGATTTGTCCTCGAACGCGATCGGCAACGAAGGCGCTCGCGCGATCGCGCAGGGCACGCTCACGGGCCTTCGCCACCTCGACCTGTCGCACAACCGCATCGGCGACGAAGGCGCGAAGCTGCTGTGCGACAGCGACAGGCTCCGATCGCTCGAGAGCATCAACCTCGACGGCAATCCGCTCTCGGCCGAGCTTTGCAAAGAGCTCCGCGCGCGAACCGACAAGCTCGTGCTCGTCAGTCAGTGACCCCGACGGCTGTCACGGACCGACGTAGACGATGTAGCCGTCGGCTCCGCCGATGCCCGTGACGAAGCCGAGCCCGAGGTTGCCGCCGTTGGTGAACGATCCGCCCCAGACCGCGCTGTTGTCCGGCGCGATCGCGACGCCAAACGCCGAGTCGTTGCGCGCGCCCTGGACGGTCGGCACCGAGCGCACGCGCCAGCTCGAGTCGAAGCCCGCGAGAAACGCGTCCGCCGTGAGAAAATACGTGTCGATCACGCCGAGGCCGAAGTCTGCGCCCGCGTTGAGGCTGCCCGCGAGGAGCCAGCGCCCGTCGGACCCGCGCGCGATGGCGTAGGCCGTATCGTCGTTGGGGCTTCCCCACGTGCGAGGCGCCGCTGCGACGCCTGCTCCCGTCAGCGGAAAGGCGATCACGTCGCTGCCGCGCGCGGCGATGGTCGAGCCGTTGGGGTACTGCGCGGTGCCGCGGAAGAAGCCCGTCGCCATGATTCCGCCGGCTCCGTCGGTCTCGATGCCCATGACCGAGTCGGCCTCTGCGCCGCCGAAGCGCACGGCCCACTGCGGAGTTCCGACGGAGTCGGTCAACGCGACGAAGCCGTCGGACTGCCCGGTCGAGACGAGCGTCGAGCGGCCCCACGTCAGCGAGGCCTCCATGCCTCCGCCGAAGAACACGCGTCCCGCGTCGTCGACGAGCACCGACTGGATGCGATCGTCGTTGACCCCGCCGAACGACCGCGACCAGATCGGCCTGAGCGTGAGCGGATCCGCGGCGAACAAGAGCCCATCGTCGCGGCCCACAGAGACGTGCCGCGTGGCGCCCATGCGAATCTCGTCCGAGAACCGCCCCCCGACGAGCAGTCGCCCCGCGCGAAACGACACGGTCGAGAGCACTTCGAAGCCGATTCCGCCGACGATGAACACCGCGCGCTCTGCGCCGGTCGCGAGGTCGAGCGCGAGCAAGAACCCGTCGAGCTGCCCCGGCCCGACCACGGTGCCCTGCGTCTCGGTCACGAGCTCGCCAGTGAAATACCCGGTCACGTAGAGTCGACCGTTGCTTCCGACGGCGAGCCCCGTCCCCTCGTCAGCTCCGCGTCCGCCCATCGAACGCGCCCACCGCAGCGCGCCCGCGCTCGTGAAGCTGGCGACGAACACGTCCGTGCGTCCGCGGGTCGTGAGCATGGTCCGGCCGAGGATCGACATGGGACCGTCGAACGACCCGGTGACGTACACGTTTCCCGCGCTGTCGATGGCGACCGCGTTGACCGTGTCCTCGCCGGCGGACCCGAACTGCACCGCCCACCGCGGGCGCAGCGCGTCGACCACGCATCGACCGCCGGTGCACATCCCCGAGGCGCAGCGGAGGTTGCACATGCCGCAGTTCATGGGGTCGGTATTCAAGTTGATGCAGAGCTGACCGCAGCGAGACATGCCCGCGCCCGCGCAGGGGATCTCTTCGCAGCGCCCGAGCGAGCAGCGCTGGGTCGAGGCGCAGGTGCGACCGCAACCACCACAGTGTCGCGGGTCGAAGCGCTGATCGGTGCACTCGGCGCCGCATTGCTGAAGGCCGTCGCGGCACATCGACATGGTGCACACGCCGCCGACGCAGGCGTTGCCCGCGCGGCAGGCGTTTCCGCAGCGGCCGCAGTGGCGAACGTCCGAGTCGAACTGGGCGCAGTCCGATCCGCAGCGAACGAACCCGTCGATGCATCGCGTGTTGTCGCAGCGGCCGTCGGTGCACGCGTTGCCGCGGTCGCACGGGTTGCCGCAGCCGCCGCAGTGCTCGGGGCTCGTGCGCGGATCGGCGCAGCGGTCACCGCAGCGAACCTGACCCATGGGGCAGTTTCCATCGTCGCAGCGACCCTCCACGCACGGAACGCCGAAGCCGCAGACAACACCGCATCCGCCGCAGTTGGTGCGGTCGTTGGTCGTGTCGACGCAGGCCTCGCTGCAGAGCATCGCCCCGCGCGGACACGGCCCCGAAGAATCCACGATTCCGCTGTCGCGATCGAGCGAACCGTCTGCCCTGACCACCTGCGCGCCGCACCCGACGAGCCACGAAGCCAATGCAGCGACGCAGAGCGCCTGCAAATTTCCTACGCGCGAACCCGTTCGCGACTGCATTCGTGAGCTCTCCGTCGTCGGCACTGCTGTTGCTCCCGTCAGCCGAGGATCGCACCGATCCTGGCGGCGTTCGAAGGCAACTGCAACAACCGAGCCCAACACGCAGGGACGCTCTGGCTGGGGTGGCTCGAAGAAAAGTGCGCAACTCCGCGGATTTTCACGAAGCTTTCGCGGACCGTCACCGTCGGCACGGACGGACCGTCAGTTCTCGCACGGCGCGCGCGGCGCTCAGCGTCCCCACTGATTTTGAGGACGAATGCAGGACGCGAGGTTTCCAGGCGAGCCGCAGCGCGTGAAGCGGCAGCCGCCGAGGGTGGTCTCGATTCGGCCGACCAGCCACAGGTCGTTGCCCTCGGAGCCGCCGCCACGGGCAGAGACGCGCACCGGCTCGCTCTCGAACACGATGCGACCGCCGCAGTACACGCGGGCGACGACAGGAGTCGGCTGATCGAGCCTGAAAGCATGCACGCCCACGTCGTAGCGACCGCCCGTATCCGCGCGAACGATGTTGATGTTCTCCGGTCCCGGGAGGCGGAAGGTGTGGTCGATGTCGAGCTGCGGGTTGTTCACGACGCCCGCTGGCGTCCACTCGATGTTGGTGGGGTTGGTGCAGATCATCTCGGGCGTGCCGCAGACGCAGTTGGCGTAGAAGCACGTCGAGTTCGCCGGCGCGTTGCTGCCCCAACGGCCCATGTTGAGGTCCGAGTTGGCCAGGTGCAGATCGACGTCGCCGCACTGATTGCCGTCGGGGCGCGCGACGTTGCAGTTGGGGTTGCTGCGGTCGGTGTTCCACACGATCTCGACGCGCACGGCCTCTTCGCTGGCCGACAGGGCGCGGGTGCTGCAAAACGCGCTGTTTCCGCGGTCGTTGGTGGCGGTGAACCGAAAGGTCCAGTTGCCCGCCACATCGAAGGTGAACGGCGTCGAGATGACGTTCGGCATCCGCAGCATCGCGGTGGACGTGATCGGCTGATCGACGATCTCCCATCGAAACGTCAGCGGCCGCATCGTCCTCGAGCTCGCCGTCGCCGCGAGCGTCGCCGTCGCAAACGGGCGCGACGCCGTGTCGGGCGGGCACATCACGATCACGTCCGGGTCCGCGTGAACGTTGGTCACGCACGACGCCGTGAGCCCGGTGCTGTCACGGGCCACGAGGCGCAGGCGCCAATCACCCAGCGCGTCGAGCCGCAGCGTCGCGTCCGCGCTGTTGGGCGGCGCGGGCATCGTGCTCGAGCCCATCGGCCTCGAGACGGTCTCCCACTGGAGCGTCACCGTTCGCATCAGCCGCGAACGAGCTCGCGCGGTGAGCGCGACGGTCGCGCCCTGAAAGTTGCTCTGGTCGTTGGGACAGAGCAGGTCGATCGCGCTCTCGACGTCCGCGCGGGTCTCGCAAGACGCCATGTTTCCCAGGTCGTCTCGCGCGGTGAACCGAAAGCGAAACTCGCCGCCGACATCGAAGCGGATCGAGGCCGTCGTGGTGTTCGCGTTGGTCAGCCGCGCCATCGAGTCCATGGGCGCGCGCGTGAGCTCCCACTGAACCGTCAGCGGACGGCCAACGTTGGAGGTCGCCATCGCCGGCAACGGCACCGTCAGCGACTGCGTCGACCGAATGGGCGCCGGACACGCCACAGTCACCGTCGGAACGAGCGTGTCGGGCCGTACATCGATGCGCACATCGGGCGGCGAAGGGACGTCGAGCGTCCCGTCCACTGCGGGAACATCGAGGGGCTGCGGAAAGGGCGGCGTGCCTTCGAGCAGCTGGCTTCGAGCCCCGCAGCCTGCGAGGAGCGAAACAACAACCAGGCTGACCAGCGTCTGACGAAGCATCATCGTGTCTTCTCGAAGAGGGAGGCGGATGCGAGCGGCGTACCAGTCGAGGATCGCCTCGCGGGTGCACGATAGTCCACTCGATGCCCACACGCGAACTCGCGACGGCGTGTCGCGACGCGGCTCGATGTGGCACAACGTTTTGTCGAGTTACCCGAGGCGAGCCGTGGGGTGCTCCAGAACTCAGGGTTTCGCCGGGCCAAACGCGTCGACGAGCTCGGCCGTAAGGTCCTTGGCGCCGAGCACGGCGTAGTTCGACCGGCAGTTGTTGAACACCACGTGCACCGATTCGGCCTGGCCCGAGAGCGACGCGACCGAGCCCGCCCAGGGAGCAAGCTCTTCGGGGCTGTAGAGGTAGGCGTACTTCTCTTGCACCGAGACGGACTTGTTCCAGACGGACTCGCGGCGGCCGTGAAAGCGCACGACGGCGAGCGCGGGATCACTGACGGCGACGTGCGCGGGCATGCTGTTGGCGTGCCCCTGCGGCTCGTCGACGCACACGTACGCCGCGCGCAGCTCGCGCAGCCATCGAACGACGCGATCGAAGCGCGAGGGCTCGCCCCAGCTCGCGTGGCGAAACTCCACGGAGACCGCGTGACCTTCGAGCCGCCCGCGGGCGCGCTCGACGAGCCTCGCGTTTCCGCGGGTCGCGTCGAACCACGGAGGAAACTGCAAGAGCACCGACCCGAGCTTGTCGGCCTCGCGCAACGGTGAGATCCCGTAGAGAAATCGCTGCCAACACGCGTCGAGCACCTCGTCGGGGACGCGCTCTGCCGCGACCCGCGCGCTCGAAGGGAGGGCCGCGCGCAGATCCGTCGGGAGCCTCGTCGCGTCCACCGCGTGTCCCGTCAGCAACGAGAACGCCTTGATGTCGAACACGAAATCGCGCGGCGTTCGCTCGACCCACAAGCGCGCGTGCTGCGCGGACGGAAGCACGTAGTACGTCGCGTCCACTTCGACGAGCGAGAAGTGTCGCGCGTAGAAGCGCAGCCTGTCCTCGGCGCTTCTCGCGGCGCGCGGATAGAAGCGGCCGCTCTCGAGCAGGCCCGGATCCGTCCACCCTGCGGTACCCACGAGCACGTTGCCGACCCGCGCGGGAAGCGGGGCCCTGTCCGCGAGCGCGGAGGCAGCCGCGAGGTGCGCGGGTTCTACGTCGATCCTGCCCTCGTCCGAGGTGGCGTCATCGCCGAAGAGAACGCTCTGTGTTTGCGCTCCGGCGCTCACGAAACAAGAGTGTGCCCTGTCTCGGCGGAGAGCGAACTATCGACCACAGCCCGAGCACCAGGAGACAAAACTCGACGTTCGACGCACTGTCGCATTGACGAGCGCGGGTCGACCCTCGGATTCTCCGCGAGCAAGCACCGATGACCACCGAGAAGAAAGCGCAGCTCGAGCAGCTGAAGTCCATCGTCGACGCCCGCGGGGGCAAGCACGTGTTCGCCGCGGCCAAAGCCGCCATGGAGGCGCGCGGGGCGAAGGCTCCTCTGGCGACCAACGGCGACGACTCCGAGCGCGCGGGACGGCACGCGCTCGCGACGTTCGACGCGGCGTTCGTGATGGCGGCCGTCGACGGAATCGTGTCGGACGACGAGGTCGACGAGCTCGCAGAGGTTCTCGCGCTGATGACCGACGGCGCGGCAAACGACGACGACGTCGGCTACCTCCTCGAGAACTTCGCGATCGCCCTCGAACAAGAGGGGCTCGAAGAGCGGCTGTCCAACATCGCCGACGCGCTCGACACCGAGGACTCACGGAGGCTCGCCTTCGTGACCGCCTGCGGAATCGCCTACCTCGACGGCCAGGTGACCGAAGAAGAAGAGGCCCTCTTCTCGCAGCTCGCGACGGCCCTTCGCATCGCGCCCGACGAGGCCGAGTCCCTGCTCGACGAGATCGAGCGCGCGCTCAGCACGGAATAACGAGGTCTGCTCCCTCAAGGGCCGGCGCAGACCGCCTCGAAGCCAGGGATGCACTCGCCTCCGCGACAAGCGCGACACACGTCAGCGCCCACGCAGAAGCGCACTCGGATCGTGGCCATGCCCGAGCCCGCGGCGGCTTCGCAGTAGCGCAAGCGCTCTCCGTCGTCGCAGCTCGCCATGAACGTCGCGGCGTTGCACGGCGCGAGCGTGTCGCAATCGGGAGCGCCCTCGGTGACCGAGCATGTGGCGACGTCCACGGGCGGCGTCGGCACATCGCCGATCCCCGTGTCGACACCGGTGTCTACGCCCGTATCGACGCCGGTGTCTCTGCGCGCGTCGACGCCAGTGTCTCGCCCGGTATCCACGCCGGCGTCCCGTCCGGTGTCCATCGTTGCGTCGCGCGGCGTCGGGACGTCCATCACCGTCGCGTCCATCGGCGGCGCCACCGGAACGTCGATCGTCGCGTCGCGCGGCGGAGGCGCGGCGTCGCCGTTGGGGTCGGGGCACGCCGAGCTCGAGTACGGAACGGGCTCGAGCATCCCGAACTGCGTGGTGCAGACGAAATGATTTTGTGGGTGCTTGCAGAGCCGCGCTGCTTCGTCTGGCGCGAGGCAGTAGAGGCTGCGCTCGGAGACGACGCCGAACCCCGGGCCGTAGCACCGCGTGCCGCTCGGACAGCATGTGGTCCCGCCGCAGCGCGGTCGGGCGGTCGGGTAGCAGAAGGACTGCGACATCCCGAAGAAGGTCGAAGACAGACACTCCATCGATTCGGGGCAGCCGCCGCGCGCGCCGCGGGACGCATCGCAGGGCGTCGCGACGTTGCTGTCGCCGCTCGCCGCGGGACCACACGCGGCGAGCGCCGAGACGATGACCGATGCGAGGGCGATCCGAGCGCGAAGCATGGGAGATGGGCGAGACGGTAGCACCGACTGACGCGCGTCGGTTGAGGCTATACTCGGCGAATGGCGATGAATCCCCGTTCACTTTCAGGCCTCGCTCCGCTCGCGTTGTTGCTCGCTGCCTGCGCTCCGCCGGACGTGGCGGGGGCGTTCGCGGGCGCGCTCACCAACCGCGAGAACGGCTGCATGCTCGCGGGATTCACGCCGGGCGCGATGTCCTCTGGGGTGACCATGACCGTGACGCAATCGGGCACGGCCGTGACGGTGAACGTCGATGGGTTGGCGCGCGCGGCGCTCTCGTTGTTCTTGGGCAGCACCGAGCCGATGCGCGGATCGACGACGGCGGGCGGGTTCTTGGTGCGGCAGGCGGGGCAGACGCCCATGAACCAGATGGGCTGCACGTTCAACACGCAGGTCGAGGCCAACGCGCGGCTCACGGGCAACGCGCTCGAAGGGACCGTGGTCTACAGCTTTCAGGTGACCGATCCCAACGCCTGCGGGTATCGCGCGACCTGCAGGAGCACGCAGGACTTCAGCTTCGTCCGCCCGCCGCGCTGAACCAACGCCGTCAGGGCGAGTGCATCTCGAAGCGGCGCAGCGCGAGGCCGATCGTAGCGACGGCCCACAAAATCAAGATCCCCAGCGGCCCGGCGAGGGACGCGAGCGTCGGGTCGAGCGCCGCGCGACAGCCGTCGACCAGCGCCGTCGAGGGCAACCCGCGCGCGGCCGCGCCGAGCCAACGAGGCATCTCTTGCACCGGAAAGAACGCGCCGCTGAGCAGCACCAGCGGCGTCGCGGAGGCGGCCAGGAGGTCTCCGTGGGTCTCTTCGTTCGAGACGATGGTCGCGAGGAGAAAGCCGATTCCAGCGAAGGCGAGCACGCCGAGCAGCACGACGCCCGCGACCGCGAGCGCCGCGAAGCCCGAAGGAACCCAGCGAAACAAAGGCGCGCTCACCGCGAGGATCACCAGTGACTGACCGACGGTCAGCGCAGCGCGAGCGCTCAATTGCGAGAGCACGAGCGTCACCGGCCGCAGCGGCGTGAGCGAGAACCGCGCCAGCACCCGACGTCGACGGAGCCGCAGCATCGGGAGCCCGAGCCCATAGAGCCCAGCGAAGAGCGCGCCGAACGCGATGGCGCCGGGCAACAGTCCACGCGCGTACGCTCCGCGCGGGATCGCGACGAGCCGCGTCGTCGTACGCACGCCCGCGCGATCGAGCCGTCGCTGAACGGCCTCTGCGGTGAGGACGCCCCTCGGACCGTGCGAAATCTCGACGGACGCGCCGCCCGTTGGACAGCAGATCAAGAGCTCGGCGCGCGCGTCGGACAGCGCGCGCAGCCCGTCTCGCGCGGACATGGGATAGAGCGTGATCGCGTGGGACTCGCGCGAGAGCGCCGTCGCGACCGCGCCGTTTGCGCAGTCGAGCGCGATGGCGCGGCGTTCGTAGGGGTGCCCCTCGGCGAACACCAACGCCAACGACACGAGCAAAATCGCAGGAAACCCAAAGAGAAACGCCACCGCCGCTCGCTCGCGCGCCGTCTCTGCGATGCGCGCGCGCACCAGCACCCAGAACGCGCTCCACTGCGTCCTCGCTCCGCTCATCGTCGCCTCGCTTCTGTCGACGGCGCGGGTTGTCTCGCTTCGTCGAGCGCCTCGATCGCGCCGCTCGCGTCGAGGGTCGCGCCCGTGTGGTGCTCGAAGAGCCCCTCGAGACCTCGAGCGCGCTTGTCTTCGGGCAGCGCTTCGCAGAGGGCGCTCAGCTTTCCACAAGCGCGAACGCGACCGTCGACGAGCACGATGACGGCGTCGGCGACCCGCTCTGCCTCGTGCAAATCATGGGTCGCGAGCAGCACGGCGCGCGTTTCTCCGAGGGCGCGAATCGAGGCCACCAGCGCGCGCCGCGCCGCGGGGTCCAGGTGATTGGTGGGCTCGTCGAGCACCAGCAGCGCTGGCTCGGTGGCGACCGCGGCGGCCAGCTGGATTCGGCGAAGCTCGCCCCCCGAGAGGTGCTCGAGCCTCCTCGCGTCGCGCTCGCCGAGGGCGCTGGCGGCGAGGATCTTCGCAGTGAGCGAGCGATCGTCGAAGAGCGCCGCGAACAGCGCTGCGTACTCGCGCGCGGTCATCCCGTCGAACGCCCCCTCGTCCTGCAGCACCGCCGACACAGCGCCGCGCGGAGCGCTCTTGGGCCCGTACGCGCCGTCAAAGAGCGTGATCTTCCCGCGAGCGATCGGTCGAAGCCCGAGCAGAGCGCTGAGGAGCGTGGATTTTCCCGCGCCGTTGGGGCCGAGAAGCGCGGTCACGCCGCGGCCGCCGACGCGCGCGCTCACGCCGTCGAGCAGCGTCGCGCCGCCCGCGCAGACCGTGACGTCTTCGAATCGAGCAGCGTCAGCGCTGTCGATGAACGGCAGAACCGTCGGTGGCTGGCTCACAGGCTCTCGTCCGCGAATCGTACTCGATTCGAGTTGCGATGATCGTCGCCGGCGATGAGCGCCCCGAGCTCGACGCCTCGACGCGAGCTCGCTCCACACGATCTACCCGAGCGCGAGCAGCCTCCTCGAAGCCCCCCTGATGCTCGTCGAGCGCGACCGCACAACGGACGTCTCGATGGCGCTTCGCGGCGACGGACCCAGGCGCCTCGAGGACCAGAAGGCCGGCGCGCTGCTCGCCCAAGCGATCGGAATCGTCTGGTCGAACACAAGATGACCGCAGGTCAGCGATAGCGCGATCGCCGGCGCGCCCGCCCGCCGCGCGATCGCGAGACACCGAGCGAGGATCTGGCCAACCGAAGACGGAGCTGCGGTAGATTGCTCCGATGCACCGCTCGTCGCGGCCCCCTCCCCTCTCGATGCGCGAGCGCAGCAAACGCAAGACGCTCGCCGCGGTGCGCGACGCCGCGTGGGCGCTCTTCGTCGAAAAGGGCTTCGATCGCGCGACCACGCGAGAGATCGCCGAGCGCGCGGGGGTCGCCGCTGGAACCGTGTTCGTCCACGCCAGAGACAAAGAAGAGCTGCTCGTGCTCGTGTTTCAAGAGCGCGTGTCCACGGCGTTCGAGCGCGTGTTCGAGGCCATCGTCGCCTCGAGCGCAGAGCTCACGCTGACCGAGCGCCTCGCGCAGGCGTTTGGAGTCTTCTTCGACGACTACTCGAGGCAGCCCGAGCTGGCGCTGCGATTTCTGCTCGCGACCATCACGATCAGCGGCGCGTACGGGGCCGAGCAGCGCGCGGTCGAAGCGCGTTTTCTCGCGGGGATCGAGGCCACGCTCGAGAGCGCGAGAGAGCGCGGCGAGACCCGCGAAGACCTCGACGTCCGCGCCTACGCCCGCAACCTGTTCGCGATCTATCGCTTCACGGTCTTTCGTTGGCTCACCAGCGAAGAGCGCCGCGACGCCGCCGCGGGACGGGCCACGCTCGCGGGCGCGTTTTCTGTCGCTCACCTCGGCGCTCGGCCGCGCGTAAAGAAGCGCGCGAGCCTCGTGCCCGAGCCGCGCGAGAGCGATCGAGCCCCGCGCGCGACCGAGCGGCCCGGCAAGAAGTCCCTCGCGCCGCCGAGGGTTCCCACGGACCTGCTTCGGCCGAGTCAGGCGCCCCGAGCGACCGAGCGACCCAAGAAGAAGTGAGCTCACGGGGACGGTCGCTGCGCGCGCTGAGCTCGTCGCTCGGCGACCCAGTCGATGTACGTGCACCGCGGAAACGCATCGTCGCACGGCGGCCGATCGTGAACCGTCGCGCGACAACGCCAGTAGTCGTTGAACTCCGCGGGGCACGGGCTCCAGATCCCGTCGAGCTGACAGCAGAGGCCCTCTCTCGGCGGAGGTGGCCCCGCGAACATCCGCCACGGCGCATGCCCGTGCTGGTCGTCCCCGTAGCGCTCGATCCCGAGGGTGCGCCCTGGGTCCGTGTACATCCGAAGATCCGCCGTCACGCCGTCCCAGCCGCGAAACGCGAGCCATACCTCCGACGGAGTCTCGCTCGAGCGAAAGCGCACCGCGCCGCCCTCCAGCTGGTCGCGCACGACCCGCGCAGCCGCGCGCCACGGCTCGGGCATCGTGTCCCGCAGGGCAAAGCGCCAGAGCACCCACGGCTCGTCTGTGCGCTCGCGCCTGCCGCGCTCGGCGCACGGCAAGAGCACTTCGCCCAGCGTGCGAGCGCCGTCGGTCACTCGGACGGTCGTTCCGCAGAGGAGGCCTGGCCAGAGCTCGGCGTGAAGCTCGGGGCGCTGCGGCGCGACGCGCACCTCGGCCTGCGGGGGCGCGTCTCGATTTCGTGTGCCGATGGTCACGCCCGCGAGCGTCGAGGGCGCGCCCTCACCCGCGGCGGTCTCGAAGGCCACGGTCGTCGGCAAGAGCAAGCCCCCGCGCAGGCCCGAGGCCTCGTAGCGCCCCGAGAACACCGGCGCCTCGCGGCTCTCGGCCACCGAGTACGCGACGCGGACGCGCGCCCGCGAAGCGCCTTCGATCCTCGGCAAAACGACGCGCAGCGCGCGAGACCGAGCGTCCGGCGCCCGCGCGGCGCGCCACGTCCTCGGGCCGTCCTCGATGATGATTTCGTGTGCTGATCCCCAACGCTCGAGGTCGACGCAGAGCTCGTCCCCGGCGGGCGCCTCGCGCACAGAGCGCAGGGCCTCTGCCGCACCCGCACCCGCGCGGATCGTCACTCGCCACGGCTGCACGTCGCGCGCCGGACACGCTGCAGACCTCGGGCGCAGCCGCGCTCCCTCGGGCCACTCGAGCTCGAACGTCCGCTCGCTCGGCGGCGCGCAACCGTCGCCGCGAAGATCGACGCAGCACCGCCGGCCGCGCATGGGGGCGCGACACGCCGAAGCGTCGCGGATCCACGTCGCGTCGAAGTGCTCGAAGCGGCCAGGGCACCCCGCGTATCGAACCTCGTGCGTCGCGCGCACGAGCGGCTCGTCTTCGGGGACGTCTCCGCAGGCGCTCGGGATCAATGACCTCGGGTCATCCTGCAAACACACAGGTCCGTTTGCGCTGCACGAAGACGATGGAAGCGACGCGTACGAGGCGAACCGAAGCCAGGTCGAGCGCCCAGGCGCGAGCGCCCCGACGGCGCGCCCGGTGAGGTTGTGGACGACGATGTTCTGCGAGCGCGCGGCGAAGAAGAGGGCCCACGCGAGCGCGGCGGCGAGCAGCGCTCTGCGCGCGTCGAACGGCAGCACGAAGCGCAAGCCCGTCGGCCAGCGGCGCAGCCCCAGCGCGGCGGGCGAGAGCGCGAGCAGCGCTTCGGCTCCGTGGATCGCGAGCCCGCGAGCCGTCAGCGAGCGAGCGCCGGCGATCGCCAACAGCACGAGGGACGCAGGAGCGACCGCCGCGAGCAGCGAAGCGACGCGCGCCAAAGCGAGCGACGAGGCCGAGACGAGCGCGACCGACCCGATCACGCGCTCGGCGCCGGCGACCTCCGCGCTCTCGGAGGGCGCGCGCGACACGTCGAGCCGGTGCGGGCCATCGACCAGCGTCGCGAGGCGATCGGCCGAAACGAGGACCGAGCCCGAGCTTCCCTCGAGCGGAAGCGATCGAGCCAGCTCGACCGAGCCCGCGCGCACGATCAGAACGTCGCCGCGCGAAGCGTCCGCCGTGCACACGAGCGCCTCGCCTCGGGTCACGACGATAAAGAGCGGCGCTCGGCCCTGAACAAACGACAGCGCGCGTCGCGTCTGGTGTGCAGGGCCTTCGCTCTTCGCTCGCTCGCTCGCCATCGCTCTTCGAAACTGCCCGTTCGCCGCGGATCGCTGGCGCTCAGCGCGGACGCAGGGCGACGAGGATCGCGGCGCTCCCGGCGGGGCCGCCGTCCTTGCTCTTGAACGCCTCGACCTCGCGAGAGCCGGGGACCTCGCTGAGCGCAGCCGCCGCTGCGTCGCGAAGGACGCAGTGACCGTCGGGCGAGTGCTTTCCTGTGCCGTGAACGACCTCGACGACGCGAAGCCCCCGCGCCCGACGGGACCGAACGAACTCGAGCACCCGCGTCCGCGCTTCGACCGCCTCGAGGCCGTGAAGGTCCACGGAGTCCTGCGGGGTCGCGAGGCGATCGAGCGCCTCGAGCGCAAAGGCAGCCCCTGCCCTGGACGCCTGACACGTCCCGTCCTCTCGCCATTTCACCTTGAGGCCGACGTCGCCCTCGGCTGCGGCGCGACGGGCCTTCGCGCCGAGCGAGCCGGGGTTGTGCTTGTGCGCCGCGGGGTCGTGCTTCACCCGGCTCCCGGTGGTCTTGGGCGCGAGCTTCTCGACGCCGGACATCGCCACGGCGAAGAGCTCTTTCTCGAGGTCCGGCCTCCACACGTCGATCGAGTCCGACTTGCGAGCGCCGGTCGCGGCGGCCTTTGATTTCGTGGGCGCGCTCGGCTCGACGGGCCGCTTCTTCTCGGGGGCGAGGCCGATCTTCGCGCGGAATTCGGCCTCTTTCTTCGCTTTGGCCTCGGCCTGCTCGCGCGCTTCGCGCTCGCGGGCGTCGAGCTCGGCCTTGAGCTTGGCCAGGCCCGCGAGCCCCTTGTGCCCGAGGGGGTCGGGGTTGTTCGCGGCCTTCTTCGCGGCCTTCTCGAGGGACGCTTCTTCTTCGCTCTTTTTTCCGTCGTGCTTCTTCTTCATCGCGCTGCTCACCGAGGGGGCTCGGCGGCCTCCAGGTCTTTTTTCTTCCGTCGAATCGCGCTCAACGCGAATTGAAGCCCCGCGAGCTGGCCGTCTTCGTAGTTGAAGTCGGGGTCGACGAGCTCGTCGTAGTCGTGGGGGTTCTTGATGTCGTCGTTGGTGAGGCCAGGCCGAAGGCGCCGGGCAAACGCCAGGACCTTCTGCTCCTGATGCGCGATCAGCTCTTCGAGCGTCTGTTCGACTGCGTCGAAGGCCGCGATTGATTCCTTGGGCAGCGGTTGGGTCATCGTTTGCTTTCTGCTGCGTGAGCGCTCAGCGCGCAGCTGTGTTGCTCGCGATCGCTTCGCGCAAGAGCCTGGGGGCGTCCTCTTCGCGCACGTCGGTCCACTGGCCGCCGCGGGGGTATACAGCGACGGAGCACCCCTCGCGCGGGCAGTGACCGAGGCACGCCGTGCGGGTGATCCATACGGCGCCAACAACGCCCAATCGGCTCGCCTCCGCTCGAAGCGCGGCGAAGACCGACGCGCCGTGCGAACCGCACGCGCTCTGAAGCGGGTCATCGGCCGCTCGTGCGTTTGTGCAGACAAAGAGCTGAACCCTCGGGGCGATGCGCGCGGGCTTCATGTTCGAGCCTCGAGCGCGCCCTCGAAGAAAGCCCGCACTCGGTTGATTCTCTCGTCGCTCTGGTGGGCCTCGCGCGACGCCCACTCGACGCCGTCCTCGCCGCGAAACCACGTGCGTTGTCGCTTCACGAGCGCGAGCGTACTCCGAACGACCTCGCCGAGCAGCGCCGCTCGATCCGCCCGACCCTCGAGCAAGAACCGTCGAACATCGGCGTATCCGACGCTGTCGAGCGCGCGGATTTCGGGCCCGAAGTCCGCGATGATCCCGCGAACCTCGTCGATCCACCCGGCCGCGAGCATCGCTTCGGCCCGCTCAGCGATCTTCGGGGCCAGCTCCTGGCGCGTGCTGTCGATGCCCAGCCAGAGCGCCCGGTAGCGAGGCGGCTCGGCCGCGTGTCGCGCGTGGTGCTCGCTGATCGGAGTCTTGGTGAGGGCGAACACCTCAAGCGCCCGAACGATCCGAATCGGGTCGCTCTTTGCGATCTTCGAGGCGTACGTCGGGTCGACCGTCGAGAGCTCTTCGTGCATCCGCGCGAGCTCGTCGGGGCCGCGAGCCGCCCGCTCGTTGAGCGACTGGCGCAACGCAGGATCGCTCGCCAGATCCCTGGCGAGCCCCCGAACGAGGGCGCGAGCGTACAGACCGGTGCCCCCGACGACGACCACGCGACGGCCGCGAGTCGCGCAATCGGCGATCGCTCGGTCCGCGTCGCGCACATACGAGGCTGCGTCGTATCGAGCGTCAGGTTCGACCACATCGACGAGGTGATGCCGGACGGCGGCGCGCTCTTCTGCGCTGGGTTTTGCCGAGCCGATGTCGAGCCGGCGATAGAGCTGCACGCTGTCGACGTTGACGATTTCGGCGTCGAGGGCGCGAGCGAGTGCGATGCCGAGCGCGGTCTTTCCTGATGCGGTGGGGCCGACCACGAGCAAGATGGGCGGTGGTTGGGCTGGCGAATTTGGGGGATCCATTTTGTGTGCGACCCAGAAACGCTCGAACAAGAGAGGGTCCGAAAGAAGAGCACGCGGCCGTCCGGCGGTCCCTGGCGACCGGGCTCCCGTCACCGACCCAAGACGGTCCTGCTTTACGTGGCGGCTATCGTTGGGTGTACGATCCGTCCGTGCAGCCCGATCCCCAGAACAAATCTGGGAACACCATCGATCGCTACGAAATCATCGCGGAGCTCGCGCGGGGCGGCATGGGCACGGTTCTGCTCGCCCGCGTCGCTGGCGCCGGAGGCTTCACGCGGCTGTACGCGCTCAAGCTGCTTCACAAGCACCTCATGTACGACAGCGAGTTTGTCGACATGCTGCTGGATGAAGCGCGAATCGCAGCGCGAATCCACCACCCCAACGCGGTCGCGATCCACGAGGTCGGGTTCAACGAGCAGCACGGCTACTACGTCGTGATGGACTACGTCGAGGGCGTCACGCTCTGGGACGTCAACCAGCAGCTCGGTTCTGCGTCGCCTGGTCGCGTCAAGCTCTGCACCCGCATCGTGTACGACTCGCTGCTCGGCCTCGAGGCAGCTCACACGCTCACCGACGAGATGGGCAAACCGCTGCACGTCGTGCATCGAGACATGTCACCGCAGAACATCCTGGTCGGCGTCGACGGGATCTCGCGCGTGACAGATTTCGGTATCGCCAAAGCAGCGGCGCGCATCTCGGGCACGACTCCCGGACAGGTCAAGGGCAAGCTCGCGTACATGGCGCCCGAGCAGGCGCGCGGCAAAGACCTCGATCACCGCGTCGACATCTTCGCGATGGGCGTCGTGCTGTGGGAGATGATGACGGGGCAGCGTTTGTTCAAGCGCCCCAAGGACAACGACACGATCGACGCGCTGCTGGTCAAGCCGATCCCGCACGTGCGCGAGTATGTCCCGAGCATCCCCGAAGAGCTCGACGCAGTGATCTCGCAAGCCCTCGTGCGCGACCCCAAGCAGCGCTTCGGAAGCGCGCGCGCCATGGCCGTCGCCCTCGAGAGCTCCGCCCGCGCGCACCACCTGCTCGGCGATCCGCACGAGGTGGGCAACTGGGTGCGAGGCACCTTCTCGCGCGCGCTCGAGACGCGACGCGAGGCGATGCGACAAGCGTCTATCCAGTCCTCGACACCACGTCCGCGAGGCAAGACCGGCGAGCTCCACGTTCCGGCGATCCCCGACGTGGCGACCATCACCCCGGCGCCAGCAGCAAAGACGGTCACCGACCTCGAAGACGAGTGGGAGAAGCACTCGGCCACGGTGTCGGGGCTCTCGACCCAGCCGAGGCCCCCCGCCGCCGCGCCCGCAGACGACGCGCTCGATCTCATGAAGACGACGGCGATGCCGAGCGACGGGCAGAAGCCCGAGGCGCTGCGCGCGGCGATCGAGCAGTATCGCCAGCAATACGGGCACGCGCCCAGCGTGACTCCAGCGTCGCCCATCTCGTCGCCCGGCAAGCCGGCGGCGCCGAGGTCCAACACGAGTCCGCCGCCGCCGCGCATCTCGCAGTCGCACATGCAGGCGCAGTCGCAGTACTCGCAGCCGCAGTCGAACATCGACGAGACCGCTCCAGTGACGCAAGGCGAGATGAACAGCTATCTCGCGAGCCAGGGGGCCTCGTCGCTGCCGCAGGCCGCGATTGCGCCGCTTCCGTCGGCGATGAACACAGCGAACCCTTACGGCAGCCAGCCCCCCTCCCCGCCCGGCATCGCGCCGAACCAGTCCGGCTCGCAAAACCCGTACGCGTATTCGCCGCCCCATCACCCCACGGCGATGTACCCCGCGCCTCCCAAGCGCGATTCGGCGATCACGCCCGTCCCTGCGGCGAAGCGGAGCATCGCGCAGGTGGCGTTGTTGGTCGTCGGCGCCATCGCGCTCGTCGCGACCGGCGCGATCGTCGCGTTGAAGCTGCTGTGACCGCTCAGGGCCGCGCCATCGCGCGGAAGAAGCGCTCGCGAAGCGCGGGATCCGCTTGCGCGGCTGCGCGATAGATCTCTTTCAGCGTGGCGCACCCCTCGAGCGGAAGCGCCTCTGCGCCGCGGTCGATCACGCGAAGAAATCGCTCGCGGTCCGCGCCCTGCGTCGCGTCACGGGCGCGAGAGACGATCTGGTCGATCGCGGCTCCGTCCTCGGGAGGCGTCGAAAATCCAGGGGAGAGCGCGATTCGAATGCCCTCCATCGACAGCTCGAACCACCGCGTCATCCGCGGCGGCGCGAGCCTGGCGAGCGCGGCCATCACCTCGCCGTCTGCGATGCGGCCGCTCCACATTCCAGCGCACACCGCCGTCGAGCGTTCGGCGAGCTCGAGTCGAAGCGCGTACACCTCGTCGAGCTGCGCTGCGGTGAGGCGCGACAGTCCGCGGGCGCTCAGCTCGCGGCCCGCCGCGCGACGGTCGGCTACGGAACTCACCGGGCGGCCCACCGCGCGTGACAGGCGTTGATCGAGGTCGGGCCCGCGCAAGACCGCGCCCATCGTCTGCTCGATTCCTCGGCCGATTCGCAGTCGATCGGCGTCGGTCAGGTCACGATGGGGCGGGACCATCGCGATGGTCTCGGCGTCGGCCGCTCGTCGAGCGCGGACGATGATCGCGTTCGCGCCGACGAGCGCCAGGGCGAGGGCGGTGACCGCGGCGCCGATTTGCGCGGCTGTCTTGCGAGGGCTGTCTTTCATCGCGTCGCTCATGGTGCCCGATTGTCGCGCTGGTTTCAGCGTCGCACACGCGCGTTCGCGCGCTCGGGACGTGCGATCACCACCACTCGCGCCAGTCGAACGCCGGGTCAGCGTCCGAGCCCCATCGCAGCGCATAGAGCTCGCGCAGGACCGCTTCTCCCTCGCGCAGCCGCGGAGAAAACCCGTGCGCGGCCTCCTGGCTCGCGTCCATGGGGTTGGCGTAGTACCGCCAGACGAAGCCGCCGACGAACCACGGATGCGGCGCAAATCCCTCGAGCAGCGCGCGATACGCCACGGCTTGCGCGTGCTCGTCCACGGGGACACCCACCATCGAGTCGGGCCACTCCCACGGGCGCACCGCGGGATCGGGGCGGGCTGTGTAGCCAAACTCCGTAAACAGCACCGGGCGCCCCTCGCGCTCGGCCCACGCGGCGAGACGGCGCGCGCGGTCGATCGCGCCGCGTCGCAGCTCGTCGAGGCCAGCGCCGTTGCGCTCTGCGAGCGGGTAGAACGCGTTGACGCCGACCACGTCGAGCCGGTCCCAGAACCCCACTTGTGACTCTTCGTCCCAGTTGGCCGAGTACGTGAGCAGCCCGTGATATTCGCGGCGAATAGCCTCGATGACGCGGATCCAATCGGCCACGCGGGTCTGGCTCGAGGACTTCATCTCGACGCCGATCGAGAGCATCTCTGCGCCGGACTGCTCGGCCACGCGCGCCCACGCGGTGACGAAGCGCGTGTAGCTGCGAAACCACGCCTGCCACCGCTCTTCGCTGCCAGGATCGATCTCGCCACGCCACAGCCCAGGCACGTCGATCCACAGGTGCGGAACGAGCAACACCCGCAGCCCCCTCGCCCGCGCCTGCGTGATCACCGCGCGCACCGCCTCGCGGTTGCGCGAGAACGGCTGCTCGAAGTCCAGTTGAATATCGGTGTGTCGAAGGTCCCACTGCCGCCCGAACGGCGTGATCGAGACCCAGTTGCAGCCGAGCCGCACGAGCTCGTCGAGCGCCTCGGCAGACGCTCGAGTTCCGTAGCCGACGCCCGGATGCACCGAGCTCTCGATGGGACCGAGCGTGGCTCCGCGGATCGCGCCCCACCCGAGGCGACGCCATCCATCCGAGTGATAGTTCGTCGGAGAGCGCGCAGGCGCCTGGAGCGAGGGCGCCCCGGCCGCGGGCGTCCGCTGGGCTGACGCGGGCAGAGGATCAACGGACAGCGCGCATCCGAGCGCGAGGGCGGTCCAGCGGGCGAGCGGCCTTCGAGCGGTCACGGGTTCGCTTGTAGCAGCGAATCGAGCTTTCCTTCGCGATCGAGGCGGTGAATGTCGTCGCTTCCGCCGACGGACACGCCGTTGATGAAGATCTGCGGCACCGTGCGCTGGCCAGTCTTCTCGAGGAGCCAGGCGCGCCGGGCCGCGTCACCGGAGACGTCGTACTCTTCGAAGGCGACGCCCTTGCGCTTGAGCAGGCCCTTGGCACGAGTGCAGTACGGGCAGTAATCGGTCACATAGATCTCGACGCGAGCTGGCATGGCTCCGGTCATGGTGCAGAGCCGCGCCCGTCGTCAAGCCACAGCTGACCATGATTGCCAGAGACGCCGCTACGGCCGCACGCAATACGCCGTGAGATCGTCGCCCACGCTCGTGATCGGGCCGAAGCCGCCGGTGCCCAATCCGAGCATCTGACACTGGAGGTTGATCGCCTGCGTGCAGTTGGCGCCGATACGCTCCATCACGCCGTCGCACCGCGCGCTGTACATGCGAAGCGTGCTGTAGCGCATGGCGACGCGCACAGCGCGGGCCGGGTCGAAGCACACGCCCGTGACGCCCGCCGGGTTGGCGTCCACGCCGGCGCCGCCGACGTAGCCCATCATCTCGCACAGGACGCTGAGCGCACGATTGCACGCGATCATGTCGGGCATCGCCGGCACACACGCCGGCTCGACCATCGTGAGCCGCGAGAAGGGCCACGTGGTGCGGAAGGAGCCCTGGACGCAGAGGATGTTGTTCAATCCAGGCGAGGCCAGCGCCGGTCCGATCCCGTTGGGGGAGCACAGCCCGGCGCGCCCAGCGCAGTACGCGTTCGCGGCGTTGCGACACGCGATCGAGCTCTCGGCGCCGACCGTGCAATCGATGTTCAGCATCTGCAGCTCGGTGGTCCGCACGCCCATGAGCCACTGCGCTCGCAGCCCTTCGTCGATCAACCCGTCGCAGTCGTTGTCGAGCCCGTCGCACACCTCCGCGGGGCTCGCGCCGCACGCGCCGCAGTTGCCGGCGACGTCGAGCCGCTGTTCGCAGCCGTCCGCGTCGGATCCGTTGCAGTTGCCGAAGCCGTCCGTGCAGGCAAAACCGCAGCTGCTCATGGAGCAAGTGCGCGATGCGTTGGCGCGGGCCGGGCACGCGTTGCCGCAGCCGCCGCAGTTGGCCGCGTCGTTGCTCGTGTTGACCTCGCAGCCGTCGCCGCTCGCGCCGTTGCAGTTCGCGTAGCCTGCGTTGCACGAGAGCCCGCAGGCGCCCATGGTGCACGTCGGGTTGGCGTTTGCCCCCGAAGCACAAACGCGTGAGCACATCCCGCAGTGGTTGGGGTTGGTGCCGAGCGTGACGCACGTTCCTCCGCACAGCGTCTCGCCGGCGCCGCAGCCAGAGACACAAACGCCCATCTGGCACACTGGGGTGCCGCCAGAGCATGCGTTGGAGCACGAGCCGCAGCGAGACGCCGTCGAGAGCGACGCTTCGCAGCCGTTGATCGGGTTGCCGTCGCAGTCTCCGAAGCCGGGCAAGCACGAATACGCGCAGACGCTCATCGAACACGAGACCGTCGTGTTGGGCCGCGCCACGCAGGCAGCGCCGCAGGCGCCGCAGTGGGCGAGGTTCGATCGAGTGTCGATCTCGCAGCCGTTGGCGATGGTCCCGTCGCAGTCTCTGAAGCCCGAATCGCAGACGAGCCTGCAGGTCCCCGCCATGCACGCCGGGCTCGAGTTTGCGTAGGTCGCGCACGCGTTGTTGCACCCGCCGCAGTGCGACAGCGAGCTCTGCGTCTGCACGCACGAGGAGGCGCAGCGCGTCTCGCCCGTGGCGCAGCCGCTCGAGCACGCTCCGGCCGAGCAGACCGGGGTCGCGCCGCTGCACACGCGTCCGCACATCCCGCAGTTCGTTGCGGTTCCGAGCGCTGCTTCGCAGCCGTTCATCGGGTTGGCGTCGCAGTCTGCAAAGCCCGGAAGACAGGTGTACGAGCACGCTCCGGCCGTGCACGACGTGTTGGTGTTGGGGCGGCTCGCGCACGGCCGACCGCAGCCGCCGCAGTGCGCCTCGCTGCTGCGCGTGTCGACCTCGCAGCCGTTGCTGGCGTTGCCGTCGCAGTTCGCGAAGCCCGTGTTGCAGAGGATCGAGCACATGCCGCTCGAGCAGCTGGCGCCTGCGTTGGGTGCCGGTGGACACGCGTTGTCGCAGCGCCCGCAGTGGTTGGTGTTGGTGGCAGGCGTGACACAAGAGGTCCCGCAGCGCAGCTCGCCGCCGCCGCAACCAGACGTGCACCGCCCCGCCGAACAGAGCGGCGTCGCGCCCGAGCACATGGTCGTGCACGAGCCACAGGCGCTCGGCATGTCGATGCGCTGCTCGCAGCCGTTTGCGAGGACGCCATCACAGTCGCCGAAATTCACCGCGCACGTGAGCGCGCAGGTCCCGGCGGAGCACCGGCCGGTCGCGTTTGCGCCGCCGGGGCAGGCCCGTCCACAGGCACCACAATTCAAAGGATCGGCGCTCAGGTTCGCGTCGCATGTGGGCACGTCCGGAGCGGCGCTGTCGACGCCCGAGTCGACGCCCGAGTCGACGCCCGAGTCGACGCCCGAGTCAGCGACGGCGTCCATGGGCGCGTCGATCGAAACGTCGATGCCCGCGTCAATCGTCGCATCCGCGGCGTCGATCGTCGCGTCTTGCTCCGTCACGCCGCTGTCGACCAGCACGATGTCGGGCAACGCTCGGTCTGCGGCGTCCGCGCGCGGCGTGCTCAGCACACCAGCGTCGTCGGTGCTTGCAGGAACGAGCTCGGGCACCGTGCACGTCGCGTCGTCGTTGCAAGTCAGGCCGAAGTCTTCGCATCGCTCGCTGAGCGTGCAGCTCTCGGCGCTGGCGCGCGTGCATCCGATGGCGCGCGCGGCGCACGCGAGCGGGATGAACAACCTCGTGATCTGGCGCTGCGAAGGGATGAATCGGCTCTGAAACCAGCGGCGAATCGTGACTGGCGCGGCCCCGGTCGTCGTGAGCAGCGTGATCTCGACAGCGGCGGTGATGGTTTGGTCTCGAGGCTCGCCGGAGGCGGGGACGATCGAGAAGCTCCCTCGCAGCGCGGTCTGTCCGTCGGGCGTCTGCAGCTCGGTGCGACGCCCGACGAGGCGATCGACGCTCTGCGAGCCTCGGACCGTGATCGCCCGAACCGCGGTCACTCGACTGGCGGGAACATCGGTCTCGAACTCGACGGTGATCTGGGTCGGCGGCGAGACGCACGACGTGACCGAAACCAACGCGGCAACTGCGGAAAACGCGGCACGAGTGTCGGTCAGCCGAGACATCTCGGAGCATTTTCGCAGATCGCGCCGCGCTCGTGTCACGCGCGGCGCAGGGATTCGCACCGCGCGGCGTCACGGAGTGCGCAGCGCCCTCGTGGTCGTTTCGTCGACCTCGTCGACTTGCTGCGCGAGCACAGCCCCGCGGACGGCTCGCGTTGCGCTGGCCCCCATGCTCACGCCCCTGCGGTGCGCTCGAGGGTCCTGTGAAGCCCCCCGCTGATCGCTCGGCTACTGTTGCCCCGAGCCCTTCTTGAGCTCAGTGAGCACGAGCTTGGTGATGGCCTTGAGCGTGTCGAAGACGCCGTCTCCCTTGGCCGCGACCGCCTCGTACTCCGGGACGCGGTTGGGGTTGAGCGCCTCGCGCAGCTCTTCGATCGGCGCGGCGCTGGGCAGGTCGCGCTTGTTGTACTGGATGACGAACGGGATCTTGTCGAGCGAGTAGCCCTGCTCGGCGAGGTTGGTCCGGAGGTTCTCCATCGATTCGATGTTCGCCTCCATGCGCTCGATCTGAGAGTCGGCGACGAAGATGACCCCGTCGACGCCCTTCAAGATGAGCTTTCGCGACGCGTCGTAGAAGACCTGTCCGGGCACCGTGTACAGGTGGAAGCGCGTTCGAAACCCGCGGATTTCACCGAGCGAAATCGGGAGGAAGTCGAAGAACAGCGTTCGCTCCTGCTCGGTGGCGAGCGAGATCATCTTGCCCTTCGCCTCGGGCGCGGTCTTCGTATAGATGAACTGGAGATTCGTGGTTTTGCCGCAGAGACCCGGCCCGTAATAGACGAGCTTGCAGTTGATCTCTCGCGACAGGTAGTTGATGAACGACATCCGACCAGGACCTTTCTCGCGCAGCGCCCGAGGGAGCGGCTTTAACTTTCGTGGTCAGTCGTTGAAGAGGTTATCGATGTCCGCGTCGGTGATTTCCGTCAGGACGTCGTTGCGATCGGGGCTCTGCACCTTGTTGAGCAGCGCCTCGAAGATCGTGTTGAGCTCGTCGGACGCTCGGCGCACGCGCAGGCGCACCAGTCCGAGCGAGGAGCGAGCGTCGAAGATCACCACGAGGATGACTCGATTGCCCACGAGCTGGATGTGAATGTTGGCCTTTTCACCCTCGTGATACTGCGTCGCGAACTCGTTTTCGCGAAGGAGCCTCGCCATGCCGCCGGTCGCGGCGATGTTGCCGGCCGTAAGCGATGCGAGTGAGGTCGTGTCCAGGTTCTCGGTGTCGCCAGCGGCCGCGATCAATTGGCCGTTCTTGTCGACGATGAAAACGACCTTGGCGTTCGCTTCCTTCACCAGCCGCTCGACCACGGCTTGGATCTGGTTGAACTCCTCTTCGTACATCACCATCTGCGGATTCATCGTCTCGCCTCCGCCATCCACGATGGACGCGTCGCTGTCTGCTCTGCCGATCGTTCAACGAACGCTCTGTGCGTGTGCGCCGACCGGTGTTCCACTGCGTCGCTCTCGGAGATACCAGAGCGTCGCCCTGCGCAGCAAGCCTCAACGCAGCGACCGCAGGTGCGCCGACCTCGCGCGCACCTCCGCCCACGGCGAACCACGGCCATTCCTGCGGTCTAGCTCGTCCACCACCCGGCACAAAACTTCGCTGGCCTGCCGATTGGCGCGAAGCTCGAGCTCGGCGAGGACGGCCGCCACGGCCAGCGCGGCCTGGTCCGCCGGCGCCGCGAGCGGATCGGCGGCCTTCGAAGAGAGCAACGCCGAGCCCCGTCCCGCGTCCGCGATCATCGCCCCGCCCCGAAGCGACGGCTCGATCGGCGCCTGAACGCTCAATCCCGGAACGATCAGCACCCACCCGCCGCCGCCCACCGCGCCGGCCGGGCCCGTATCACAATCGATCCGGGCGTGCGTCGGCTCGACGCACTCCGCGGACGGCGCGAGCCCCGCGAGCGACAACGCCTCGAGCGCGAGCCCGACCGCGGCGAACCGCGTCGAGGGAGGCCCCACGAGCTGGATCGAAAACGTCCTCGACGCCGCGTCGAACGACGCCCTTCGAAGCGAGCTCTCGCTCGCGACTGCTTCACAAAACGCCGCGCTCGCAGCCGGTCCCCGGCCGAGCGTCACGAGCCGCGCCCGAGGCATCGCGCGCTCTGCCCAACGCGCGATCGCCCATCGAGCCCGCTCGTACGGCGCGCCGATCTCGTGCACGACCGCGAGTTCGACCCCGCTGAGAGGCGCCGCGATCTCTTCGCCCAACGACGACAGCCGCGGACCTCCCAACGAAACACAAGAGACTCCAGAGTCCCTTAACCATCGGGCCGCGCGCGCCGCGCTCTCGGACGAGCCCACGGACACGAGCGCGACGGAGCCAGCTCCCTCGAGCTTCGCTGTCGCGCCGTGGCTTCGCTGAGCGACCGCCCCGTCGGCGCGAGCAGGCTCGATCCGAAGCCCGACAGAACGAAGGTCGAACACGATCGCCGTCGACAGCTCGCTCGAATGCGCGTGGGGCGAAGCGTCTCCAGCCCCGTCTGGAGAACCGCCCCCCGTAGTAGCCGCCATTTCGACGAGCGACTCGATTTCGTGTGCGCTAGATGCCACCCACCTGGCGCACGGCGCCGAGTCGAGCGCCGCGAGGTCCGAGCCGTCCGCAAGAGGCACGAGCGTCCCCTCGTCGTCGCCGTGCGACGGGATCACGCCCACGAGCGGACCGAACCCGCCGCGACTCGACGCGCGCATCGCCCGCGCGAGCAGCTCCGTCGCGCCGCCGCTCGCGAGGAGCCACACCGGCGCCTTTCCAGCGCGCACACCGATCGCGGCCGCGACCGCGGCTTCACCGCGCTCGGGTTCGATCGAAACCGAGCACATCGACAGGGCACGCGCCGCGCGCCGCGCGCCTTCGCCGCCGACTTCGTATACGCGCGAACCCGACGCAAGGTGCGCGCGCATGGCCCGCGCCAACGCGAACAAACCATCCGTCGCGCTCATCGTCTCCTCCGCGCCAACCTCGCCCGTCGGCGCGGAGCCTCGCGGACACCGGCGGCGGCCTGGCGCGTGAGGATCGTTCCGTCCGAGAGCAGCACGCGAACCGAGCCGCGCGCGTCTCGATCAGCGGCCACCAACGCCGTGGCGCTCTCGGCGGTCGTCGCGAGCTGGACGCGCTCGCCGTTCGACGCGAGCTCGATCCGCTGCGCCCGCTGCTCGACCTTGTAGCCGTCGCTCAAGCGCACCACGCGCGCGTCTCCTTCGCGCTCGACCGTCGCGCGCACCCGCGCGCCACCAGAGCCGACGCCCGGAAGCCACCAGTGAACTCCACCATCGGGAGAGACCCGCACCGTCGTGGGCGTCGTGATGTACACCATCGATCCCTCGGCGCTGATGCGCTCGACATCACCGCGAAGCACGTACGTCCAATTTCGCCCGCCATCGCGGGTGGCGACCACCCATCCCGTGCTCGTGACGAACACACCTCGGCGTCGGTCCACGAACACGCCGCGAGAGAGCGTTCGTCCGATCACGCTCGCGACGGGCGACCACCGCACGCCTTGATCGAACGTCCACCAGATCGAGCCGTCCAATCGCCAGGCGCTCGAGCGATCGACGAATCCCCCGCGGCCCTCGTCCTCGCTGCTCTCGCTGGCGAGCGCCGCGCCCGAGCGTTGAAACCAAAGCCCTCCGCGGTCTCTCGACACGAGAAGCCCGCAGGTCGGACCGAAGGCCACGGTCGTTCGAAGGTCGAGCGCCGTCACGTACTCGCAGCTGCCGGGCGCGTACACCTCGACGTCTCGCTGCGAGCCCTCGACGAGTCGCGTGCGCGCGCTGTCCTGGCACTCGATCGTGTCCGCCGGCCCCGATCGGCACCGAACGAGCGACGCTCCGTCTGGCCGCTCTCGCGCGAGCCGTCGCGAGCGGTCGTCGTACGCAGCGGCCTTCCACGTTCGTCCGCCATCGAAGCTCCAGTGGGACGGAAGCGGCCCGCGCCCCGCCTCGATCGCCCCCCGCGCGCCGAGGCAGCGAATGATCGCGCGGTCGCCGTCGATCCCGATCACGCCCAATCGAAACGGGTGCCAGCGTCGGCCGTGATCGAAGCTGCGAAACGAGTACGAGCCCTCTTCGTCGACCGTGCTCTGGGCGATCAACACCCTTCCGCACGCGTCGATGGTCTTCATCGCTCGCCCCGGCAGCGCGAGCGGTCCCTCCCAGCGCGACTCGTCCACCGAGCGGACAAAGAGCGCGCGCTCGGTGCTCGCGAAGATCTTCCCGAGCCGGTCGGTGAAGACCGCGAGGATCGGCGTCGCGACCTCGGGCAACGCCACTCGCTCGAACGAACGCGCCTCGTCGTCGCTCGAGAGCCACGCTCCGAGCACGCGCGCCGAGACGCCTTGTTCGACCTCGCGCTGCGTTCGCTCGCCGCGCGCGACGAGCAGCCACGGACCGCGCCGTTCGCTCTGCGCGAGCGTGATGTCCGCCGCGCTCGGCAACGAAACGCGCTCGTGAAACGACGCGCCCTGATCGTCGCTCGCGCAGAGCTTTCGCCGCGTCGCCGCGAGCCATCGGCCTCGTCGCGTCTGCCACAGCTGCACAAACGCCGGGCCTCGCGTGGCGCCCGACCGCGAAACGCCCGACGCGCTCTGCACCGCGGTGAAGCGCTCGCACGAGTCCCCTCGCTGCGGGTCCGATCCGTTGGGCGGGTCGCGATCCTGAACCCGAGCGCCGGCGTCGGCGTCGGACCCGCGATCGACGCGCGAATCGGCCTGTTGCGCAGCGATGTTGTCCGCGTCTTGCTCGAGATTGGCGTCGCCCGATCGCGTCGCGCCGCAGCTGGGAACGAGCGCGAGCAGCACCATCATCGACAGCGCTCGCACGCGCCGCGACCAGCGCGCGACGAGCGGACGCGCGCGACCCACGCGCGATCCGCGCGCGCACAGACGGCCCTCTCGCTCAGAGGCGAACGTCGACGGCGGCGCGCTGGCGGAGCTCACGGAGGTACGCACGCTGTTGCCGCGCCATCTCGCGGTTGAGCAGCTCGCTGTAGATCTCGTCGCGCGAGTCGGCGAGCGACGGGACGTTCGTCGCCTGGCGAGAGAGCAATCGAAAGATATGAAAGCCGTTTTCTCCGCGGGTCACCGCGCTGAGCTGCCCGGGCTGCAACGAGCGAATCGCGTTGATGAGCCAGTCGGGCGCGGGCTGGTCGGGGTCTTGAGGATCGATCGTGCCGAGGTCGCCGCCCTGATCGCGGGTCGCTGCGTCCTCGCTCGCGTCCGCCACGACCGCGGCGAAGTCCTCCCCCGCGCGGAGCCTCGCGCTGATGCGGTCGGCGCGGGCGCGCGTCGCTTCGATCTGCGCGCTCGTCGGGTTCTCGGGAAACGTCACGAAGCAGTGCGCCACGTTGAACGGCGCTCGATCCGCCGCAGCGCGGACGCGTCGGCGATACTCTTCTTGGATGTCCGACGGCGTCACGCTGACGCGGTTGCGGATCCGGATGTTCATCACGCGAAGGCGCAGGACCTCGGCCTCCATCATCGTGCGGTACTCCGCGCGCGTGACGCCCTCGGACTCGATCGCGTCGTAGATGTCTTGGAGGCTGCCGCCGTGCTGCTGCGCGATGCCCTGGATCATCCGGTCGACGTCCGCGGGGGTCACGTTGACCTGCAGCCGCGTCGCCGCGCGCCGAATGAGCGCGTCGTCGATCATCTTCTCGAGCGTCTCGCGGTAGAGCTGCTCGCGACGCTCTGCGCGCACCCGAGCGTCGGGCACCTGCGCGAGCTGCCTCTCGAACGGACGGAGCCTCCGCTCGACCTCCGACAAAAAGATCGCGTCTTCTTCGACCACAGCGATGATGCGGTCGACAATTTCGGCGTGAGCTTGGGTCGGCGCGGAGAGCGCTGCGACCAGAGACAACACACACCCGGCTCGGAGCAGGCGATTCACAGCAGCCCGAGGGCTATACAGCGCTTCACCGTCAAAGTCATCCAGACGGGGACTGTCTTCACCGACGGTCGAGCGATCCGGCCGCTGGGATCTGGACGCCTGGCGGCAAGAGCGTCTGCCCGATGCCCGCGCGGATGGCGGGGGGCGTCGATGCAGGGACGTCGATTCGCACCGACGAGAGCGCGCCCTCTTCGATTTGCACCGGCGTTTCGCGGCGAAGTCGCTCGAGCAGGTCGCGAACCGCGCGCGTCTGAGCCTGATCGTTGCGCTCTTCGAAGAGTCGGTTGCGGATCGCCCGTCGCACATCGTCGAGCGGCCGACGCAGCGCCTCTCGTCGGGCCAACATGCGAAGCACGTGAAACGCCGGGCCGCGGCCCGGCCCGCCGCGGGCGCTCTCGATCACTTCGCCGAGCACTTCTCCTACGTTTCGCAGGCGAAACGCGGCGCGAGCCACCTCGGCAGGGACCTGCGCCGAGCCCTCGATCGAGACGAAGCCCACGTCGCCGCCGGTCTCGCGGCCCGTGTCGTCGCGGCTCTCGCGCCGCACGAGGGCGCGCCACGCGGCGTCGTCGGTCGGCGAGCGCTGCGCTTCGGCGAGCACGCGTGCTGCGTCCGCGCGGGTCGCGAGCACCACCTGCGAGAAGCGCACCTGCTCGGGCGTCTCGTATTCGGCGATGTGCTCGCGGTAGTAGCGCTCGACGTCGGCCTCGGTCACGACCGCCGCAGCGACGCCGCTGCGAACATCGCTCTCGACCTGCCTCGCGAGCTGCGAGAGCACCGCGTTGCGAACGGTCGGGTCTCGGTCGAGCCCGCGGGTGCGGGCCTCGAGCGCGAGCAGTTCGCCGTCGATCCACGCGCGAACGAGCGAGCGCCGAGCGTCGGGCGTGTTCATTCGGGCGCGGAGGTAGGGGTTTTGCCCTGCGAGTCTGCGAGCGAAATCGCAGACCGTGAGCGTGGTGTCTCCGACGCGCGCGAGCACAGCGTCCCGCTCTGCCGGAGCGATGTCCGCGCACGGGTCATTGGACGCGTCCTGGCTGACCACTGGGGCCGCGGTGGCGGCGTCGCGGGCACGCTCGTTGGGAGGGGTAGGCTTGGGGCACCCCGCGACGGAGAGGGTCGCCGCGACGGCGAGCGCGAGGGAGAACCTTGCGGCCGAGCCGGTGTGCAAAGAGGACATGCGGGCGTTTTCTTTAGGCCGTCGTGCGTCTACGGTGAAGTGACCGAGCCGAAGGCTCGGCGGGTCTACGGGCGAAGTATCACCGTCGGCGCGGAGCGGCAACGCGGCGCGAGGCCCCGGAGCTTCGCGCGGGGGCGGGGACGGGCCTGAGCGAGACCGTTGTGAGGGCGCGGGAGTCGATCGAGACGGCGTCGACCGACTGCGCCCCGGCCAGGAGTTCTCCGCGCGCCCGAACGAGCGCCGCGCGAAAGGAGGTCAGAGACAGTCGAAAGGCGATCCGACGGGCGACGGCCTCGAGCGTGGCGGGCTCGGCGTCGATCCGCTCGAGCCGCTGAACGACGTAGAAACGCACCCGCGTTCGTGGTCTTCGCCGCCTTCCGACGCGCTCGGTGACCTCGACGCGGACAGGGTCTGGCGCGACCGATGCGAATTCGGTCAGCGCAAAGGCGCGCTGCGCGACCGCGCGCGGGACGAGCTCGTTGCCCTCCTCGGTCACGAGGCCGAGGTCGCCGTCGTCGCGCTCGGCTCCGGCCGCGACGCTGCGCGCTCGCGCGAGCTCGCCGAAGTCTCGCCCCGCCGACAGCTCACGCAACGCCGCGCGCGCCGCAGGTTCGCTGCTCGTGACGACCGCGCGCACATGAACGCGCGCTACGCGGTCGAACTCGGCGCGGTGCTCTTCGAAGTAGCGCTGGATCGTCGAGCGCTCGGGCGCGACCCAGCTCCGTCGCGTCGCGTCCCGTGCGAGCGCGTCTGCGAGCGTCCGCTGCAGGCGCTCTTGCGTCTCGGCGTCTCGATCGAGCCCACGCGCCGTCGCTTCACGGGCGAACGTCGCGTCGCGCACGGCCCGAGACAGCGCGTCTCTGGGCGCTAGCGGCGAGCCCCCTTCGCGCAGCGCCGCGAGCGACAGTAGCGCGACGTCACAGGCCGTGATCGACTGCCCGGCGACGCGAGCGAGCTCGATGTCGGCCCCATCGAAGCTCAACGGACATCGAGAGCTGCTGTATACTCGCTCGACCGTCCCGGGCGCGGTCGCGTCGGAAGGCACAACGTCCGCAGCCGCAGTCTGCGCCGATCCGGACGGGCGCGACGGCGCGACGGCGACGGTGCTGGGGGCCAGCGGCGCGAGAGCGCATCCCATCGCCATCGCGGCGCCCGCGACGAGCGCGAAGAAGCGCGGGCTCGAAGCGAGGGTCTTCCAGCGCGCGCGCTGATGCGCGAAGCGCGAGAGCGGGTCGTCGGCGAACTCAGCGTTGCTCACGAAATAGCCGCGTTGGAGGCAGAGAATGCATCGATCGCGCAGTCGAACGCAAAGGGTCGATCTCGCCCGGCGCGGCGCGGCGCGGCGTGGAGCGCCCCGCCGACCACGAAATACACGAGCGACACGGCCGTGGGAGCAAGGATTCGACGACCCGGCGCGAGACGGAGACCGCAGCGGGAGAACGCCAGCGCGTCACCTCGAGCGGACTGGCGTCGTGTTGCCAGCGAATCCAGTGGGAAAGTGAAGATCGGTTTCGACTGAATCTTCTTCTTCGAGTTGGTTGAAGAAGAAGAAGAGGTCGAACCCATTGTGCACGAGCGCGTTCTTCGCTCTCCAAGGCCCGCCTTTGGCGGAGACGTCGCCGCGCTCCTGCGCGACCCCATGCGCGGGAGTCTCTGCTCCCGCGCCGGTGCTCCCTCTCCCACGCGCCTCGCTGCCGCGCCTCCTTCTCGCTCGCTTCACGCGCGACCCTTGCGCGCTTCGTCCGATGATCGCTGCGCTTCGACCGTATCCGCGGTGGCCACGGACGGCTCGCTCGAGCCGACGCGCACTCCGGTGCCGCTCGTCGCGTTGGCTGCTTCACGCGCGCGCTCGATCGTGGCGGCGACCGCCGCGGCGTCATCTACGGTGATGACGTGACGCACGGTCCGTCCCTTGTCGTCGAGCCACTCGATCTCGACGCACTGCCCGCTGCCCCCCGGAACGCTGTAGCAAACCGCCCCTTCGCGCCCGTACCGAATGCCCCAGCCGCCGAAGCGCTTCCAGTCGTACGCGCCGGAGGTCACGGACTTGATTCGTTCGACTGGAATCTTCGGGCCGAACAGCCCGAGCTGAACGTGCACGACGCGCTCGGTCACCACCAGCCGCAGGTGCGAGAACAGAAGCCCCAACACCGCGGCGAAGGCGATCAAGAAGAGCCCCACGAGCGATGCGCCGAGGATGGTCGCCGCGCCGCCCTTCGCGATGGCAGAGCCGATGAGACCCAGCCCCATCAGGGCCGGGCCCGAAAAGAGCAAGAACCACCAACCCGGAACGCGCTTCTTCGAGATCGCGATCGCCGACCCTCCCTCCATGTACTTGGAGACGTACTCGTCGGACGACGCTCCCCCCGCGGTGTCGGGCTCTTCGCTCATCGCTGCTCCTCCGCCGCGAGGATAGCGCACCTGCCCTTTCGGTCAGGGGCGACCCCACCAGACGGGCACTACACGAACGGTCGGCTGTTCGCAGAGCAGTCCCAGGCTCACAACGAGCGGCGGAGGCATCGATCATGGCTATCGAACTGAAAGAAATCTCTCGAGCGCTCTCGGAGATCGTCGCGAAGGTCGCTCCGTCCATCGTGCGCGTCGACGGGCGCACGCAGCGAGGCGCGAGCGGCGTCGTGTACTCAGCGCAAGGGCTCGTTCTCACTGCGAATCACGCGCTCGAACGCGACGAGCACCTCACGGTCCACACGCACGACGGGCGCTCGCTCGACGCCAAGCTGCTCGGTCGCGACCCCGGAACAGACCTCGCCGTCCTCGAGGTCGACGCGACCGCAGGGCTCACGCCGCTCGCCTTCGCGAAGGCCGACGACGTCGCGGTCGGGCAAATCGTCCTCGCGATCGCGCGCCCCGGAAAGACCGCCCGCGCCACGAGCGGGATCGTCAGCGCCTTCGGCGAGAGCTACCGCACGCAACACAACGGTCGCGTCGATCACTACCTCGAGAGCGACGCCGAGCTTCGCCCGGGATTTTCGGGGGGAGCGCTGATCGACACCGACGGCCGCGCGCTGGGCATCGTCACGGGGTCGATCGTTCGCGGGACCACCGTGGCGATTCCATCGATCACGATCGAGCGCGTCGTGAGCGAGCTCGGCGCGCACGGCCGCGTGCGCCGCGGGTACCTCGGCGTCGGAAGCTACCCGGTGCGACTGTCACCCTCGGTGGCAGCCGCCATCGGAAAGACCGAAGGCGCCGTGATCGTCGCCGTCGAGCCCGACGGCCCCGCAGAGCGCTCGGGTCTCTTGCAAGGCGACGTACTGATCGCGATCGACGGACACCCGACCGCGCACCCCGCGCAGGTCGCCGCGGCGCTCGAAGACAAGGCAGACGCAGACGTGAAGATCGAGCTCGTCCGCGGAGGAAAGCTCGAGACCCTCACGGTCAAGACAGGGCACCGACGATGACCCCGCTGCAACAGTTCTCGAGAGACCTCGAGGAGCTCGTCGCGAACACCGCTCCGGCGGTGGTCGCCGTCGAGCACCGCGGGGGGCAGGGATCTGGGGTCGTTCTGGCGCGAGATGGTTTCGTGCTCACAAATCGACACGTCGTCGCCCGCGCAGACGGGCGGGTGTCCGTGCGCTTCTCGGACGGCACCGACACCGCCGCCCGCGTGGTGGGCACGGACGCGCGCACAGACCTGGCGGTGCTGCGCACGGACGTATCGCACACGAGCTCGCTCGCCCTGGGTGACAGCCGCGCGCTGCGCGTAGGCTCGGTGGTCGTCGCGATCGGCAACCCGCTGCGCTTCGAGCAGAGCGTCTCGCTCGGCGTGGTGAGCGCCCTCGAGCGATCGCTTCCTGCGGGCCGCGGCGAGCCGCTCGAGGGGCTGGTTCAAACCGACGCCGCGATCAACCCGGGCAACTCTGGCGGACCGCTGCTCGACGCCTTCGGCAACGTCGTGGGAATCAACACCGCCATCCTCCCCTACGCCCAGGGGATAGGCTTTGCGATCCCTGCGCACACGGCGGAGTGGGTGACTGCTGTCCTCGTGCAGAAGGGATTCATCGAGCGTCCGCACTTCGGCGTGGTCGCGCGCGCAGAGCCCCTCGCGACTTCGTTTGCGAAAGAGCACGGACAAACGCGCGGCGTTCGCGTGGTGGGCGTGGGCAGCAACACGCCTGCGCAGAGGGCCGGGCTGCGCGACGGCGACCTGGTGCTGACCGTAGATGGCCAGCGCGTGGGCTCGGTCGACGACCTTCAGCGAGTGGCGGTGCTGAGCGCAAAAGCGAACTTCACCTTCGCGCTGCTTCGGGGAGCGCAGCGGCTCGAGGTCGAAGTGCGCCCGCAGCGCTCCAACAGCGCCTACGCGGCGTGAGAACAGTCTGGTGCCGATCCCAGTGGCAGGCTCGCTGCCACCAGTGGCAGAGGCGCTGCCACTGGGATCGGCGCTACGGTCTGCGCTTCTTGGACTTCTTCGTTCCGCCAGCGACGCTCACGAGCAGGTCGATGATGCCCGGTTCGCGCGAGCGCGTGGCGCTCCGACGGCGCGGCGCCGCGGGCTCCTCGGGAGGCTCTTCGCCTTCGTCACCGCTGTCGGGCTGCGTCCGTTCGGCGCTCGGCGGCGCGCTCGCCTCGGCGGTCTCGCGCTCGCCAGACGTCGTCGCGCTCTCGCGTTCGTTCGACGCTTCGACACCGCCCTCTGCGCTCGGTGGCGCAATCGCCGCGACTGCCGGCGCAGGCTCGGGCGCGACAACCACGGCAGCCGCGCTCGGTTCTTTCGCAGGCGTTTCGGTGATCCCATCGTCGCGTCCGCTCACCGCCTTCGCTGCGCTAGCGGACTCGGTCTCGACCAGAGATTCCGCCGACGGCGCCGTGCTCTCCGCAGGCACCACACTCGAAGCCGCGCCGCTGTCCGTAACCTCGACCGGAGGCGTGCTCGTCGCGCTCACAGACTCCGTTGCGTCCTTCGCGACCACGGGCGCTTCGTCACCGCCCTTCGACACATCGGACGCGGGCGGAGGAGCCTTGGCCACAGCCTTCGCCTTGGGCTTCTTCTTCGGACTGCGCCGCTTGCTCTCGTTGTAGAGCACGCCCGCGCTGGCGGCGGCCACCACGAGCAATCCCGCGGCGCCGATCGCTCGACGCCTTCGGCGCGACTTCAACACTTCGACCTGCGCGACCGCGTCGAACTGCGCCCTCGCGCGCTGGTGCGTCGGGTCCGCCAGCACTGCCGCTCGGTAGAGTTCGGGGTCGGCCACGCCGCGAGCGAGCGCGCGCTCGGCCTCGAGAAACAAGATCGCTCCGCGGATCTGCGAGGCCTTCGGACCCTCGGGGTCGACCCGCAGCGCCATGCGATACAGCACCGCCGCGCGCCCCACGTCCGAGCGCTCGAGCGTCCGCGCATAGCGAACGAGCGGCTCGACCATCTCGCCGCGTCGCTCGAAGAGCGGGTGCCGCGCGAGGACCCACTCGAAGCGCTCGAGCATCACGTCGTTGCGCCCCTCGCGCGCCGCGGCGAGCCCCGCGTCGAGAGCAGCCCGCACCTCGTCGCTCTTTCGCCGGTCGTACGCCGCGTAGAGCTCGCGCGAGATGCGCTCCCAGCCCCAGAGCGGGTTGGGATCTTCACCGACGAACGTCTCGTACACGTTGCGAAGGGTGTTGATCGAGTCGCGCCCGAACTGCGCGATCGCCCAGCGAGCCGCCTCCCGCACCTGCACGCGGTCGCTGTTGACGTAGCTCGTGATCACCACCATCGCGTCCTGCTGACGCACGCTCCCCCACGCGCGAAGGATCTCGGCGAGCAGCGCGTTGTCGCGGGTTTGCACGCTCTGACCCGGGGTCACGCAGCGAACCGCCTCGCGGACCTGACGGATATAGAGCCGCGTGTCCTCCGTTGGACGACGCAGCTCGATCAGCGCAGGAACGACGTAGAGCTTGAGCTGGTTTCTCGCGATGCGAATGGTCGCGAGGCGAAAGATCCGGTTGTGCGACAGGCCGAATGCCACCAGCGCGCGGCCGCTGTCGGGCGTCTTGATCGCTCCGAGCGCGGTCGCGAGCGCGATTCGCTCGGTCGCGATGTCGATGTCCGGCCCGCGCGGCGAGTAGTTGATCAGCGCTTGAAGCAGGTCGAACTCGGCGTTTTCGCGGCCGCCCGTCACCGCGCGGATCGCCCGCACCATCGCGGCGTGAACGTTGAAGTGCGACGTTCCGAGCTGCGAGAGAAGCCGCTGACGAATCGCAGGGACGTCCGATGGCTCGAGCCGCTGGAGCTGCTCGGCGGCCTCGCGTCGGCTCTCTCTGTCCTCTACGCGCAGCCGCGCGAGGATCGCTTCGAGCGCGAAGCGCGAGTCGTCGGACACCGCGTTTTCGCTCGCGCTCTGCGCGGCGACCGCCGGACTCTGCTGCGCCTCGGCGACAACGCTCGTGGCTGACACGAGCGCGACGATCGATGCGGCGAGCGAGAGTCCGATGGAGCGCATCTTTGGTGGTCTCAGTCGATGATCCGAAAGTCGACGAAGTCTCCCTGGTAGCCGCGCCACCGCGTGTCGACGCGCTCGACCCGGGCCGCGCTCGGGCCTCGGCCCGCCCAGCTCAACAGCTCGCGGAGCTTGTCTTCTTCCCCCTCGGCGACGAACTCGACCGAGCCGTCGGATTGGTTGCGGACCCAGCCAGAGACGCCGAGACGCTTAGCCTCGCGTTGCATCGAGGCTCGAAAAAACACGCCCTGGACGCGTCCTCGAACGACGCCTTGAAGTTGCTTGGTCGCCATAGCTCGTTGACCGAATCATGGCGCGGTTAGCACCCTCGTTGCTAGCCAAGCAACTATCTCGCGAATTCCAGCAGGTCAGCGAAGCCCCTCGGACGGCTCGATCACCGCGGCCCTCCACGCAGGAACCACCGACGCCGCCAGCCACGGAACCACCGTGAGCGCCACCACCGACAGGATGCTCGCCCCCTCCCCCGATGGCGTGAGCGGGATCGTCGGGGAGAGCACGGACCAGCCGCGAAGCGCCGACGCGAGCCCTGGAGCGCCCAGCACGAACACGTACCCGTGCGACAACAGCGCCCCCAGCGCCGTCGCCCCCGCGGCGATGACCGTGCTTTCGATCGCCCGAACCACGAGGACATCTCGCGTCGACCACCCGACGACCTTGAGCGACGCGATCTCGCGGCGCTCGTCGGTCGAGAGGCTCGTCAATCGATCCCACGCGAGCACGAGCAGCGCGAGCAGCGCGGGCAAGAGCGAGAGCGCGACGAAGCCGCCGCGAGCGCCGTACGTGAGCTCGTAGACGCGCGACAGCTCCTCGCGGGTCACGACGCGCGCGCCCGGCATCTGGTCAGCGATTCGCGCGGCGGCCGTCCCGATCTCGTTGGGGTTGAACACGTGCACGGCGATGTCCGTCGCCTCGTCGTCCGAGAGCCCGAGCAGCGCGCGCGCGTCGCGCTCGTCCATCGCGACCACGTCTGCGGTCACGACGCTCGTCGCCTTCGTCGCGATGGCCGCCACACGAAACGCCCGTCGTCCCAGCTCGAGCTCGTCGCCCACACGCGCGCCGAACGCGCGACCGACGGCGTCTCCCAAGAGCACCCACTCGCGCCGCCCGTCCGTGGGCACTTCGCCTTCGATCCGCGCGGCCGCGAAGGCGCTGCGTTGGTGCGGCGCGAGCCCGACCACGACCACGTTGGTCGCGAGCACATCGAGGTAGAGATAGCCCCAGACGCGCGGTCTCACCGCGCCCACGCCAGCGATGGTTCGAAGCCGCTCGGCCTCCTGCGGAGAGAGCGTCGCCGGTCGCCCCGCGCGCATCCGAGAGACGGTGACGTCGGGCATGGTGGCGACGGTGCGCCTCGCCTCGCCGCGAAGCGCGTCGGTCAGCGCGAACACCGACGAGAACGCCATGGCGACGATCGCGAGCCCCACGACCGACGCGACGGCGCGGCCCCTGCGACGCCCCAACGAGCCCAGAGAAAACGCGACGAGCGCGAGCGCGCGAGACAGCGCTGTCCTCAAGGCCGCGCCCCGCTGGTGCTCGAGGCTGCTGCTCGCAGCCGCGCTCGGAGAACGACGGACCGACCGGCTTCGAGGCTCGGGCGCGCCGGCGAAGCAAACGCTCCAGCGGGGTCCGGATCGGCAAGCCCCGGCCCGTCGTGCCCATAGGCGAACGGCTCGACGCGCGTCGGATGCCTGAGCCACCGGGCTCCTGCGTGCACCGCGAGCTCGGGGCCGACGATCGAGGCCGCGCGAACGATCGCAACGTGATCCAGCGATCGAGCGCGGACGAGCGCCCCGCGGTGCAACGCTGTTGCGACCAGCAAACCACCTAGCAAAGTGGCTACGATCGCGAAGAGAACGACGCGGCGACGCTCGAAGTCACGGCCCTTCGTGATGGGTTTGCGAGGCTCGCTCGCGGCGTCGGTCACGTTTGCACCAGGTCCCACTTCGGTCTTCGGTGCGACGCGCGCAGGTCGCCGACGTCCGCCCAGACAGCGTCCTCGTGCGACTCTCGGCCATCGAGAAACCACAGGAAATCCAGCGCTCGATCGTCGCGGTCCGCGCTCGCGTCCCACGCGGCGACCATGCTGTTCGGCGACAGGGTCTTGCGCCCGAGCATGCTCTCGAGCTCGAACGCGATTCCGTGGATTCCGGGCCTGGGCTCCCAGCTCTTGTAGACGAGCTCGGAGCAGAAGATCGCTTGATCCGAGAAGAAGTCGAAGTCGAAGTCGTACGGCCTGCCCCAATAGGAAAAAGCCTGCTCGATCGCGCGAGCGACGTCGAGCTTCGATCGCCTGGGGCGCAGCGCCGCGGCGTAGTCGGCCCAGAGCGTGTGCTCGGCAGAAGCGAAGATCACCCCCTCGGAGACGGCCTCGATCACCCTGCGCGGGTGCCCTGCTTCGTCCTGCTGCGCGTAGCTCGCCCACGCCGCGGGGTGCTCGCTCTGCAAGCGCTCGGAGAAGGCTCCGCCGTACTCCGCGCGGACCTGTGCGTCGTCGTCGAGGAAGGCCGAGAGCTCGGCGGGCGTTCCGACCCACAGCGCGGCGTGCGGCCAGAAGCCCGGGAGCCCGATGTTGGAGAGGTACCAGTTGCGACGCTCGAACAAGAGGTCGCCGGGCGCCGTGAGGCCGCAGGCCCTCTCGATTTGGTGCGCAGAAATCAAAGCGCCCCCGTCGCGATACACCCTGGTGTCGCCGAGCCAGCCAGCGACCTCCGTTTGCACAGGAAGGAGCAGCGCCTGGCCGGCGCTCTTCAAGAGCCCGATGGCGTTCTTCACGAGCAGCGTCGGCGCCTCGTCCGAGAGAAACCCGCGGAGCACCGCCCAATCGCCGTCGAGCTGCTCGAGCAGCGGCTCGATCTGGTCGCGATCGGCGCGGGACTCGAGCAGCTCGCCGAGGAGCTTTCGGTGCTGTCTCGCGGCGACGGCGCGGCCGATGTGCTCGACGTGCAACACGTTAGACTTGAAGCCCGACCACTGGCCGGGGCCGATCCCGAACGAGGGCGCGCCCTCGTCGAGCAGCACCTCGAACGCAGCCTTTCCGAGCGCGCGCGTGCAGAGATTCATCCCGAGCGCGAGCCGTCGAAAGTACGCCCGGTGCGCGAGCGCAAAATGTCGCCCGTGTCGCACAGGATCGTCGAACACATCCAACCCGACGAAGCCCATATGGAACCTCGTAATCGAGTTGGCCGCTGACGACAGATCCACCGCCCGGTCGAACAAGTGCAGCGCGATCTCGCGTTCGACCGCCGAGAGCGCGTCGCCCTCGCCCCGCGCGAAGAGCTCGGCGTGCACGTCCATGGCTCGCTCGAGCCTCGCTCCGGCAGCGAGCACCGCGTCGAGCCTACGCGTGTCCTCGAGCGCCCGCCGATCGCGCTCGTCGGGCGTGCAATGTTCGAAGCGGATCATCGGCGAGCGCGAGGATAGCGAATCCCTCTTCGACTGCGGGCTCGCATCGGCCGTGCCGAGCACACATCCGACAACACCTTGAAATCATGTACTTTGTTCGCGCCAACCCGACGCTGTTTCGCCTCTCTGCCGTCGCGCGCGATTCGCAGCTCGATCCCTTCGAACGTTGAACCTCATGCGCGCCGAGACACCGGACGTCGACCCTGATCTCTCTGCGTTTCGTCGCGCGTTCGCGGCGGACGTGCTCTCGATGGGCGGCGACTGGTTCACCTACGTCGCGATGAGCTACCTCGCTGCGCCTTCGCGCGAGCCGTGGGCGCTGCTCTCGGTCGCAGCGTCGCACACGCTTCCTCGCTGGGCGCTCGCGCCGTGGGCCGGCGCGCTGTGCGACCGATTCGACAAGCGCTCGATTTTGTGGGTCGTTCAAGCGCTTCGCGCGGTGATCGTCGGCGCGATGGCCCTTCTCGCGTTGCGTCCCAGCGCCGCGTCGCTCGTGGCGATCCACGGCCTGCACCTCGTTCGAATGGCGCTCGGCGCGGTTGCAGACAGCGCCCTGCGCAGCGCGTTGCCGTCGCTCGTCCCCGAAGACCGCCTCGCGTGGGCGTACGCGCGCTCGGGCGTCGCGTGGAGCGTCTTGTTTTGCGCGGGAGTCGCGCTCGGCGGCGTCACCGTCGCGGCCGTCGGCGTCGCTGCGGCGTTCGCCATCGACGCGCTCAGCTACGCGGTCGCCGCGGCGCTTTTGTTCACGTTGCCATCGATCCCTCCGATCGCAGCGCCCGCGGCGAGAGCCACCGAAGTTTCCGCGACCTCGCTCGTGCGCGCTCCCGAACACCGCGCGCTCCTCGCGGCGATCGTCGCCAAGATCCCTGCGGCGATCGTCCAGGGAGCGCTCTTCATCGCGATCGCTCGCTACGCCGATCGGGCCGAGAGCGCACTTCATCGCAGCGCCGCGGTCTTGCTCGGCGCGCTTCACGCCGCACGGGCGCTCGGCGCCGCTGCGGGCCCCTACGCGATCGCTCGCCGCGACCGCGAAGACCCCGCAACCCGCGGCGCCGCGCTCGCGCTCGTCGCCGGAGCCTTTGCTCTCTTCGCGCTGTCTCGCGACGCTCACCGCGCGGCCGCGCTCTCGTCGCTCGTGCTCGTGGGGGTCGGCGCTGGCGCGAGCTGGGTTCACTCATCCGCGGCGGTCGCGACCTGCGCCCCGCCGCACGCGCGGGGAAAGATCGCCTCGCTCGAGCTCTCGACGCACTCGATCGCGCAGCTTTCTGGCTCGTTTCTCGGGTGCTTCGCTTTTGGAACGACGGCCGCGATCTCCCTCGCCACCGCGGCGCTCGCGCTACTCTCAGCGCTGTCGCGACGACGATGAACGCACGCCCCGCCGCACTTCTTCCATCGCTCGCCCTCGCGCTCGCGTGCGCGCGTTGCTCGCATCACGCGCAGCCGGCGCAGCAGAGCGCGCCGCTTCACCGCGTGCCGAGCCCCTCGCGTGTCGCGAGCGCCACGAGGGTTGTGGAACCCGACGACCAACGACCGTCGCTCGCGCTCGAGCCAAACGATCGAGACGCGGGCAGCGTCGCAGCGGGCGAAGCCGATAGCACCACGGTCGCCGCGCGGCCCCTCGCCGCGCCGACCGTGGAAGAGCGCCTCGAAGCGGACGCGATCGACGACGATCGACCGTGGCGCGCGACGTTGTACTCGTGGACACCCGCGGCGCGCGCGGCGGAGCTCGCGCAGACGCTGACCATTCTCTCGGCGACAGCCTCGTCCGGGGCGTCGCCCTCACCGTTCAGCCGACTGCTCGCGCGGCTTCGCCGCAGGACTGGTGACGTGGGGACGATCGCGCGCGCGCTGCTCGAAGACCCGACGCTCAACCACTATCGCTACGCGTGGACCAACGGGTACGCGACGGCGATGGGCTTCATCGGTCGCCCGTACGGGACGGCGCTGGTGCGCGTAGAGCTCGCCCCCAACGCGCTCGTGCTGCGGCTCGACCCGAGCGACGCCAGGCCTTTTCGGCTCTTCGATCGCGAACAACGCGAGCTCCCGATCCGTCGCTTCACGGAGCTGCGATCGCGCGTGGCCGCGGTCTATCACGTGCGGCGCTGGGGGGACGTGCGGGTCGCGTTTCGAGAGTACGTCCTGTGCAATCCCGAGACGATCGCGCGTTGGTCCATGGCGACGCCGGTCGTCCGCGAGGAGGTCGCGCGAGAGCAGCAGCTCGTCGTCGCGGTGCTCGAGTCGATCGCGTCGCGAAGGGTGGCGCCGTTGTCGACGGCGCAACGGTTCGCCGAGTGGCGCTCGTCCTCGAGGACCGCGGCCCCTACGATCGCGCACCGATGGATGCGGACGATGGCCACCGCGGCGCCACACTACGAGCTCACCATGGCGAACCTCCGCGCGCTCTCCGCGACGCTCGCGCTCTACGACACGAGCGCCGTCGCCGAGCACTAAGCAGGGAACCGGATTTGGGCGCGACAGCCCTGGTATTCGTGAGGGAACAACGCGTACGCTCGCTCGCCTGACGGCCAGAGGTCGAGCCCTCAT
>LNFM01002446.1_pt1 | contig 49020 bp, 46 predicted proteins | sample 596031 | NCBI WGS metagenome assembly LNFM01 (sample SAMN04254537, study PRJNA301005) | activated carbon metagenome | isolation source: dual media filters at the Ann Arbor, Michigan drinking water treatment plant | place: USA: Ann Arbor
CCAGCCGGTCCACGATCAGCAGCGTGTTGGGCGGATACACCTCGCCCGGAAAGAGTTTCGGGAAGAGTTCGCGGCGCGAAACCATGAACCGTTCGATGTCCTGGCTGTGCACGAGATAGGTCGTGAACTTGACCACGTCGGCGTAACTGCCGCCCAACCCCTTGAGCACGTCGCCGAGATTGAGGAACACCTGCGCGAACTGCTGCTCGAAGCTTCCCTTGCCCACCACGGCGCCATCGGCGCCGACGGAGAGCTGTCCGGCGATGAATACGGTGGTGCCGCCGTTTATCACCGTCGCATGCGAGTAGAGACCCTGGGCAGGCGCGCAGCCGGGTGGATTCCTGTAGGTGACGTTCATTGGTGTCCAGTCGGGTTGAAGGTGAAGGTTGAAGGTCGTTGAAGCGAGGTTCACACGCCCTCAGGGGATCGCGCCTTCGCCGGAAATCGCGAACTCGACGGTGCGCGATGACGAAGCCAGTTCCGCCGCGGACGATGCGCGCCAGCCCGCGATGATGCGGTCGCGTTGCCACTCGATATGCCGTCGGGTGACGTCGAGCAAGGCTTCGCGATCGCGCCTGCGGAATGCCGCGACGATCTGCCGATGGTCTTCCATCGCACGCTCGGCCGCCTCCACCGGGTCGGCACTGCGCACCGCGGCATCGAAGTAGAGGTTGCGCACCCAGCGCACGTACTTGTGCCAGTCGCCCGCGACACGTTGCAGTTGCCGGTTCCTGCAACCGCCCTGCAGCGCAGCGTGGAACGCTGGCATCAGGCGGTCGAGCGCCTCGCGGTCGCGTGCCCGATGCAGGCGTTCCATCGTTTCCACGATCCGGTCGATCTCGCGCAACGACGCGTCCGTTGCATGGCGGCTGGCCTCGTGCAGCCGCTCGCTCTCGAGCAGTGCCCAGACTTCGAAGACGTCGACGATGAAGGCTGCGGTGGGCACGGTGACCCGGCGATCGCGCACGGCCACCCGTTCGGCGAAACCGATGCGCTCCAGTTCGACGATCGCTTCCCGCGCCGGGGAACGACTGACCGAGAAGGCGCCGGCCAGCGCATCCTCGCCCAGCTTCGAGCCGGGCGCGATGCGCCCGTCGATGATCGCCGCCTCGAGCGTTTCGTAGACCTGCCGCGACAACCGCTTGCGCACCAGCCCCCCAGCCAGCGCCCCCTGGGCTGCCGGCATCAGAGCGGGACGCCCAGGTTCCACAGGACGGCGTCGCAATTGGCGAGCCGCACGGTCTTGCGCGCGATCTTCCAGTCGTCGCCCACTCGGACAAGGCTGTGTTCGTAGACGCCGCCGAACGTGCGCTGCTCCTTCAGGCGATGCTCGAACAGGATGAACTTCGAGCGCACCTCGATCGCCGATCCGTCGGCGACGTCCAGGGTCGTGCCCGGCGCGACCGTGAAGTTCGATACCACCCGCACCTGGCGCGCCGGCGGGCGCTGGGAAAACATCTTCGGATGGCCGAGGCGCCAGATGCGATCGTTCATGATCGACCGGTCGTCGTAGAACAGCGAGATGCGCCGGGTCGCGTCGGTCTGTTCCGGCTCGGCAGGAACCCAGTAGACCGCGTCCTCGGTCAGCAGCGACAGCCAGGCGTCGAGTTCGCGCCGATCGAGCAGGTCAGCCTCGTGCAGGATGAATTCCTGCAGCACCGGGGGTGCGAGCACCTGGCGCACGCGCGCGGGCGCCGGTCGCGTCGTGTCCGGCGGTACGGCTTCATCCAGCATGGTCTGCATCACGCCGCTCCTTTGGTCGCTTCGAGGTTGAACGCCTGCCTAGGCAGCGGTGAGCATCTGCTTCCAGTAGCGGAACTGCGCCCGCATGCCGGTCTCCCACGTGGCCTTGCCAGCCTTCTCGCCCGGGTACGGGCCGTCCCATTCCTGCCCGAATCCGCGTGCAAGCATCACCCACTCGGGCGCCTTCGCCTGCAATCCTTCGAACACCCGCTCGAAGATCTCGAGGTCGTCGGTCTGCACGAAGGAACTGACCGACACATGGACGTTCGAATAGCGAACGATGCCCTCGTTCACCGCATCGGTGACGCCCTTGACCTGGATCGGCCAGACCAGCACCTCGGTCTCGCCGACGGAGATCGGCCGCACCACGCGGATGTGCATGTTGCCGCTGACCCGGACGATGACGCTCGGATAGAACACGGCATTGCTCATGTTGCTGGCAGCGATGATCGCCAGCGCCTTCTGCTCGCCATGGCGGTCGATCAGCGCCTGGCGATATTCGGGCACCTCGAGTTCGCTGCGCCGCGTTGCATCGGGGATGGTCAGGTATGCCTGCCCGTAGTCGGCCCCGTGGACTTCGCCATGGTCGTAGTGCGACCGTGCATCGGCATGGTCGGGGTTCTGCTCGGAATCGAGCACCTTGAAGCTCTTCGCGGCATAGGCACGCTGGATCTGCGCGCCGCCGGGACGCACCGTGGATGCGTGCGAGAACGGCGGGTGGTACTCGTCGAGGCCGTTCTCGAGCTGCATCTTCCAGTTTCCCTTGAAGCGGTACTGGTGCACGCCCGCGCTGACCACCACCTCGCCACTGGGGGACCGGTCCAGCAGGTTGTCGATGCCGTCCTTCAGCGGGCCGATGTAGGCCTCGAGGGACGGGCCTTCGGCGGCGGAACTGGCGAAGATGAAGCCGCGGTAGTTCTCGACCCGCGCCACCTTCGCCAGGGACAGGTCCTCGTTCTTCAGGAAACCCTCGGGATAGGCGGACTGATAGGGCACGCCGGCGAGCTGGCCGTTCATCCGGAACGACCAGCCATGGTAGGGGCAGGAGAACCGCCGCGCATTGCCTTCATGCTCCCGGCAGACGATCGAGCCGCGGTGAGGGCAGCGGTTGTACAGCACGTTGATCGCGCCGTCGGCATCGCGGGTGACGATCACCGGCTGGCGACCGATCATCGACGTGATGAAGTCGCCCGCATGGGCGACCTGGCTTTCGTGCGCCATGAAGATCCAGGCTTTCTCGAACAGCCGCTCCATCTCGAGTTCGAAGATCGCCGGGTCGGTGTAGACGCGCGCGTGCACCCGGTCGCCCTGGACCAGCGCATCGATCCCCAGCGGATCGGCAGGATCGGGCGCGCGGGCAACGCTGCCTGCAGCGGTACCGGGCAATGGACGGACAGTAGCCTGCTGCATGGTGCCTGCCTCCCCTTCAGTGTGCGGCGCCGGCCATCGCGGACGCCAGCGCGGGATTGATGGACGGCCGTGCAGCCGGCGAACGAAGCTCGATGGACACGCCGTCGGGGTCGGTGAGCAGCAGCGCGGTACCGGCCCGCCCCGCATGGGCCACCGCCGGCCCCACGCCCATGCGGCCAAGCGCCGTGGCGACCGTCGACACGTCGAAGGGCTCCTGCAACAGCAGTGCCGCCCGCGCGAATCCGGCCGGTTCTCCATCGGCCGCACGGACGAGGGTCAGTTCGGGTCGGCCGCAGCGCCCGGCGAAGACGATGCCGCCGGCGCCATCGTCGCCCTCGACGGCTTCGAGGCCGGCGACCTGTTCGAAGAACCGCCGCATCGCCTCGATGTCGTGGGTCTTCAGCACCGCGCCGACCAGGTGGCTTGCATGCAGCACGCTGCCGCCGGGCTTTCGTATCTCGGGATCATCGACGTAGTTGCGCGCGTCGCTCGGTTGCGCCGACAGCGGGTCCCACTGGCTGGTGACCAGGTCGTCATGCGACAGGTTGAACACGCTGCGCCAGTCGCGCATCGTGTCGGCATAGAACTCGTGGACGTTGCCGTCCGGATCCGCGACATACACCGCGTGCGAGATGATGTGGTCGTACAGCGCCGTCGGCTCCAGGCCTGCCTCGAGCATCCGCGCATAGGCGGCGACCAGTTCAGCCTGGCTTTCCATCTCCCACCCCAGGTGGTTCAGGCCGGGGCGCGTGCCGCGCGTGGCGCGGATCTGCACCTGCCCGTCGCGCCCGATCCGGTCGGCGCCACGCGATACCTCGATCAGGCCCACGTCGTGGTGGGTGTTGCCGTTGGACAGGAACCCGGCATTGATCGCGGCCTCCATGCGGACCCGCTCGAGCCCGCAGACCTCTTCATAGAACGCCAGCGCGCGCTGGAGGTCGTCGACGTAGAAGTTCACATGGCCGAGCCGCCTGGGCCTGAACCGGACTGCATCCATGGATCGCCTCTCCTGCACTGTCAGTCGGGTGCCGCCATATTGCGTTGTGTTCGGCATTCCGTATACTGGGATCGTAGTCGCTCGGCAACGCCCGATCAACCACCGACCCCACGAAACCCGCGTGCCGCCTGCCCCAGGCGCCTGGCTTCACCCGTGGTGGCCGGATTCCCATGGGATCCATTCTCGATGGCCCTTGCCGCTCCGGTATACGACAGCAGCCTGCTCGCAAGCGCATGAAGGTCGTGTTCGCCGAGGTCGGAGGGCTGCGGACCCGCTATCTGGTCGCGGGCAGCGGCCCCCTCGTGGTGCTGGTGCATCCCGTCGGCTACACCGCCGATGTCTTCGTCCGGCTGATCCCCGTGCTGTCCAGCGCCTTCACCGTCGTCGCGCCCGACCTGCCGGGCCAGGGATTCAGCGAACCGAAGGTCGCCCCCACCGTGCCCCCGCAGCGGTACATGGCCGACCAGATGCTGGCGCTCGCGGCGCAACTCGGCTTCCAGCGGTTCTCGATCCTGGGCAGTTCGCTCGGAGGACTGGTCGCGGCGCTGGTCGCCCTTGACGCACCGGCGCGGGTCGAGAAGCTGATCCTCGTCGGCACCGGCTCCGTCTTCAACGATCCCGCCGACCAGCCACGCGTGCTGCAGGCAGTCTATGCCAACGGCTCCACGGCCTACCTCGATCCATCGCCCGATGCCTGCCGTACGCGGATCAACAACACCTGCCATGTAAGACCCGACGCGGAGGACCTGCTGCTGCTGCAGGCGACCGCCTATGCCCTGCCCGGCGCACTCGATGCCTACAGGAACATCATCGACGGCATGGTCGCCTCGGCTGCCGATGCCGCGCATACCGCGCACCCGCACCTCGAGCGCCTGCAGATGCCCGTGCTGGTCCTGCTGGGCGCCAACGACAAGCGCACCTCGGTCGATGCGCATCGAGCCGGGACTGCGCGCATTCCCGTCGCGTCGATGGCAGTGATCGACGACTGCGGGCACCTGCCCTACCTGGAACATCCAGCGCAGTTCGCGCGGATCCTCACCGGCTTTCTGGGGCCGGGCGAGGTGGCCGTCAACTGACCGGGAGCCCTGCGATGATGAAGACCGTGATTGCTTCGACGATGGCCGTTGCCGCGATGGCCGCCACGCCTGCATGGCCGCAGGCGTTCCCGGAACGGCCGGTGACGATCGTCGTCGGTGCGGCGGCCGGGTCCTCGGGCGACCTCCTCTCACGGTTGCTCGCACAGCGGCTGTCCGACCGCTGGAAGCAGCCGGTGGTGGTCGAGAACCGCTCGGGAGGCAGCGGCATGCTCGCGCTGCGCGAAGTCATGGCGGCGCCGGCGACCGGATACACCATCTTCATGTCCAACGACAGCGCGGCGATCAACCAGTCGATCATGCGCACGCCGCCGCCCGACCCGCGAAAGGCGCTCGCGCCGATCAGCCTGCTGGCGCTGATCGACTTCAAGCTGGTGGTCGCGCCTTCCGTGCCGGCGACGAACGTGCGCGAACTGATCGAATACCTGAAGGCCAACCCGGGGAAACGTTCGTTCTCCAGCTCGGGCCTGTACACGCCGCACCACCTGATGGCCGAACTGTTCAAGTACCAGGCAGGCGTGGATGTCCTGCACGTGCCGTACCGCGGCACCGCACCGTCGATCGCATCCGTCCTCGGCGGGCAGTCCGACTATTCGTTCTCCGGCTTTCCGGGCGTCGACGGCCATATAAAGGCCGGAAAGCTGCGCGCGCTGGCAAGCACCGGCACCCGGCGCAGCACGTCGAGCCCGGAACTGCCGACCGTCGGCGAAACGCTGAAGGGCTTCAGCGCGGCGTCGTGGTGGGCCATGTTCGTGCGCCCGGAAGTGCCGGCCCCTGTGCAGCAGAAGCTTGCGACCGACGTCGCCGGCACCATCGCGGAACCGGAGGTAAACCGGCGCATGCGCGAGGCAGGACTCGATCCGATCGGCGGCACGCCGGCCGAACTCAGGACGTTCCTCGGCAACGAGATAGACAAGTGGGCACGACTGCCGGCCGGGCTCGTCGAGAAACTGGAGTAGTCGATCCGGACACCGGGGGAACGGCACCGCGGCGGCAACCATGAAGAACGCACGGCACACAGGCTCGGTGCCACCACTCGAAGGCAGATGCGCGATCGTCACCGGAGCCTCGTCCCCCGGCGGCATCGGCCGCGCGATCGCCCGGCGCTTCGCCCGTGACGGCGCGTCCGTGCTGCTGGTTGCCGAGGGCACGCCAGCCGGGCTCGCCGAGGCGAAGGCGCTGTGCAGCGAGGAAGCCGGCATCGGCCGGATCGAGACGTTGCAGGCGGACCTGTCGGTCCCGGACGGCCCGGCCACCATGGTCGCGGCTGCCGAGCGCCTGTTCGGCCGGGTCGACATCCTGGTCAACAACGCGGCGGCGCGCGCCTCGGTGCCGTTCGGCGACTACACGCGCGCGCAGTTCGACCATGTCGTGGCGGTGAACCTGGCCGCGCCGTTCTTCGCCAGCCAGGCGGTGCTGCCGCTGATGCGCCGCCAGGGCGGCGGCCGCATCATCCACATCGCCAGCCAGCTCGGGCATGTGACGTATCCGAGCCGCGCGCTGTACGGCCTGACCAAGGCCGCGATCATCCATCTCGCGAAGTCGATGGCGTTCGAGCTCGGCCGCGAAGGCATCCGGGTGAATGCGATCAGCCCCGGGCCGGTGTCGACACCGGCGGTCGTGGGCGGCCGCTCGGAAGCCGAGATGGAAGCGCGCTTCGCACCCTACCTCCCTGGCGGCCGCCTCGGTCGCCCGGAGGAGATCGCTGAACTTGCACTGTTCCTCGCCGCATCGTCGCCCGAATTCCTGCAAGGGCAGGACATCGTGATCGACGGCGGATACATCATCCACTGAGCGACACCCTCACCCAGACAGGAGACACACATGGCTTCGACGCTGCACGGCAAGGGCTTGGATGCGGCCGCACTGACCTTCGGCTGCCTCGCGCTGGGCGCTTCGATGCAGGTCGCGGCGCAGGGGGGTGCATCCGCCTTCCCGACGAAGCCGATCCGCTGGGTCGCACCGTTCGCGCCGGGCGGCACCAGCGACATCGTCGCGCGTGCAGTCGCACAGCGGCTGACCGCGGTGCTCGGGCAGCAGGTGGTGATCGACAACCGGGCCGGTGCCGGCGGCAACATCGCGGCCGACCTGGTGGTGCGTGCGCCGGCCGACGGCTACACGCTGCTCACCGGCTTCCCCGGCCTCGCGATCAACCCGTCGCTGTATGCGAAGCTGTCCTACGATCCGCTGAAGGACCTCGCGCCGGTGACGCTGATGACCTCCGCGCCGCTGGTGCTGGTGAGTTCGCCGACGATCCCGGTGAAGACGGTGTCGGAACTGGTCGCGCTGGCGGTGGCCAAGCCCGGCACGCTCAACTTCTGCTCGGCCGGCAATGGCACCTCGTCGCACCTGGCAGGCGAGCTGTTCAAGAGCATGGCGAAGATCGACATCGTGCACGTGCCGTACAAGGGCTCGGTCGAATGCATGGCCGACCTGATGGGCGGGCGCATCAGCCTGATGGTCAACCCGCTGCCCGAGATGCTGCCGATGATCAAGTCGAACAAGCTGCGCGGCATGGCGGTCAGCAGCCTGCAGCGTGCGCCGAGCGTGCCCGACCTGCCGACGGTCACCGATGCCGGCGTGAAGGGTTACGAGGTGAGCACCTGGAACGGCGTGATGGTGCCGGGCGGCACGCCCGCGTCCGTGATCGCGCGCCTCAACACCGAGGTCACCGGCCTGCTCAAGGGCGAACTGCGCAAGCAGCTCGAAGACCAGTCGCTGACGGTGATCGCCAACACGCCCGAGGCGTTCGGCGCGTTCCTGCGCGCGGAGACGACGAAGTGGGCCGCGGTGGTGAAGGCCTCCGGCGCGCGCATCCAGTAGCGGGGGAACACCGATGAAACACCTGACCGACGCACAGGCAGAGGCGTACCGCACCCAGGGCTTCCTGTCGCCGCTCACCGCGATGAGCGAGGCCGAGGCACGCGGCTTCCGCGACCGTCTCGAAGCCTCCGAGCAGGCGTTCGGACCGCTGAAGATCGGCGGCATGGGCTCGAAGTCGCACCTGCTGTTCACCTGGGTCGACGAGATCGCGCGCCATACACGGGTGCTCGATGCGGTCGAGGACCTGATCGGTGGCGACATCCTGGTCTACACCCTGACCCTGTGGCTGAAGGGCGCGAAGGACGGCGCCTTCGTCGACTGGCACCAGGACGCGTCCTACTTCGGGCTGGAGCCGAAGGAGCAGGTGACCGCCTGGATCGCGCTGTCGGAGAGCTCGGTCGAGAGCGGCTGCGTGCGGGTGATCCCGGGCAGCCACCTCGACGGCGGCTTCCGCCACAGCATCCGCGAAGGCGCCGGCAACCACATGCTGCCGCGCCGGCAGGCGATCGACACACGGGTCGATGAATCGAAGGCGGTGCAGATGCCGCTCAAGCCCGGGCAGTTCTCGCTGCACCATACGCACGCGATCCACGGCTCGGAGCCGAACCTCTCGGACGATCGCCGGCTCGGCGTCGGCATCAGCTACATCCCGACCCGTTGCCGATTCACCGGGAAGACGCGCCTGACCGGCATGCTGGTGCGCGGCACCGACCGCTACAACCACTTCGACCACGAGCGCCGGCCGCAGGGCGACCGCACGCCCGAGGCGGTCGAGTACCACGCAGCCGTGATGAAGAACTACTTCGGATCCAAGAAGGAGCTGAGCCTTGCAGACGCAGAATGAACACGCACGCCCAGGGCTTGCGACGACGGGCCGCATGGCGACGGCACCACGATGAGCGACCGCACGCCCCCCGCCTGGCTGGTCACGCTGGCCGACTTCGCCACCCACACGCCGTTGTCGGCGCTGTCCCCGGCCGCCCTGCACAAGGCGCGCTGGATCCTCGCCGACTGCATCCCGGTGATCGCCGCCGGCATGGCGCAGCCCGAGATGAAGGCCTTCGTCGAGCGCCATCTCGAGGACCGTGCACCCGGGCGCGCCTGGGTCGTCGGCACCGCGCGCCGTGCCGATCCGCTCGATGCCGCGCTGCTCGGCGGCACCGCCGGCACCTGGCTCGAACTCGACGAGGGCAACCTGTTCGCCCATGGCCACCCGGGGATACAGGTCGTGCCCGGCGCGGTCGCGCTCGCCCAGCATCTCGGCTCGAAGGGCGCCGACCTGCTGCGCGCGGTCGCGCTCGGCTATGAGGTCTCGTCGCGGATCAGCCGCGCGACCGCGACGCGCATCGCGGTGCATCCGCACGGCACCTATGGCGTGATCGGCACCGCGGTGGCGGCGGCCTGCCTGCGCGGCTTCAGCGCGGCACGGATGCTCGAGGTGCTGAACGTGTCCGCAACGATGGGCATGGCTTCCAGCCGGCAGACGCTGCTCGATGGTGCGACGGTGCGCAACATCTTCACCGGCCACTCCGGCTTCATGGGCCTCACCGCGGCGCGCCTCGTGGACTGCGGCTTCACCGGCGAGGTCGACAGCTATCGCACCGTGTATGGCCGCATCTACGGCGAAGCGTTCGATCCGCAGAAGGTGGTGGACGGCCTGGGCAGCGAATGGCTGATCGCGCTCAACTACTTCAAGCTCTATCCCACCGGCCGCTATGCCCATTCGGCGATCGACGCGCTGCTCGACCTGTTGCACACCGTGCCCGGTGGCCGCCTCGATCCGGCGGCGATCGAGCGCATCGAGGTGCGCGCCTACGCACGCTGCGCGATGCTGGCGGAGAAGGCGGTGGTGTCCAGCTTCGGCGCCCGCTTCTCGGTGCCGTTCATCCTGGCGACGCTGCTGCACCACGGCCGCTCCAGCCTCGCCGCGTACGAACAGCCCGCGGTCGACAACCCGGCGATCCAGGCGATCGCGAAGAAGGTCGACCTGCAGGAGGACCCGGCCTACAGCGCGCGCTATCCGGCCGAGCAGCCGGTCGACCTGCGCATCGTGATGCGCGACGGGACCGCATACGAAGGCCACTCGGTGGTCACCAAGGGCGAGCCGGCGACGCCGCACTCGGACGACGAACTGAAGGGCAAGTTCCGCGAACTGGGCACGCCCGCCTGGGGCGCCGACGCCACCGAACGCCTGCTCGACGGACTGATGGCCGTGGAGCGCATCGACAACTTCGCCACGTTCTCGGACGTGCTCGACCCTGGAGCTCATGCATGCTGAAGCTGAAGACCCACGGCCGCTACGACTACTCGGCGATCACCCGCCGCCCCGACTATTCCTGGCCGGAAGGCAAGCGGCTGGCGGTGCACCTGTCGCTGAACGTCGAGCACTTCTCGTTCGGCGAAGGACTGGGCAACGACTACGGCCCGCCGTCGCCGCAGCCCAACAGCCGCAGCTATGCCTGGCGCGACTACGGCAACCGGGTCGGCGCCTGGCGCCTGCTCGAGATGGCGCAGAAGTACGAGCTGCCGATGGCACTGCTGATCAACACCGCGCTGTACGACTACTGCCCGGAGATGATCGCGGCCTTCCGCGAGCGCGGCGACGAGATCGTCGGCCACGGCCGCAGCAACGTCGAGCGCCAGAGCGACATGACGCCCGAGCAGGAACGCGAGTGCATCTTCGAGGCGACGGCCGAGATCGAGAAGCATGAAGGGAAGAAGCCGCTCGGCTGGCTGGCACCGTACATCGCGCAGACCCATCAGTCGCCCGACCTGCTGAAGGAGGCCGGCTACCGCTACATGATGGACTGGCCGCTCGACGACCAGCCGGTGTGGTTCCGCACGAAGCACGGTCCCATCCTATCGGTGCCCTATGCACACGAGCTGAACGACTCGTTCGAGGCGGTGTCGCGGCGCACGCCGTCGCAGCTCTACTGCGAGAGCCTGATCGACCAGTTCGACGAGCTGCTGGAAGAGTCCGAGCGCCGGCCGCTGGTGATGCCGATCGTGCTGCACAGCTTCATCCTCGGCCAGCCGTACCGCGCGCGGCAGTTCCGGCGCGTGATCGAGCATGTGCTGAAGCACCGCGAGAAGGTCTGGCTGACCCATCCGGGCCGCATCTGCGAATACGTGGAATCGCTGCCGCCGGGGATCGTGCCGGGCAGCTGACGCGCGAGGTCGGCGCGCGACCCCGGGTCAGCGCGCCGCCTGGCCCTTGCCGCGCCGCGCCCGCCCGAGGATCTCGTCGCGCACGTCGGTGATGTCTCGCGCATGCGATGCATGTGCGCCGTCGCAGGGATCGGGCAGCGGGCAGCGCGAACTGCGGGGACAGATGATGCGCGCCGGCACCTTCAGCGCGTCCTCGATCCAGGCGATGTTGAGCACCTTCGCGATGGCCGAGATCGCGCGCGCCGCCGCGGCCGGGATCGGCGCGATGCCGCGATGGCGCAGGCAGTCGCGGCTGACCAGGTCGATGGTGTCCGCGGGATCGGTGCCATGCGCACGCAGCGCCGGCGCGAGGTCGACGCCGACCGACAGCACATGCGCATTGCCCGCCATGTCGGAGACGCGGCGCGAATGGCAGCAGTACAGCAGAGACTGGTCGCCATCGCGCAGCACCGAGATCTGCGACCCGCGCTCGGGCGCCTGCTGGTCGTCGATCATCCGGAACACCGCCCATTGCGGGCAGGGGTCGCTGACCTGCGCCATGTTTCCCCAGGGCAGCGGGATGCCGTTCCCCCGGTAGACCGCACGCAGGTATCCCGGCGGATAGGCATCGAAGAAATGCCAGTACGGGTACGGCGACACCTTGGTCATCCTGCGCATCACCAGCGCCGGGGTGAGGCCGAGCTTCTCGCCGGCTTCGATGCGGTGCGACTCGCGCGTGAGGAAGCGCCGGAACGGGATCTTCGGGCACAGCAGGGCACCCGCGAAGAAGCTGCATTCGAAGTCGCGCCAGGCATGCAGGACGTCCTGCGCGGACAACCCGCCGGAGGCCGGGCCGCCATCCGGGCTGCCCCCCATGTCGCCGCCGGTCGCATGCGCCGACTTCACGCCGTCCCCGCCATGCAGCACCTTGTGCGCCAGGTGGGTCGCGATGTCGAACTTGAGGCGGGCCGGATCGGCCTGCAGTTCGCGGTTCAGGTAGACGGTCTTCGGCGCATCGAAGAACGAGCGCACCACGCTGCGCAGTTCATGGTCCCGGTCGCGCGCGAGCAGCGGCGGCCGGTCGAACCAGCGGACCGCCAGGCCATGCTGCCTGCACAGCTTCAGCAGGTCGTCCACCGACAGCGGGAACCGGCGTTCGCCGACGCGCTCGGCGGCGCGCTCGAGGTCGGGGAAGTCGTTGCGCGAGATCTCCTGGTGCGAGCGGATGAGCAGGTGCGCGAACTGCCGCGACGTGGTGCCCGTCTGCGCGAGCAGTTCGGGGATCGCCGCCTGCAGCAGCGACTTCGAGAACAGGAACGCCGGCTCCAGCGGCACCGCGCGAGCGCCACCGCTGCGTGCCTCGGCCGGCGCAGGGGCATCGGGCTCCGCGTTGCCGTCGAGGAACCAGCGGATCTCGCGCTGGAACACGCGCCCGAGCAGCGCCAGCACGTCGTCCGACGGCACCCGCTTGCCGCCTTCGATCATGCTCAGGTAGGACACCGACGGGGCACTCTGCGGATCGAGCTGCGAGCAGCGCACCGAGAGTTCCTCCAGCGTCAGGCGGTTGCCCCTGCGCAAGGCACGCAGCTTGGTGCCGAGCAGGTGGGTGTTCCTCACGTGGTCGGACAGGTGGTTGGAGGCCATGCTCGCGTTGCCAGGGCGGATCGGCCCGGCCGGGAAGTCAGTGAAAAGCGGATTGTGAAGTTTGCCACCGGGATTTCACCTGCTGTGAAATTCACACGGTTAAGTTCCGGTTCCTGTATTCACTGAAGGAGGCCTGCCCATAATCCCTCCCCGTCCTCGCCTGCCGTCCATCCGTGCTGCTCCCGCGCACGTCAGCAAGCCGGACGGCCAAGGGAGAACAGACATGACCCGCAACGTCCTGATCCTCGGAGCCTCGTACGGCTCCCTGCTTTCCACCCGCCTGCTGATGGCCGGGCATTCCGTCACCCTCGTCTGCACCCGCGGCACCGCCGACCTGATCGATCGGGAAGGCACCCGCGTCGCCTTTCCGGTGCGTGGCGTCGAAGGCCTGGTCGAGGTCGATTCGCGCCGGCTGCCGGGCAGCCTGTCCGCTGCCACGCCCGAACGCGTCGATCCGGCCACGTACGACCTGATCGTGCTGGGCATGCAGGAAGCGCAGTACGGTTCCGCCGGCGTACGCGAACTCATGGCGCGCATCGCCCGCTCGCGCCGCCCCTGCCTGGCGATCATGAACATGCCGCCCCTGCCCTACCTGGCGCGCATCGCTGCGCTGGACGATGCGCTGGACACCCATGCGCTGGACCGCAGCTACACCGACGCCTCTGTCTGGCAGGGCTTCGATCCGTCGCTGGTCACGCTGGCGAGCCCGGATCCGCAGGCGTTCCGGCCCGCCGATCGCGCGAAGAACGTGCTCCAGGTCGGCCTGCCCACCAACTTCAAGGCTGCGCGCTTCGAGCGCGCGGAACACACGGCGCTGCTGCGCGAACTCGAGGCGGACATCGACGCCTCGCGCCTGCTGCACGAGGGCCGCGAGATCGAGATCCCGGTGCGCCTGAAGGTGCACGAATCGCTGTTCGTCCCGCTCGCGAAGTGGCCGATGCTGATCGCCGGCAACTACCGCTGCATCCGCCCGGGCGGGATGATCCCGATCCGAGACGCGGTGCATGGCAACCTGCGCGAGACGCGCGAGGTCTACGACTGGGTGGCCGGCTTGTGCATCCGCCTCGGCGCCGATCCGACCGACCTGGTGCCGTTCGACAAGTACGCGACGGCGGCGGCCAGCCTCGGCAAGCCGTCCTCCGCAGCCCGTGCGCTGGCCGCCGGTGCGCAGCAGATCGAACGCGTGGACAGCCTGGTGCTGGCGATCGCGTGCCAGTACGGCCGCCAGTCTGCGGCGCTCGCGCAGACGGTCGCGCTGGTCGACGAGCGGCTGCGGGCCAACCGAGAAGAGCGGGTCGAGGAGGCGGTCGCCGCCTAACGGGTGGACCGACCCAGGCGGTTGCGGTTGAGCATGGACTGGGGTGGACCTGACGCCTGCCTCAGCCCACCGACGCCCACGCCGCAGCTTCGCGGCCGGCGATCCGGCCATAGACAGCGCCCGCGGTCAGGCCGCTCCCGCCCGGGTAGTTGTGATAGAAGAGCCCGCCGACGGCTTCTCCCGCTGCATACAGCCCGGGAATCGGGGAACCGGCTTCGTCCTCGACTTCGGCGCGCGTGCTGATCTTCACGCCGCCGAAAGTGAAGGTTATGCCGGTGGTGACCTGGTAGGCCTCGAAGGGCCCGCGGTCGATCCGATACGCCCAGTTCGACTTCGGAACCGCGAGGCCCCGGGTGCAGCGCCCGTCCTTCGTCCCCAGGTTGATCGGAGGATCGCCGGGCGGGACGGCCGCGTTGAATGCCGCCACCGTCGCGAGGAAGGCCGGAGCGTCCACGCCGTCGAGCTTCGCGGCCAGTTCCTCCAGCGTGTCGGCCCGCACCCGGGTGGCCTGCCGGATGCGGTACTCGTCTCTCAGCATGGGCACTGCCCGCTGGTCGAAGACCTGCCAGGCGAACATGCCCGGCTGCTGGAGCAGCCGCGCACCGTACTTCGCATAGGTGTAGTTCCGGAAGTCCGCACCCTCGTCCAGGAAGCGCTCTCCGCGCGCATTGACCATGATGCCGATCGGATAACTGTGCTTCTGATACGAATCGCCCACCTCCAGGTCGCCGAACTCGGGCGCATTGGTGTCCCAGCAGGTCGAATGGGCACCGGACAGGTGCCCGTACGAACGGGCGCCGACATCCAGCGCCATCCTGAGGGCCCGGCCGGTGTTGAACTTCGTGCCTCGCACCTTCGCCAGGTCCCAGCCCGGGCCCAGGTATTTCGCACGCATGTCGGCATTGGCTTCGAAGCCACCGCAGGCAAGCACCACCGCGCGCGCATGGTAGCGGCCTGGCCCCTTGCCTTCATGCGCCGCCTCGACGCCGGCCACCGCCCCGTCCACCATGAGCAGGCGCGTGGCCATCGCGCCGTTGACGATCTCGATGCCGGCGTCGCTGGCGCGCGTGTTGTAGGCCTGCAGCAGGCCCTCGCCGCCGCCCCACACCTCGACCGGCAGGTTTCCCCAGAAACGGAACCTGCCGTCCACCTTCTGCGCCTGCCGTCCGAGCGAGAGCTGGAAGCGGACACCCATCCGCTTCATCCAGCAGAGCGTGTCGAAGCTCTCGCGGGTGACCACTTCCATCAGCGACGGATCGGTCCGGTATTCGGTCAGCCGCGCCACGTCATCGAAGAAATCCTCGGGCGTGTACGGATCGATGTCGAGCGAATCGAACAGCACGTCGTCCACGTCGTCGACCAGCTCGCGCAGCCGGCGCGGATCGCCAAAGCCGTTGCGCATCTGGCCTGCGGCGTAGCGCGTATTGCCCCCCTGGGTCTCGACCGGCGCGGCCTCGAGCACGACCACCCGCGCCCCCTGCTCACGGGCAGCGAGCGCCGCACACATCGCCGCATTGCCTGCGCCGAGCACGACCACGTCGAACGATCGCTCCATGTCGGTCAGCATCCCCCCTTCAATTGACCACCGCGCCGGAGGCCTTGACCACCTTCGACCACTTGGTGGTCTCGGAGCGGATGTATGCGGCGAACCATTCGGGGGTGTTGGGGCCGGGATCCGCACCCAGCGCGGCGAACTGCTGCACCAGCTCTGGCTGGCGCAGCACGCGGTTGATGTCCGCGTTCAGCCTGGCAACCACCTCGGCCGAGGTGCGCGATGGCGCAAGCATGCCCCACCATTGCGTGATCTCGTAGCCCTTGAGGCCAGCCTCCGAAATGGTCGGCAGTTCAGGAACCAGTGACGAGCGGGTGATGCCCGTCACGCCCAGGGCCCGCAGTTTCGCCGACTTCACGTAGGGCAGCGCCGGGGGCAGCGTCGAGAACATCAGCTGCGTCTGGCCGCCGAGCAGGTCTGTCAGCGCCGGGGCGGAGCCCTTGTACGGGATGTGCACCATGTCCAGGCCCGCCATGCTCCGGAACAGTTCGGCCGCCAGATGGACCGCGCCGCCGGAACCCGCCGACGCATAGTTGAGTTGCCCCGGTCGGGCGCGCGCGAGGCTGATCAGTTCGCGCACGGACCTGGCCGGGAGGCTCGGGTGGACCACCAGGATGTTGGGCGTGGATCCGAAGTAGGCCACGGCAGCGAGGTCCTTGATCGGATCGAACGCCATCGCCTTGTACAGGCTGGGGTTGATCGTGATTCCGCCGGCGGTGCCGACCAGCAGGGTGTACCCATCCGGATTGGCCTTCGCCACGAGTTCCGCGCCGATGTTGCCACCCGCTCCGTCGCGATTCTCGATCACCACCGGCTGCTTCAATTCGCCCGACAGGCGCTGCGCGACCAGGCGGCCGGCGATATCGGTGCTGCCACCGGGTGCATAGGGAACGATCACCCGTATCTGCCGGTCAGGGAAACCCTGCGCGAACGCAGCGGTGTCCGGACCTGCCGCAAGGAGCAGCGCGGTCACCATTGCCAGCCTGACACTCCCGTACACGATCTCCTCCCGACCGTCCTCGAAGCGGTCATTGAATCCTGCCGCGGGGCGGATGTCCAGCGCAGGCCCGATCCCTGCGTCCTCGACGGGGGGGCCGTGGACCTGGCCGTCGGCCCGGGCCCGTCCCGACAGTGCCCAGGAAGGCGGCGAACACATGCAGATCCGAGTCGGCTTCGAGATGGAGTACGAGTGCCCGGGCCCGACGCCGATGATCCTCGCGTTGAGCATCCACTATTCACGTGCGTCGGACCTCGTCCGCCCGGACTACCTGCTGACCCGGCCTGCGGTCCCGGTGACGGCCTACCGCGACCTGTTCGGCAACTGGTGCAGCCGGCTGGTCGCGCCCGAAGGCCGCTTCCTGCTGAGCACCGACGCACTGGTGAACGACAGCGGGCAGGTGGACGTGGTCGCACCGACCGCGGTGCAGGTCGCGGTGGAGAACCTGCCCGAGGAGACGCTGGTCTATCTCCTGGGCAGCCGCTACTGCGAGACCGACCTGCTGTCGGACATCGCGTGGGACCTGTTCGGGCACGGGCCGACCGGGTGGGCGCGCGTGCAGGCCATCTGCGACTTCGTGCACCGGCACATCGAGTTCGGCTACCCCCATGCGCGCCGCACCCGCTCGGCCTGGGAGGCCTACGACGAGGGCAAGGGGGTCTGCCGCGACTACGCGCACCTGGCGATCGCGTTCTGCCGATGCATGAACATTCCCGCCCGCTACTGCACTGGCTACCTCGGCGACATCGGCACGCCCAAGCCCTGGGGCACGATGGACTTCGCAGGCTGGATGGAAGTCTGGCTGGGCGACCGTTGGTACACCTTCGATGCGCGCAACAACACGCCGCGCATCGGTCGGATCCTGATCGCCCATGGCCGGGACGCCAGCGACGTGGCGCTGGCAAGCACCTTCGGCCCGAATACCCTGCAGCGGTTCCGGGTCTGGACCGATGAAGTGATCGAACCGGCATGACCTATTGCGTCGGCGTCAAGCTGGGCGAGGGCCTGATCTTCGCCAGCGACTCCCGGACGCATGCCGGCGTGGACAACTTCGCCAAGTTCTGCAAGATGACGGTGTTCGACCGTGCCGGCGACCGGGTGCTGGTGCTGCTCAGCTCCGGCGGCCTGGCGGCGACGCAGACGGTGATCAACGTGCTGCGCCAGCGCGCGACCCAGGAGCCGCCGAACGTGTGGAGCGCAGCGTCCATGTTCGATGTCGCGATGCTGGTGTCGGACGCCATGCGTGACATCGAGAAGCGAGACGCGGCCTACCTCGAATCCAGCGGGCTGTCGTTCAACGCGTCGTTCATCCTCGGCGGCCAGATCGCCGGCGAGGAGATGCGCCTGTTCCGCATCTATGCGGAAGGCAACTTCATCGAGGCCAGCACCGATACACCGTTCCTGCAGACCGGCGAGGCCAAGTACGGCAAGCCGATCCTCGACCTCGCGGTGACCGCCACCGCCACGCTCGACGATGCGACGAAATGCGTGCTGGTCTCGTTCGACTCGACGATGATCAGCAACCTGTCGGTGGGCCATCCGATCGACCTGCTCTGCTATGCACGCGACAGCCTGGAGGTCACCATGCGGCGCCGGTTCGACCGCGACGATCCCTACTTCGCCACGCTCACCCGGCAATGGCTGACCGGCACCCGCCGCGTGTTCAGCAGCCTGCCCTCGCTCGAGTGGTGATCAGCGGCCCGGCCAGTCCAGCGCTGCCGCGAGCGAGTCGACCAGCCGGCCCTGCAGTTCCAGCCATCGTGTCCCGCCCGCATCGAAGTACTTCTGGTTGACCTCGAGTTCGATGCCGGCATACGCGGCATCCGCATGGCGGCTGCGCAGCAGCGAAGCGAGACCGTCGCTGCGGCCACGATAGGGCTGGTTGCGGCGCAGGCGCAACCCGGGCGCGCGCCGGGCGAACGAATGCATCCAGCGGGCAGCCAGCGCCGCTTCCGCCGGACGCCGCGGGTCGTACAGCCAGCCGATGTCGACATCGCGCTCGACGCCGTCGAGGATCGGCGTGAAGCTGTGCGAGGCGACATGCACCACCTGCCCCCCGGCGGCGACACGCGCAGCGACGTCGCCTTCGACCGCATCGCGATGCGGCCGGTAGTGGGCCTCGAGGATCGCTTCCCGTTCCGCGGCCGGCAGCGGACGCGTGATGCCCGAGAACAGTTGCCGATGGCCGATCGACCGGTTCAGGTCGACCAGCAGCCGGGTGGTGGTCGAGGCATGCAGCGGCGCGTCGAACCGGGTCGCGATGCGGCGTGCGAGTTCGAGTGCGCCAGGATCCCAGCCGCGATGCGTCGCAAGCAGGGCATCCGCTCCCTCGAACAGGTGGGTGAACGCGGCCGGCACCTGGTTGCCACCATGCTCGCAACTGACGACCAGCACCGCTGGCGACACCGCGGCGTCGGCGGCTGGCACGCCGGCCGGGCCGGGCTTGAGGGTCGAACGCATCGCACACGGTAACACCCGCTCGGCACTGCGGGTGCGTTTCCGGAGTCACGCGAACGATGCGCCATCTCGCGGCAGGGATGGTTCGTGCGATGCGAGGGTGACAGTCAACCGGAGATCGACGATGGCCAGGCCCGTTTCGCACGACGCACCCCGACCCGGGCCGGCGACGGTCGAAAACGATGTCCCGGCAGACCCGGGCTACGCGCAGGGCGAGTCGGGCGTGAAGCCCGGGGGGAAGAAGCCGGCGCGAGCCACCCCGGTCGAGCGCGCGGCATCGAAGCCGGGTGCAGCGCCGGAAGCAGCACCACGGCCCGAGACCCCGAAGGGCGGCGATCCCTCGACCAACCCGAGACCGGGCAGCGGCGGCTGAGCCCGCAGGTGCATTGAACGGCGAACATGCCGGCTTGCGCAGCCGGGGCTGCATCCGGTGTAATCGGGCCACACGACAAGACCCGAAGGGAAACACCGGTGCGATCTTTCCTGAGACTCCCGGCCCTGCTGCCGATGCTGATGGCTGCGCTGCTGCTGGCGCCGGCCGCGACCTTCGCAGCGGAGAGCGAGCTGCACGCCGCCGACCGGCAGGCGCTGCTGAAGATCTTCAAGGAGATGGAAGACGGCATCAATGCGCAGGATGTCGGCCGCATGGTCGCGCAGATGCATCCCGATGCGACCGTGACCTGGCTCAATGGCGAGATCTCGCGCGGCCACGACGAGATCCGCGCGTACTACGACCGGATGGTCAAGGGCGACAAGCGCATCCTGGAGAAGTACCTCACGGTGGCGAAGGTCGGTGCGCCGGCGCGTTTCATCGGCAGTGCCGAGGATGTCGCGGTCGCGTTCGGATCGATGGCCGACCAGTTCTTCCCGGTCTCGCGCGCGCCGTTCACGCTCGAGTCCCGGTGGACGTCCACCTCGTCGAAGATCGACGGCCAGTGGAAGATCGTCGCGCTGCACCTGTCGGCGAACGTGTTCACCAATCCGCTGATCGACGAGGCGAAGAACGCGGCGATCTATACCGGTGCCGGCGGCACGATCATCGGCTTCGCACTGGCCTGGATCCTCGGCCGGTTGATGCGCCGGCGGCGCTGAATACGCATCACCGCAGCGACGCCACCCACAGGAACACCGGCGCCGACAGGCAGAGGGAATCGATCCGGTCGAGCACGCCGCCATGGCCATCGACCAGGTCGCCCCAGTCCTTCAGCCCACGCGCGCGCTTGATCGCGGACAGCAGCAGGCCTCCCGCGAAGCCGAGCAGGGCGACCAGCGCTGCGACAGCCCATGCCTCGACGGCGGTGAACGGCGTCACCGGCGCCAGTGCAGCGCCGAGCAGCGTGGCGCTGGCAATGCCGCCGATCGTTCCCTCGACCGTCTTCGAGGGCGAGATGGACGGTGCGATCCGATGCCGGCCGGCGAGCTTGCCCCAGATGTACTGCAGCACGTCGCTGGCCTGGGTCACGATCAGCAGCCAGGCGACGAGGAACACGCCCGGCGCCTGCGATGACGCGTGCGCTGCCATGTCCAGCGAGAGCAGCGCGGGCACAAACGACGGGCACCAGACGCAGAGCAGCAGCCCGGCGGACAGTCGCGGCAGCGTGCGCGGCCCCGCCTCCGCCTGCGCAAGCAACCGCAACAGGCCGGCGCAGGCGGGCAGCACGAGCAGCATCGCGAGGGCCGGCTGGTCGAGCCAGGCCAGCAGGTACTGCAGCGGGATCAGCAGCCCGGCCGCACCGGCATGCACGACGCGCGGCCATCCCGCCTGCGGCCACGGTCCGGTGAACTCGCGCAGTGCGACCACGGACGCGGCACCGAACAGCAGCGTGATGCCGGCCTGTCCGGCATAGAGCGCGAACCCGGCCAGCAACGCGATCACCCACCAGGTCCGGATGCGCGCATTGAGGTTGTCGATCACCGGATGCGGACGTCCCTGCGCGATGCGTGCCTTCAGAACCTGTCCGGTGACCGAGGCGATGCAAAGGATCGTGGCCAGCGCGAAGACCAGCACCAGCCCCTGGATGCGCGGGTCGCTGCTCATCGACCGGCTTCGACTGGCGCAGCGTGACCGTCGCCCCCCACTGCGCGCTGCCGCATCCAGCTGCGCAGCGCGTCGAGCTGTGCATCGCCCAGCACGACGGCGGGCCGCGCGGTCCGGATGTGCCGAACGGCATCCTCGATGGAAGGCGCATGGCCGGAGCGGATCAGCCAGGCCGCGACCGCGAGCGCACTGCGCGAGAAGCCGAGGGCGCAGCAGACGAGTACCGTGCGTTGCGGACCTTGCGGGCCATCCTGATCACCCACGCCGACCGTATCGCCGGCAGCCGCGGCCGTCGTCGTCGTCATCGCCATCGCCTGCGCGATGGCCACCGATGCAGCCTCTATCTGATCGACGGCAGGCGGCAGCAGGTCGAGCATCGGCACGACCTGGCAGGGCACCTCGGCGCGCGGCGACGGCAGCTCCGCACTGAGGTCGACGAGCGCAGCGGCGCGCCAGGTGCCGAGGTCGCTTCGCGTCGGCATCCGGCCGAGCAGCAGCCCGGGCACGATCCTGCTCGCCGGCTCGATGCGCCGGGTCCAGAGGCGGGCGTTGATCCATGCACTGGCGATGTACGGTCCGAACAGCAGCTTCGACGCGGCATCCATCGTCCCGTCCGGCTGCTTGCCGAAGGCCCGCGCATCGAGGAACGCGTACACCGCCGCGACCAGCGCCAGTGCGCCGGCCGGCCAGCCCAGCCAGAGCCAGGCGCCGCCGCCGTCGAATCCCTGCGAACCGATCCCACCGATCCCGGCCCCTCCCCCCCCGGCCTCGAACGGCAGAACGGCCAGCATCGCGCAGGCGATCGCCGCCAGTGCATAGCGCGCAGACAGGCGCCGGCGCAGCGGCGAGCCTGTCCACCGCGCGCCGGCGAGCGGCGAGCGCCTGTCCTGCGGCAGCATCCACAGGCACAGGCAGCCGAGCCAGAGGCCGGTCGGGATGTCGATGAAGTGATGCTGCCAGGTGGTCAGCACCGACACGCCGATCAGCAGCGACACGCCATGCACCAGCGGGTGCCAGCGACGCGGCAGCACGCGCAGGTAGAGCGCAGCCAGCACCACCAGCAGCGCGATATGCAGCGAGGGCGCCTGATTGAACGGCTGGTCGAAGGCCATCAGGGCGTCGAACATCGGGCCGAACACGCCCTCGACCGCCGGGCGCTCGAAGGAGAAGCGAAGCGGGAACAGCAGGAAGCAGGACACCGCGATCGCCTGCACCGCCAGCAGGCGAAACGCATGCGTGTCGAGCTCCCGCCGTGTCCGGCACAGCAGCAGCGACAGGCCGTAGAGCAGGTCGATCAGCCAGTACGGAACGATGGTCCACGGCAGCAGCGGCACCGCGCGTTCCCATTCGAACACGATCGATCCGACCTCGTGCCGTCGGGCCGCCATCGCATTGGCGAAGTTGTAGGTGGCGAAGAACACCACCGCGAGCAGGAGCAGCCAGGCGACCGCCCGGGGACAGGGGCGGCCTTCCGCGTTCGGGATGGTGCTGCCCACGCCGATCAGGTCCGCCCCGCGAGCGAGACCGTGAAGATGCCGGAGTCCCCGGTCCACTGCGCGCGCTTGGCGAAACCGGCCGACTCGACCAGCGCGTCCAGTTCGGACTGGAACCGGCGGCGCATCACCCACGCTTCGCCGCGGTGGTTGACCAGCGTGCGCGCGATCAGGTCGAGCTGCGGATGCCACGGCTGTCCCGTGTAGACGAGCAGGCCACCCGGTTCGATCGCCTGCCTCAGCCCGCGCAGCGAGCGCATCACGAGATCGTTGCCCGGGAAAAGCTCGTACAGTCCGGACACGATCGCCAGGGTCGGCCGCGGCTGCATCCCGGCGAGCCCCGCCTCGTCGAACGCATCGGCTTCCTCGACGTGGACCGCCAGGCCCGGGTGCATCGATGCCGCGAGCCTGCGCGCCGCTTCGACGTTGTCGCTGCGATAGTCTCGCAGCACGATCGAATCCGGCGGCGGATCGATGCGCGCGATCGCATCGAACACATAGCGGCCATGCCCGGCCGCGAGGTCGACAAGGTGCACCGGCCGGCCGGATGCGCGCAGCAGGCGCGCAGCCTCGACGATCGCCTCGACCAGGTGCTCACGGCGCTGCCGGATGCCGCGCCAGCCGATCGCATCGAGGTAGCCACGATCGATCACCCGCCCGAGCAGCAGCGCACCCCGCGCCTCGTTGCGATAGACGTAGTCGAGGCTGCTGCCCGAATCGAAGCCGGACGCGAGCCCAAGGCGCACGCCGTCGGCCAGCCGTCCGAGCGTGTTCATCGACAGCCGCGTCGCCGCGAACTGCAGGCCGGCGGGGGACAGCGGTGGCAACGGTGCGCGCAGCCGCCGTTCTTCGTCGTGCGTCGGGCCTGCGCGATGCGCGGCCAGCAGCGCCGGCCGGCCGGTCACCGATTCCGGCGGCGCGTCGAACACGCGCGCGAGGAAGCCACGGATGAGGTCGAACGCCCGCGCCCGGTCGCGTTCGCCCAGCGTGTCGTGGAAGAATCCGGGCAGCAGGTGCTGTTCCTTCAACGGGCTGCCCAGCCGCTCGAAGAAGCGCTGCTGGGGCGCGCGATGCACGACGAAGTCGCTGCCCGACAGCAGCATCAGCACCGGCAGCCGGATCGCCACCGCATCGGCGACGACGCGGTCGGCCGCCGCCTGCAGTCCGAGCAGCACCCGGGCAGAGATCGAACGCGTGACCTGCGGATCGGATTCGTACGAGCGGATGCGTTCCGGGTCGTGGGTGAGGAAACGCGCCTTCACGTACGAGGTGATGAAGAAGTTGCCGCGCAGCCGCATCATCAGCGCGAGCGACGGCAGGGCCAGCGGCACGTACAGCTTCACCCGGAAGGCCGGCGCGGTGAGCACCAGTGCCCGGATGCGCGGCGCGTAGTCGTGTGCCCAGGTGGCCGCGAGCACGGCGCCGACGCTCTGCCCGAGCACGACGATGTCCTCGAACGCGATGCCATGCGCCTCGGACACATGGCGAACGAACACGTCCACGTCGCGCACCGATGCGGCGAAGCTCGGGCTGTCGCCGCGCGCGCCGGGGGATTGCCCGTGGCCGCGCGCATCCCAGGCGAACATCGACCAGCCGTCCAGCCCGAGTTCGTCGACGACATGCTGCAGGCGGCCGGAGTGCTCATGGCCGCGGTGGAACATCACCAGCGCGCGGCGCGCCGCAGGTGCCGCAGGGGTACCCGCGGCCGGGGCTGCCGTCTCCAGTGCAGGCCAGTGCCGGTAGTACAGCGGCGTCCCGTCGTGGGTGATGAACCGTGCTTCCTGCGCAACCCGCATCCGATGCCTGCCTGTCGACCGTTCAGAGGCGCGCAGTATCGCCTGTCCGTGCGATTCCGCGCCGGACGCGCCGTGCGACGGTGATCACGCACAACGCAGCGACGCCCCACAGCACCCAGCCCAGCCATGCGCCGGGTGCGCCGAAGCCCGCTCCCACCAGCAGGCCGAGCACGCCGAACACCAGCGCACGATCGCTCTTGCCCATCGGACCGTCGTTGCAGCGCGACCCGGCAGGCTGGCCGAACACCCCCGCGAACTCGACCCACTGCGCCGCGACCACCACCGCCACTGCCGGCCAGACGCCGACGCCGGGCAGCAGCGCGAACGGCAGGTAGAGCGCCGCGTCGGACACCAGGTCGGCCAGCTCGTTGAGGTATCCGCCCAGCGTCGATGCCTGCCCGAACTCGCGCGCGAGCATGCCGTCGATCGCGTTGAGCGCCATGCGCAGGAACATCCAGGCAGGCAGCAGCAGGAACAGCACCGCCTGCCCGGGATCGCCGGCGAGGCGCGCGGCGAGCAGCACACCGAGCGCGACCGAGCCGACCGCCGCGGCAAGGGTCACCTGGTTCGCGGTGATGCCCAGTGCGTGCAGTGCCCGGGCGAGCGGGCGCAGCAGGGCCTGGAAGCGAGGCTTCAGTGCATGCAGCGTCATCGGCTCACCCGGGCAGTGCCGGACATGCGTTCCCGGATCAGAGCCCCGGATGCCGCCGGTGCCAGTCGGTCACCCGCTGGTAGGCATCGGCCACGCGCAGCAGCCCGCCCTCGTCGAACGGCCGGCCGACGAGCTGGAAGCCGGCCGGCATGCCGTTGGCGGTGAAGCCCATCGGCACGCTGGCCGCCGGCAGCCCGAGGTAGTTGATGCCGCGGGTCGCATGCGTGATGGCGCCCAGCCGGGCGTTGACCCGATCGGGTGCATCGGTGGTGGTCTCGTCGATCGTCGGCACCGGGATGGTCACCGCCGGCAGGTGCAGCACGTCCGCCTGGCCCAGCGTGGCCTCGATGAATTCCGAGGTGATGCGCGCGCGCAGGTTGAGCGCCTCGCAGTAGCGCACGGCCGGCACCAGCAGGCCGGGCTCGACCCGGCTGCGCACGATCGCGCCGTAGTCGTCGCGCCGCTCGGCCAGCCACTTGCGGTGCACCGTCGCAGCCTCGACCGCCATCACCAGTTGCGCCAGTGAATTGACCTGCGGAATGTCCGGCACGGTCACGCGCACCACGCTCGCACCCAGCCCGCGCAACACGTCGAGGCTGGCCTCGAGCAGCGTCCGCACTTCGTCGGCCACCGTGTCGTAGTAGTAGTTGTCCGGCACCGCGATGCGCAGCCCGCGGATGTCGCCATCGAGCAGCGACTCGTAGTCCGGCACCGGCTGCGTCGAGGCGGTCGCATCGCGCACGTCCGCGCCGGCGATCACCGACAGCAGCCGTGCCACGTCGCGCGCGGACGGCGCCAGCGGGCCGACGCAGTCGAGCGAATGCGACAGCGGCAGCACGCCGAAGCGCGGCACGCGGGTCTGGGTCGGCTTGATGCCGGAGAGCCCGCACAGCGACGCCGGATGGCGCAGCGAACCGCCGGAATCCGTGCCGAGCGAACCATGCACCAGCCGGCCGCCGACCGCGGCGCCGGAGCCGCTGGACGAACCGCCGGGCACCCGCTCGCGATCCCACGGATTGCGCGCATGGCCCATGTGCTGGTTGTAGCCGGTCGGGCTGTAGGCGAACTCGCACATGTGAAGCGCGCCCAGGTCGAGTGCGCCGGCGCCATCGAGGCGCTCGAGCACGGTGGCCGTGGTGTCGGGCACGAAGCCGGCGCGCACCTTGCTGCCCGAGGCGGCCACGCGGCCCGCACGGTAGAACAGATCCTTGTGGGCGAGCGGCACGCCATGCAGCTTGCCGCGCAGCTTGCCGGCGGCGCGCTCGCGGTCGAGCGCTTCGGCCTGCGCGAGCACCGCATCGTCCGACAGCACGGCGATGCAGTTCAGCTGCGGCCCGATGCGGCGCAGCCGCTCGAGCGACCAGGCCGTCGCCGCGGCCGAGGTGATGCTGCCATCCGCGATCGCGGTCGCGAGTTCGACCAGCGTGAGCCCGGCGAGATCCTGGCTCATCGCTTCCCGCCCGTGGCGAGCAGCGTGAGGTAATGCGAGGGCTCATCCTCGAACGCCAGCTTCGCGGTCGCCGCATCGCGTACCGTGGTGTTGAGCCCGGCAACGAGGGCGGCTGCGGCGAGCGCCGAAGCGGGGTCGATGGCGATGCCGTGCGCGAGCTTCACCTGCGCGGCGAGTTCCTGGTCGGTCATGGACGCTTTCCTTGTGGCTTCAGTTCAGGCCGCCGGCGCTGCGGCGCACGGCACCGATCTCGGCCGTATGGAACCACCACCAGTCGTCGGCGGACGGCTCGACCGCGGCGAGGCGCTCGATCGTGGCGGCCGGCAGCGGCCGTGGCGTGCCGAATCGTTCGGCGAGGTTGTGCAGCGACAGGAACTGCTCGCGCTGGATCGCATCGACTGTCGCCTGTTCGAGCGTGGTCGCGACGAAGTCGGTGCCATGCCCGACCTCGTGCACGATCGGGCCGGTGCCCAGCGCATCGAGCGTCTGCCGGCGCACCTCGACATCGACGATCAGGTCGCAGCGCGGATACACCGGCAGCGAGCGGGTGGCGATGCGCAGGCCGATCGGGCTGGCCGGCACCAGCCGGTCGATCGAGCCGGCATAGGCGCGCCCGTACAGGTCGTGGGTATGCACCACCGCCTGCGCATCGGTGCGCTCGGCCAGCAGCTGCGCATGGAACCACTTGAAGTTCGGCGGCTTCGGACCACCGAGCCAGTTGGCGCGGAAGTCGAGCAGCACGAGGTGTTCCGGCAGCATGTCGCGGAAGCTGTGCGCGGCGCTCATCAGGAAGCGGTCGGGCTCGGGCAGGCGATGGCTGATGTGTTCCAGGAAGGCGACCAGCGTGTCGCGTGTCCACAACGCGCGGCAGCTCAAGGCGATCGCCGCCTTCAGTTCGCCATGCGGATCGTCCGGGCGCACGTGTGCAGCGACGAACGCATGCCAAGGATGCGCGACCGGACCCGGATCCAGCGACTGCAGGAACTCGATGTAGTGGTGCTGGCCGGAGAACTGCGACCAGAGCCGCTCGGAGTCGGGCTGGGCGACCGCCGCCACCGGCCGTGCGGTGCCGGCAAGCACCAGGTTTGCCTGCGCGAGGTATTCATAGTGGTAGGCGACGGTCAGCGCGTCGAATACATCGACGCCGCTGGTCCAGACGGCGATGCCGCGCTGCTGCACCAGGCCGGCGCGCTTCAGTTCGGCGGCGAGGGCCGCGGTGGCATCGCCGGCTTCGCCGGTCGCCAGGTCGCCCGGCAGGTTGGCCGGCTTGCGGAACAGCGTCTCGCTTTCCATGTGGGTGATCGGATGGAAACTCGCACCCGAAATGCCGGCTGCCAGCGCGGTCTTCGGTGAACTGGCGATGCAGGCCCCGGTGTTCGGCGATGCGCGATACAGCGCGAGGTCGACCGCGAACTGCAGCGGCAGCTCGCCCCGCCCTTCCAGCACGCGCCCGTCGAGGTCGCAGACCAGGATGTCGTCGCCGGTGATCGTCTGCGGCAGCACGCCCTTGTGGAAGCGCGGCGTCACCGCGATCACCTCGGAGCGTGGCACGCGCAGGCTGGCATGTCCCCAGAGATCGAGCATCCGGTGTTGCGCAAGGATGCGGCAGACCTGCGCGAGGTCTTCGTTGAAGCGTGTTCCGATCATGACGGCGGGCCTGGTTCCGCGCATCGTCGATGCGCAACAGTGAGCGGCGCAGGCTAGCATCGGCAAGGTGTGATCGCAACATGGCATCACGCACGCCTGCGGGAACGCTTACTATCGGGCAGGAAGTTTGCTTGTGGTTGCGCCCCGTACGCAGCCAGACCGGGAGTCCCGACGATGATTGAGAAACGCAAGCCCCATTCGGTCCGTTCACTGTCCCTGATCGCGCTGCCACCGCTGGCTGCCGCACTTGCCGCCGCATTTGCTGCATCCGCGCCTGCGCCCGCACTGGCGCAGGACAGCTTCCCGACGCGGCCGGTCACGGTCATCGTGCCCTTCCCGCCCGGCGGCGGCGCCGACCTCGCGACGCGCCCCCTGGCGACGCTGGTGGAAAAGGTCCTCAAGCAGCCGTTGTTGATCGTCAACCGCCCGGGTGCGGCTGGCGCGCTGGGGATGGCCGCCGCCGCGGCGGCCAAGCCCGACGGTTACACGCTGCTCGCCACGCTGCCGTCCTACAACATCCTCCCCGAGGTAGACGCGCTCTTCAAGAAGGCGCCCACCTTCACCCGCGACCAGTTCGTACCCATCGCGCGCCTGACGGCCGACCCGTCGATCCTGGTGGCCAACCCGGCCGCGCAGTGGAAGTCGGTCAAGGAACTCGTCGCTGCCGCGCGGCGACTGCCTGGCGAGATGATGTACTCGCACTCGGGCGTCTACGGGCCGTCGCATATCCCGATGGAGATGTTCGCGAACGCGGCCGGCATTCGCCTGCAGGACGTCCCCTACGTAGGCGGCGCGCCGGCGATGACGGCCGTGCTCGCCGGGCACGCGACCATGTGGTCCTCGCCACCGGCGCTCGCCGCGCCCTACGTCAAGGCGGGCAAGGTGCGGGTGTTTGCCACCTGGGGCGCGGAGCGCAATCCCATGTTCCCCGAGGCGCCAACGCTGATCGAGTCGGGCTACAACGTCGAGTTCTACTTCTGGGTCGGGCTGTTCGCGCTGCGCGGCACGCCCGATGCCGTGGTTCGGCCGTTGCGCGACGCGGTGCGCCAGGTGGCCACCGGCGAGGACTATCGCAACGCGATGTCGAAGGTGCTCACGCCCGTGGCCTATCTCGATGCGCCGGAGTTCCAGAAGTTCCTGGACGCCGACGCGCGCCGCATCGGCGACGCAGTGCGCGCGATGCGCAAGTTCACCCAGTAGCGGGGTCGGCCCGCTCCATCCGGCGGCAGGCGTCGTCGATGCCGGTGGCATACTCGACGCCCATGGCGCGCCGCATCCGTACGGCCGCCGATCAGCACATCCGATCGCCGGAGGATCCCCTTGTCGAACCCTGAAGCCGCGCCGTCATGCGCGGTCGCCGTCGCCGCAGCCATCGCCGCCCTGCCCTTCTTCACCGCACCGGCCAGCGCCGCCGAACCCTACCCGTCCCGTCCGATCCGTTTCGTCGTGCCCTCGGGCGCCGGCGGCGTCACCGACATCCTCGCCCGCGCGATCAGCCAGCGCCTGACCGAACGCTTCGGCCAGCAGGTGATCGTCGACAACCGGCCCGGTGCGAGCGGCATCGTCGGCTCGTCGATCATCGCCAAGGCACCGGCGGACGGCTACAACCTGCTGATGGTGTTCCCGACCCATGTCGTGAACCCGAGCCTGTATGCGAGCCTGCCCTACGACACGCTGCGCGACTTCGCGCCGATCACCCAGGTGAGCGCGGTGTCGACGACGCTGCTGGTGCCGGGCAACAGCCGCGCGAAGACGGTGCAGGACCTGATCGCGCTGTCGAAGGATCCCGCATCGAAGCTCAACTACGGCTCGGTCGGCCGCGGCAGCATCGGGCATCTCGCGGCCGAGCTGCTGTCGTCGACGACCGCGCTCAACGGCACCCATGTCGCCTACAAGGGCAGCCCGCAGATCCTCACCGCGCTGATCCAGGGCGAGATCCAGTACTACTTCATCGCCTCGGTCGCCTCGGCGTTGCCGCACATCCAGTCCGGACGCATCCGTGCGCTGGGCGTGAGCAGTCCGAAGCGGCTGCCGTCGCTGCCCGACGTGCCGGCGATCGGCGAGTCGGTGCCCGGCTATGAAGCGCTGGGCTGGAACGGACTGCTCGCACCGACCGGGACGCCCGCATCGATCATCGACCGCCTGAACCGCGAAGTGGTGCAGGTGGTGAACGCGCCCGACTTCGTGAAACTGGTGTCGAACGAGGGCGCGATGCCGGTCGGCAACACGCCAGCCGAGTTCGCGAAGGTGATCCGCGCCGACATCGACAAGTGGGCGAAGGTGATCCGCCACGCCGGCATCAAGCCCGAATAGAAGGAACAGAACATGCCTTTCCTCGAATTGCCCGACGCGAAGCTCTTCTACGAGATCGACGACTGCACCGACGCCTGGACCACGCCCGAGACAGTGCTGTTCGTGCACGGTTTCACCGAGAACCTCGACGCCTGGCGCGCCTGGGTGCCGCACTTCTCGCGCCGCTACCGGATGATCCGCATCGACCAGCGCGGCTTCGGCCGCTCGGGCCCGGTGGCGGAAGACTTCCCGCTGTCGACCGAACTGTTCGTCGACGACCTGGTGCGCATCGTCAACCATGTCGCCGGCGGTGGGCCGGTGCATGTGGTCGGCGGCAAGAGCGGCGGCATCAGCAGCGCGATGCTGGCCGCGAACCGGCCCGACCTGGTGAGGACGCTCACGCTGGCCAGCTCGATCGTCACCCCGCCCACCGGCGCCGGCTGGATCGAACACATGGAACAGCACGGGATGCGCAGCTGGGCGCGCAAGACCATGCGCAACCGGCTGGGCAGCCGGATGCCCGAGCGCGGCATCGACTGGTGGGTCGACATGATGGGCGCGACCGCGCTGTCCACCGCCAAGGCCTACCTGCGCTGGGTCGGCGCGATCGACATCCGCGAGGACATCAAGCGCATCCAGTGCCCGACGCTGGTGATCGGCACCAATGCCGCCGGCAAGGACCGGGCGACGATGTCGCGCTGGCAGGAGACCATCCCCGGCTCGACGCTGGAGATCATCCCGATCGACGGCTACCACTCGGCGGGCACGGATCCGGACGCGACGGCGAAGGTGGTGCTGGACTTCCTGGCCGCGCAGCACTGAAAGGCGCCCCGCCAGGCCCCGTCGGTGCAATCACGCAGGCAAGGCCTGGAGGTCAGGCGTGCGGGGCCGAGCACCCCAGGCGCTCGCAGGCCACCTGCAGGGGCCTGTCGCGCGTCCACAACGTTGCGTGCTCGCTGAGCACGACCGACACCAGCAGGGCGACGTCGACATAGCCGAGCCCGGTGCAGGACAGGTGGTGCCGCTCGATGAACATCAGCACTTCGGCAGGCTCCGCGACCACCGCCATCGGCATGTCGGCCAGCAGCGAAAGCAGCGACGCCCGGTCCTCGAGCTGGCCGAGTGCAAGTTCCCCCAGCACGAGCGGGTGCATCAGGATCTCGCCACGCGCCAGCCTTTCCGCCAGCAGGGCATCGCCACGCCTGAAATGATTCACCCAGACGGACGTGTCCGCGAGGATCAATTCGGCGCTGCAATCCGCCGCCGGCGCGGGGCTTCCAGCCCCGGCTGGCTGCCACCAAGCCTTGCAAGGCGGCGGCTGCTCTCGCGCTCGATCAGCGCCTTGAACGCTTCCCGCACCAGGGCCGTGCGATCGATCGGACCCATCAGATGGGCCGCTCGCTCCAGCAGGTCGTCGTCTATGTTGATCGTCGTACGCATGGATGCTCTCCGTCACGGGATCTACTTCAGGCATCAAACATATCATCAAATGATGCTCCTTTCAATGCACCTGCGGGATGGCCGGGCGTGTCGCGAAGGATGTTGGCGCCGTGCCGACGTCGCAGCGCAGGACGAAAGCAGGTAAAAGGCGGGGATTCCCTGCCCTGCGCCTGCCGGTGCCGGCACACGATCCACGGACATCCCTCCTGAACCCCGACACCGCCCTTCACCACCTCGGCGCCGCCGAACTCGCCCGACGCGTCCGCCGCGGCGAACTGACCTCGCGCACGCTCGTCGCGCACTGCCTCGATCGCATCGCGCGCTTCAACCCGGCGCTGAATGCCGTCGTCCTGCTGCACGAAGCAGAGGCACTCGCGCAGGCGGACGCAGCCGATGCCGCGCTGCGCGCGGGTGCCGCGACCGGGCCGCTGCATGGCGTGCCGGTGACGATCAAGGAATGCTTCGACTGGACAGGGACGCCCTCCACCTTCGGTAGGCCTTCCCGGCTCGGGCACCGGGCTGCGTCCGACGCAGCGGTCGTCGAGCGGCTGCGCGCGGCCGGGGCGATAGTGCTCGGCAAGACCAACGTGCCGCTCGACCTCGCCGACTGGCAGACGTTCAACGACGCCTATGGCGCCACCGTCAATCCATGGGATGCCGCGCGCTCGCCCGGCGGATCCTCCGGCGGCTCGGCCACCGCGCTTGCCGTCGGCTTCAGCGCGCTGGAGGTGGGCAGCGACAACAGCGGGTCGATCCGCATGCCGGCGCATTTCTGCGGCGTGTACGGACACAAGCCGACCTGGGGCGTGGTGCCGGTGCGCGGGCATGCGCTCGAACCCGGGCTGCCGGCCGACGACGTGAACGTGGTCGGGCCGCTGGCGCGCACGGCGGAAGACCTCGCGCTGGCGATGCAGTTGTTCGCCGGTGTCGACGGCACGGCGGCACGCGGCTGGATGATGGAACTGCCCGCCGCCGACCTGCCGCCGCCCGCCGAATGCACGATCGCGGTGATCACCGGCGATGCCGACTTCCCGGTCGATGCCGACACGACGCGCACCACGCGCGAAGTCGCCGCGCGGCTGCAGGACCTCGGCGCGACGGTCGTGATCGATCCGCCGCTGCCGATGCCCTCGCGCGACTGTTACGAACTGTTCCTCGCACTCGCCCGCGGCTCGACATCGTTCCGGCGCGACCGGGCATCGATCGCCGCACTCGCGCCCGCGGCTGCCGCCCTCAACCCCGACGACCGCGGCTATGAAGCCCTGATGCTGCGTGGCCTGACCCAGTCGCATCGCGAATGGCTCGAGCGCAATGCGGAGCGCCAGCGGTTGCGCGATGCATGGGAGGTGTTCTTCACCCGGTACCATGCACTGATCACGCCGGTATCGCCGACGCCGGCCTTCCCGCATATCCGCGACCTGCCTAAGCCGATGCACACGCTCGATATCGACGGCATGAAGCGGCCGATGGCGGATACCTACTTCTGGATCGGGCTGGCCTCGGCGGCGAACCTGCCGTCGACGACGATACCGGCCGGGCAGTCGTCGTCCGGCCTGCCGTTCAAGCTACCGATCGGCCTGCAGGTCATCGGCCCCGAATACGCCGACCTGCGCTGCATCGCCCTCGCCCGCCTGCTCGAAGCGACGCACCGCGGCTTCACCCCGCCACCCGGATTCGACTGAACCCGCGTCCACTGGACCGGGTTCGCCCGGTCACTCGGGCTTGATGCCCGCGACCTCGACGATCTTGCGCAACTGCTCGGCATCGGCGCGCATCAGCGCACCCATCTCCTTGCCGTTGACGAACGCGACCTCCATGCCGCCGCCGGAGACGCGCTTGGCCACGTCGGGCAGGGCCATCACCTTGCGCAGGTCACCTTCGATCTTCGACACGATGTCGCGCGGCGTCGCCGACGGCACCATGAAGCCGTAGTAGACGCTGCTGGCGTAGTCCTTCAGTTCCGGCACGCCCGACTCGCGGAAGGTCGGTACATCCGGCGCCGACGCCGAGCGGTCGCGCGCGGTGATCGCCAGCACCTTCAGGCGCCCGGCGGCCTGGTGCGGCAGCAGCGTGTTCAGCGACGACATCACGGTCTCGACCTGTCCGCCGACCGCATCGGCCACCGCCGCCGCGCAGCCGCGATACGGGATGTGCAGCGCCGACAGCTTCGCCTGGATCTTGTACAGCTCGAACGCGAAGTGGTGCGAGGTGGCCACGCCGCAGGTGGCATAGGACAGCTTGCCCGGGTTGGCGCGCATGTTCGCGGTAAACGACCGCAGGTCGGTCTCCTTCACCTTCGGGTTCACCGCCAGTGCCATCGGCGACACCGTGACCAGCGCCACCGGCGTCAGGTCCTTGAACAGGTCGAACGGCAGCTTCGAATAGAGCGCGACGTTGATCGGCTGCGCCGACGAGGCGAGCAGCAGGGTATGGCCGTCGGGCGTCGCCCGCACCGCGGCCTCGACGCCGATGTTGCCGCCGGCACCGATGCGGTTCTCGACCACCACCGGCTGCTTCCAGAGTTCGCTCAGGCGCTCGCCGACCACGCGCGCGGTGAAGTCCGCCGCACCGCCGGCGGAGAAGGTGACGATGATGCGCACCGGCCGGGCCGGATAGGTGGACTGGGCGACGCTCTCGCTGGCCACCGCGAGCAGCCAGGTGCCAAACACGGTCCCACACACCGCGCCGAGCAGCGAACGGGCGTTCATTCCTCGATTCATGGCGCATTCCTCGTGACGACATTGCCGTTCGCCTCGACGAACAGGCGGGCGGATTCGAAGGGGATGCCGTTCAGGCGATCGAGCATCCAGTCGGCGCTCGTCGACGGCGGATTGGGGCCGAGCACGGTCGAGGACACATTGCCCACCGAGTGGCGCGACTCCTGGTAGACCATCAGCTGCGTCGGGCCGCGCATCGCATCCAGCGTGCGGTACGCCCACTCGACCGGGCACAGCTCGTCGCGTTCGCCGGCCACGCAGAGGAAAGGCATGCGGATGCGCTTCGCATGCGGCTCGAGCGTCATGCCCTTGCGCATGCGGTCGAAGCGCGCCTCGTCGGTGAAGCCGGACATGTACATGAAGCGATGCTTGAACGTCGGCGATGCCTTCTGGAAGATGGTCTCGCCGGCGGGCTCCAGGCAGATCGAGGTGATCACGGCGGCACGGTAGCGCGGCTCCCACGCGGCGGCGAGCGTCGCGAAGAACGAGCCGAAGCTGTTGCCGATGATGCCGATGCGCTTCGCATCGACGTCCTTGCGCGCCTTCAGCCATTCGAAGGCCGCCTTGCCGGTCGCCTTCCAGGCCTCCATGCTGAACGGCACGCCGCCGAGCACCGCCTCGTACTGGCCGGGGCCTTCGAGCACCAGCACCGCGATGCCGCGCGACAGCCAGCGATCGCCGGCCAGCGCGATGTTCGCTTCCTTGAACCCGTCCATGCCCGGGATCGACACGATCGCCGGCACCTGGCCGCCAGTGTAGCCATAGGGCAGGTGGAACCAGCCCGGCAGCCTGCCGCCGCCGGGCAGCGGCACCCAGGCCGCCTCGACCCGATGGTCGGCGAGCTTCGCGTAGGCCTCGAAACATGCCCGCTTGCGCACGTTGTTCGCGAGGTTGTGGGCATCGTTGGACAGCAGCGTCCACTGCGACGCAGCCCAGAACACCGAGGCGATGAAGTAATTGTCGCGTGCGGTCGCGGCATGGCCCTCCGCCTCGGCCTTCTTCGCCACCGCCTCGCGCCGGCGTGCAACGCCCTCGAAGGCCGGGTTGATGTCGCTGTACTTCTGCACCCGTGCACGCACCGCGGCGAGATCGCCCGAGGCCAGCGGCCCGCAGGCGGTGGCGTAGCTGTTCAGCCGCGGCTGGTCCCATTCGATGCCGACAGAACGGATCGTCGAGTCGACCAGCCAGCGCTGGTCTTCCATCCGCTGCATGTGCGGCTCTCGTGCTTCGGCCGGCTTCTTCTTGTTTGCTGCCATCGTATTCCCCTCGCGGACACCGCTGCGAGGCTGACCGAGCGTCCCTGCAAAGTCAAGGCAGGCCATGGAAGGACCGGCGCCCGCTGGCATACTCGGCGCAACACACGGAGGCATCGCAGTTGAACGACCCGGCACCCTTCGGCAGCGCCACCGCCATGCAGGCCAGGCTGATCGGCCAGGGCATCGATCGCATCGAAGATCGACGGCTGCTGCGCGGCGAAGGCGCGTTCGTCGACGACCTGCACCTGCCCGGGCAACTGCATGCGGTGATCCTGCGCAGCGCGGTCGCGCATGGCCGGCTGCTGCGGGTCGACGTGACGGCGGCGCGTGCGATGCCAGGGGTGCGCGACGCGTTCGCCGCGCGGGAGGTGATCGACGGCCCGGGCCGCGGCACGATGCTGCGCATCCCGATGCTGCTCGATCCGCTGCCGGACGCCGATCCCTTCCTGCAGCCGGTGATCGCCGATCGCAAGGTGCGCTATGTCGGCGAGCCGCTCGCAGTGGTGGTCGCCGACACGCAGGCCCTGGCCGAGGATGCCCTGGAGGCGATCGCGGTCGAGATCGAGGCACTGCCGGCGGTGGTCGACGGCGGACTGGATGCCGATGACCACGTCCTGCTGGCCGAGGCGGCTGGCAGCAATACGGTCGTGCGCCTGGATGCGGTGCGCGGCGATCCGTCCGGCATCGATGCGCTGTTCCGGTCCGCCCCGTACGTGCGCCGGGAACGCTTCCGGGTTCATCGCCATTTCGCCGCACCGATCGAGACGCGCGGGCTGCTCGCCCGGCGCGATGCCGACAGCGGCAGGCTCGTCGTGTCGGGCGCGGCGAAGATGCCGTTCGCCAACCGCCGCATCCTCGCCGGGTTGCTCGGCCTGCCCGAGGACGGCATCGACCTGATCGAAGGCGACACCGGCGGCGCGTTCGGCCAGCGCGGCGAGTTCTATCCCGAGGACTTCCTGGTGCCGTTCGCAGCGCTGCGCTGCGGCCGGCCGGTCAAGTGGATCGAGGACCGGCGCGAGAACCTGATCGCGGCGAACCATGCCCGCGAAGCCGAGTGCGAACTGGAGGTGGCCTGCACGGGCGACGGCCGGTTGCTTGCGATCCGCGGCCGCGCCGCCACCGATGTCGGTGCCTACCTGCGCACCACCGGCCTCGCCCAGTCGCGCAACCTGGTGCAGGTCGCGACCGGTCCCTATCGCGTGCCGAACGTGGCGCTGTCGGTCGATGTGCGCGTGACCAACAAGACGCCGTCCGGTCCGTACAGAGGCCCTGGCCGCTTCGAGACCGACTTCTTCCGCGAGCGGCTGTTCGACATCGTCGCCGGTGAACTGGGCATCGACCGGGTCACGTTCCGCCGGCGCAACCTGTTGCGCAGCGACGAAATGCCATGGGCACTGCCGACGCTGATGCCGTGGAACGCGGGCACCGCGACCGACAGCGGCGACTATGCAGAGACGCTCGACCGCTGCCTGGCGGTGTTCGACTGGTGCGGGAAGTCGGCGCTGGATGGCCGGGAGATCGATGGGCGCCGGCATGGCATCGCCATCGGCTGCTACATCGAGGGCGGCGCAGCGGGGCCGCGCGAGGGCGCGCGGCTGGTGCTCGAAGCCGACGGACGGGTGGCGGTCTGCACCGGCGCTTCGCTGGTCGGACAGGGGCTCGAAACCATCTTCGCCCAGATCGCCGCCGATGCCCTCGACCTGCCGCTGACCGCGATCCGCGGCGTGTTCCACGGCTCGACCACCGGCGTGCGCGAAGGCTTCGGCAGCTACAGCTCGCGCAGCACCGCGATGGGCGGCTCGGCGATCGTGGTCGCCGCGAAGCACCTGCAGGACAGGGTCGTGTCCACCGCTGCGACGATGCTGGGCTGCGACCCCACCGACCTGGAGATCGCCGGCGGCGACCGGATCGTCGCATCCGATGGCCGCTCGCTCACGCTGGCCGAGGTTGCGCGCAACCACGCACCGGACGGCGGGCTCGTCGCGCACGGCACCTTCTCCAGCACGAACCGCACCTACAGCTACGGCGCGCATGCCGCGCATGTCGCCGTCGACCCGCGCACCGGCGAGGTGGAGGTGATCGACTATGTCGCGGTCGAGGATGTCGGCCGGATCATCAACCCCCGCACGCTGGAAGGCCAGGCCCTCGGCGCGATCGTGCAGGGGCTGGGCGGCGTGTTCCTCGAGCGGCTGGCCTACGATGCGGAAGGACAACTGCAGACCGGCTCTCTGGCCGACTACCTGCTGCCGACGGCCACCTGCTTCCCCACGATCCGCATCGTCGCGCTGGAGAACCATCCCTCCCCGCACAACCCGCTCGGCGCGAAGGGCGCCGGCGAAGGCGGCATCATCCCGGTCGGCGGCGTGGTCGCCAACGCGGTGTCGTCGGCGCTGGCGCCGCTGGGCGTGTCGGTGACCGACCTGCCGCTGCCCCCGTCGCGTGTCTGGACACGGGTGGAATCATGCCGTCCCCGGTCGCGCTGATCGCGCGCAGCTTCCACCGCCTGCTCGGCCGCCCGCTGGTGGAAGGGCTCGATGCGCACGGCAGCGACGCGGAAATCGAAGCCGCCATGCAGGACACGACCGCCGTGATCGTCGCGCACGGCACCGAGCCCGACCCGATCTTCTTCTACGGCAACCGGGCCGCGCTGCAACTGTTCGAGGCGACGCACGCGCAGTTCACGGCGATGCCGTCACGGCTGTCGGCAGAACCGATGCTGCGCGAGGAACGCGAGCGGCTGCTGGCGCGGGTACGTGCGGACGGCTACATCGACGACTACGCCGGCGTGCGCATCTCGCTGGGCGGACGGCGCTTCCGGATCGCGCGGGCGATCGTGTGGAACCTGGTGGATGAGCGCGGCGAGCGGCAGGGACAGGCCGCGACGTTCACGGAGTGGACGCCGCTGGACGGCTGATGGGGCTGATGCGGCAGGCGCCTCAGCCCTTCTCCTGCCGCACCAGCCAGTCGTCATCCCGCCCGAGCAGGGCGGGATCCGCGCCCGGCCGAACGTGGTAGTACGGAATCAGCGGCCTGAACACGTCGTAGATCCGCCGCAGCTCGCCGACCGGCTCGGCATGCAGGTCGACCCGCAGGTCGACATAGGCGTTCACTTCGTTGCCGTAGACCATCAGCGCGGCGGACTGCTGCCCGCCGTTCTGGCCGCCCGCATCGCGTCCGGACTCGAGCGCGGCCATCAACCGGTCTTCCAGCGGCTGGCCCGCCGTGCTGTTCCAGATGTCGAACATCACGCTGGCCGTTCGCTCGGACGTGAGGTTGTTGCCCATGGACACCACGTCGCGTTCGACGAAGGCGCCGCTCCACACCTTGTTGTGCGCACCGGTGCGGGCGACCGCAAGGCCGTCGCGGTCGATCACGCACAACTGGCGATGCTCGATGTACGGATCGCTCGCGGCCAGCTCCTCGAGGACCCGCTTCGACGAATAGCCGAGCTGCAGCAGCTTCGTGCCCAGCGGCCCGAGCCGCGGATCGGTCGATGCCATCGACACCACCAGCCCCTCGCCGGGCGCGAAGAACGGGCAACGGGCACCGACGGCGATCGGACGGGTGGCGATGGCCACGCCGAAGCGTCCGGTGGTGGCGCAACGGCCGGCGATCTGGAACGTCATGGAAGGGCTCCCTGGGTAGTCACTGCACGGTCACTGCGGTTCGATCTTCGCCGCCTTGACGACCCTGGCGACGTTCAACGTATCCACCCGGATGAACTCGGCGAACTGTTCGGGCGTGCCGCCGGCGAGCCCGAGGCCGAGGTCGACGAGCTGCTTGCGCAACGAACCGACGATCGCCTTGTTGCCCTCGGCGTTGATCTGCATCACGATGGGCTTCGGCAACCCGGCCGGCCCGAGCATGCCGATCCAGCCCGAGAAGTCGAAGCCCTTCAGCCCGGACTCATCGAGTGTCGGCACCTGCGGCATCGACTCGATCCGTTTCGCCGAGGTCAGCGCGATCGCACGCACCCGGCCGTTGGCGATGAACGGCATCGCGGTGGGCACCACGCTGAACATGAAGTCGATATGGCCCGCCAGCAGGTCGGCCATCGCCGGTGCACCGCCCTTGTACGGGACGTGCAGCATGCTGGCGCCGGTCATCAACGAGAACAGCTCGGCGGACATGTGCTGGGTCGCACCGATGCCCGACGAACCATAGGTGAAACGGCCCGGGCTCGCCTTCACCCGCGCGATGAACTCCTTCGCGGTGCGCACGGGCACCGACGGATGCACGATGAGCACGTTCGGCTGGTTCGCGATCAGCACGATCGGCGCGAAGTCGCGCTGCGGATCATAGGACAGCTTGCGGAAGTTGCTCGGCGCGGAAGAGATCTGCCCGGCAGCCCCGGCCAGCAGCGTGTACCCGTCCGGGGGCGCGGACACCACCGCCTGCGCTGCGATGGTGCCGCCCGCCCCCGCCCGGTTCTCGACCACGAACGGCTGTCCGGTGACCTTCGACAGCTCCCCGGACACCATGCGCCCCACCAGGTCGATGCTGCCGCCCGGCGGATAGCCGACGATCACCCGTACCGGCTTCGACGGGTAGGCCTGCTGGGCGAACACGGGCGCGATCGCGGTCGACAGGGCGAGTGCAGCCAGCGTGGACACTGCGGGAGAACGGGCATTCATGCAGCCTCCGCGGTTTCGTGTGGATGGAGACGACTGCAGGCAACAAGCGTGCCGGTGCGCGACGGCTGCCGGGGATCACACGGGCACGATGAGTTCCCTCGGGCAGTCCTGGGTCCACATGTCGACGCCATCCTCCTTCACCAGGAACGTGTCCTCGGTATGGTGGCGCACCCCGTCGTGGTAGTAGCTCGATTCCATGCAGACGACGGCATTCGCCTCGAGCACCGCCTTGTTCACCTGGTTCATCCTCGGCTGCTCGTGCGAGCCCAGGCCGATGCCGTGGCCGATGAACTCGCGCGGGTAGCGGTCGAGGTTGCGGCTGATCTTCCTGTAGAACAGGTCGAAGATCTCGCCGCCGATCATGCCCGGCCGCAGTGCATGGCCGACCTCGAGTTGCGCATCGTTGAGCCAGCGCCAGATGTCCTTCTGCCGCTGCGAGGCCTCGCCGATGAAGTAGGACCGGACGAAGTCGGCGTAGTAGCCGCCATAGATGGCGCCCATGTCCACCTTGACGAAATCGCCGACCTTCATCGTGTGCCCGTACGGATACGGCGCATGCGCCGCGAAGCTCGTCTTCGGGCCACAGCCGATGTTGATGAAGCGGATCTGGTGCGCGCCTTCCTGCATCATGCGCACCGTCGCGGCACGGTGCAGGTCTTCATCCGTGTTGCCCGGCCTGATCGCGGCCCGGAAGCTCTCGTGCGCCTTGACCGTGATCGCCGTGGCACGGTGCAGGCGCACCAGTTCCTCGGGCGTCTTCACCACGCGCACGATCTCCAGGTCGTAGCCGACGTCGACCGGCACGTGGCCGGCATCCTCCAGCCACTGGAAGAACTTCATCCGGTAGCCGTAGGTCAGCGCGTCGCCCTCGGTGCCGACGCGCATCGGCTTGAGCTTGCGCTCGGCCATGACCGCAGTGGCTGCCTCGAAGAAGTCGTCATGGAACTTCGCGTCGACATCGGTGAAGAACTCGGCCATCGCGTAGGCGCGGACGTCCTTGATCCAGGTGCTGTCCATCGCCAGGTGCAGGTCCACGGCGGGCACCACGAACGCCGGAGCGATCGCCGGGTCGCGGAAGTAGAACACGCAGAACGGCCGGTAGCCGAGGTTCGCGCCGTTGTGGAAGAAGCCGCTGAGGTACTTCGAGTTCTCGACCCCACGCACGATCAGCATGTCGACCTGCTTGCGGTCCATCATCGCGTGCAACCGTTTCTGGTCGAACAGGACGGGCTTCTGGTTCATCGCGGCCTCCGGGGTGGACTGGAACGGAATCCGCCAATGTGAGCCGAGACCGGCGATACGTCCAATATATACTTCGACGATCGACGATATCCGCGGAGTATCGATGGAGCTGCGCCACCTGCGTTACGCGGTCGCCGTGGCCGATGCGCTCAACTTCACGCGGGCGGCCGAGCGGCTGCATATCGCGCAGCCCCCGCTGACCCAGCAGATCCATGCGCTGGAGGACGAGATCGGGCTGCCGCTGTTCGACCGAAGCCGCCGGAAGGTCGCGTTGACCGCCGCCGGCGAGGTGTTCATCGAGCATGCACGGCGCATCCTGCGCGACGTCGAGGCGATGACGGCCGCCAGCCAGCGCGTGCACCGCGGCGAGGAAGGGCGGCTGGTGATCGGCTTCCTGAGTTCGATCGCGTTCGACTACTTCCCGCGCGTGATGCGCGCGTTCCGCACCCGCTATCCCGGCGTGCAGGTCGAACTGCGCGAAATGAAGCACCTGCCGCTGCTCAATGCGCTGAAGACCGGCACCGTCGACCTCGCGTTCATCCGCAACTTCTTCGACGACCCTGCCATCCGCGTCCAGCAGGTGCTGCGGGAGCGCTTCGTCGCCGTGCTGCCTGCCGGGCATCCGCTGTCCAGGCACCGCGCGATCCTCCCCTCGCGCCTGGCGGGGGAACCCTTCGTCACCGTGATGAAACGCGGGCCGCCGAGCGTCTACGCCCACACGATGGCGATCTGCCGCGACGCCGGCTTCGAGCCGAAGGTAGTGCAGGAGGCCAACGACATCCAGGCCTGCGTCGGCCTCGTGTCCGGCGGCATCGGCGTCGCGATCGTGCCCGACTCGATCCGCAACCTGGCGATCCCGGGCGTCACCTACTGTGAGCTGCGCGGCATTGTCGACCAGATGCACATAGTCGCGGCGACGCGCGCCGAAGATCGAAGCAGCGTCCTGCAGCGGTTCCTCGAGGTGGCGCTGGAGACGAGCCGGGGTGCGCACCCGGCAGGCTGAACACCGGTCAGCCCGGCACCGTCCACGGCCCGGCTCCGGGCCGCGGCAGGAGGACCCTTACTCGGCCTGCTTCACCGGCTCCACATGCTTCACCGCCCCGATCCAGCCACTGGCCGTGAGGTCGAAAACCAGCCCGTGCGGGTTGCGGTACTTCACCTCGTAGTACCGGTTCGGTGCGTCCGGCGCACGGCCGTGCACATGCACCGCACCCGCCGCCTTGGCCTGCTCGGCCGCCTGCTCGAGGTCGTCGACCCACATGCCGAAGTGGATCAGCCCGTGGTACGGGCCGTCATTGCCCATCCCGGCGATCCTGTCGTTCTTGAAGTCGAGCAGCGCGACGTTCATCGTGCCGTCGGTCATGTAGACCCCGCGTCCGGCATCGCCGGCCTTGGTCATGCCAAAGGCCTCCTCGAAGAATCTCTGCGCCTCGGACACGTCCGGCACCGAGATCGCGATGTGGCGCAGCTTGTGCTGCAGGCGCGTCGGCTGGTCCATGCTGCCCTCCTGAAGGTATGGACGGAACTACTCGATCGCTTCGGCCTCGCGCACGCTCTGGATCAGCGAGGTGCGCAGCAGGAACTGCCGCGCCCGCGCGGGGTCTTCCGCGGTACGCCGGATCTCGTCGTGGTTCTTCTCGCGTACCGCCGGATCCTGCTCGGCCAGCAGCTTCTTGTTGCGCTCGGTGTGCAGCTTGGTGTGGTTCACCGCCACATGGCGGCGCTGCCGGCTGTAGCGGTCGAGCACGTCGAGGCCTGCGCGGCCCTCGACGATCGCATGCAGCTTCGCACCGAGGTTCATCGCATCGTGCACGCCGCTGTTCATGCCCATGCCGCCGATCGGGCTGTTCACATGGGCGGCATCGCCGGCGATGATCGCGCGCCCCTTGCGGAAGGTGGTGGCGATGCGCTGGTGCACCGTGTAGAGCGACCGGGTGGCGACCTCGTACGGCTGGTCGCGCGGCAGCAACCGCTGCAGGCGTGCCTGCACGGATGCATCGGTGAGCAGTTCGTCGGGATCCTCGCCCTCGCGCGTGGGCAGCACCACCCGCCACACCGCCGGGTCGCCCCACTTGAACAGGTTGGCCCACTCGACCGGATCGGACAGGTAGTTTCGGTAGGCGTAGCCGTGCGCGGTGTCGTAGTCGAAGGCCACGCTCAGGATCAGCGTGCGCTCGGGATAGGTGTAGCCCTCGAACTCGATGCCGAGCGCCTTGCGGACCAGACTGTGCGAACCTTCGCCACTGACGATGAAGCTGCCGTGGATCGCCTCGGCCTCGCCCGCCTCGTTGGTCACGATGGCCTCGACGCCGTCCTCGGTCTGGGTGAACGAGTCCAGTGTCGTGCCCATGCGCATCGTGCAGGCCTCATGGCCCTGCAGCGCACGCCAGGCCTCCTCGACGATCTTCAGCCGGTCGCACTGCAGCACCCACGGGAAGCGCGTGTCGTCCTTCAGCACCGCATGGTCGAACTCGGCGAACTTCGTGTCGTTGTGGCGGTCCCAGTAGGCGACCGTCGGCGCGATCAGGCCGCGCGATTCGAGCGTCCGGTACAGGCCGAGCTCGTCGAGCATCTCGAGCGTCGCCGGGTGGATGGTGCCGGCGCGCAGCACCTGCTTCAGGAAGCGGTCGGCGGGCAGCGTCTCGAGCAGCACCGACTTCACGCCCTTGCGCGCGAGGTACAGGGCGAGGCACAGGCCGACCGGGCCGGCCCCGGCGATGATGACGGGTCCTGACTGCGAGGGATCGGGCATGTCGGTCGGCGGCGCACCAGTGACAGCGGAGCGCCTATGGTAGCGCGACATTGCGGTACGGGATTTGCTTTCGTCCTGATCGGACATGGCGCTTGACGACACTGCAGTTTCCGCGTCAATGTCGATGACGCAGGAACTGCATCCACCAGAGAGGAGTTCGACAGGCCATGACCCAGACGCTCGCAGCGGTTGAACGCATCGAAACCGATGTCCTGATCATCGGGGGCGGTGCCGCCGGCATGATCGCCGCGATCGGCGCGCTGCGCGCCGGCATCAAGCCGCTGGTGGTGACGAAGGGCACCTATGCGTCCGGCAGTTCCTCGATGGCGCGCGGCGGCTATTGCGTCGCGATGGCGCATGTCGACCCGGAGGACACGCCCGAGCTGTTCCATGAAGACGCGATGACCGCGAGCTTCGGCCTGGCCAACCCGCTGCTGTCCCGGATCATGTGCGAAGAGTCCATCCCGCGCACGATCGAACTCGACGCCTGGGGCCTGGGCCTCGCCAAGCAGCCCGACGGCCGGCTCGACCAGCGGCAGAGCTCGCGCCCGCACCGCTATGCCCGCCTGGTGCACTGCGGACGCCTGATGGGCAAGCCGCTGATGCAGGCGCTGTCGAAGAAGACACGCGCGATGGGCATCGAGCCGATGGACCATGTCATGCTGGTCGACCTGCTGCGCGAAGGCGGCGAAGTGGTCGGTGCGTGGGGCATCCGCTACCGGGACGGCGTCCCGGTGGTGATCCATGCGGGCTCCACGGTGGTCGCCACCGGCGGCGCACCCCAACTGCATGAAGTGAACGACTCGCCACCGACGGTCAGCGGCGACGGCTATGCGATGGCCCTGCGGGCCGGTGCGGAGCTGGTCGACATGGAGTTCATCGACTACCAGCTGCTGACCGCCGCGCCCGCGAAGCTGATGGGCTACCCGGTGCATTCCAGCGGCTTCCTCAACCATGGCGGCTACCTGCTGAACCGCCATGGCGAGCGCTTCATGTCGCGCTACGACCCAGTCAACCTCGAGCGTGCGCCACGGGCGATCATCAACCGCGGCGTCGGCATGGAGATCTACGAGGGCCGCGGCACCGACAACAACGCGATCTGCATCGACGTGCGCCATGTGTTCGACGAGATCAACGTGACCGCGATGGCCGACGTGATCAAGAGCTTCATGAAGGCCGGCGTCGATGCGCGCAAGGATTTCATGGAAGTGGCGAGCGGCCCGCACACCTACCTGGGTGGCATCCGCATCGACGAATGGGGCCGGTCGACCGTGCCCGGCCTGTATGCCGGCGGCGAGGCGGCGGGTGGCGTGCATGGTGCGAACCGGCTGGGTGGCGCGGCGCTGAGCGATACCTACGTCTTCGGCTATCGTTCAGGGCTGGCCGCTGCCTGCGAAGCCGGCGACCGCCCGCGCCGGGCGCCCGATGCCGGCAACTGGAAGGATGCAGTCGCCGCGTTGCAGTCGGACCTGGCGCGCGGTGCCGGTACGCTGTCGGCGCCGGAGTGGCGGCGCAGCGTGCAGCAACTGGTGGTCTCCTCCGTCGGGCAGGTGCGCCACGGCGAACGGCTGGCCGAAGCGCTGGGCAAGCTCGATGCCCTCGCGAAGGTGTTCGGCGAAGTCGGCGTGGACGGCGAGACGCTGCGCGATCGCTGCGAGAGCGCGCGCCTCAACCACGAGACCCGCAACCTGATCCAGGTCGCGCAGATGCTCGCCACCTCCGCCCTGCAGCGCCGGGAGAGCCGCGGCGGGCACTACCGGCTCGACTACCCGGAAATGAACGACGCGTTCATGGGCAACTTCTACATGTGGGACGACGGCGGCACGCTGCGCCACGAGATGCGTCCCGTTCCCGCACAGGCGACCACCGCGGCGACGCCGAAGGGCGTGCCCTCCACCGATGCGTGCATCGCATGAGGGGCGGCGCCGCGTACCGCTGTGCCGTCGGGCTGCTGCTGTCGACGCTGGCGTCGGCAGCGGTGGCACAGACCGCGAAGACCGCGCGGCCGGGAGACTTCCCCGACCGGCCGCTGCGCCTGGTCACCGGCTTCCCGCCAGGCGGGGTGAGCGACACGCTGGCCCGCATCCTCGGCGTGCAGCTCGGCGAGCAGATGAACCAGCGCATCGTGGTCGATGCGCGGCCCGGGGCGGGCGGCATGCTGGCGATGGAGCTCACCGCGAACGCGACGCCCGACGGCTACACGATCTACCTCGCCCAGCCGGGCGTGGTGATCAGCCGCCTGTCGCGCAACAAGCCGTCGGTCGACCCGCTGGTCGCGCTGGCGCCGGTGGGCATGCTCGGCACCTCGCCGACCGTGCTGGTGGTGAACCCGTCGCTTCCCGTGAACAACATCAAGGAACTCATCGCATACGCGAACAGCCGCCCCGACGGATTGTTCTTCGGCTCGTCGGGCACCGGCACCGGCAATCACCTGTCCGGTGAACTGCTGCGTGTTGCCGGGAACGCGAAGCTGGTGCATGTCGCCTACAAGGGCGCCTCGGCGAACACGGTCGCGGTGCTGCAGGGCGAGATCCCGATCGCGTTCCAGCCGCTGGCCGGCGCGATCCCGCACCTGAAGGCCGGCCGCCTGAAGGGCCTGGCGGTCACCGGCAGCAAGCGCTCGCCGGCAGTGCCCGACCTGCCGACCGTCGGCGAGACGATAAAGGGCTACGCGGTCGACTCCTGGTACGGCTTCGTCGCGCCGGTGAAGACCCCGAAGGCGGTGATCGACTACCTGAACCAGCAGACCAACATCGTGCTCGCCCGCCCGGACATGATCGATACGCTGTCGCGCAACGGCGTGGACGCCGAAGGCAGCACGCCGGCTGCGTTCGGGCAGCTGATGCGCGACGAAGCAGTCCGATGGGAGAAGCTGGTGAAGGCGGCGGGGATCAAGCTGGATTGAGCGCCCGCTTCATCCACCGCGCATGCGACAGCAGGTCCCTGTCGCCATTGCGCCTTCCGACCACGTAGATGCCGATCGGCATGCCCGCCGGGCCGGTCAACGCCGGCACCGAGATCGCCGGCACGTGCATCGTGGTCCAGATCAGTGCGAGCTTCGCGTAGCCGGTGGTGGCGAACCCGAGCGGCGCCTCGCCGATCGCGCACGCGGTCAGCAGCACATCGTACGGCGCCTGGATCGGCCCGATCAGCGTGCGGCAGTGCTCCGCCAGCCCGCGCGCCTCGAGGTAGCGTTCATGGCTGCAGGTGATGCCGTCGGTGAGCCTGCCGTCGCGCAGCGTCTGGCTGATCTGGTCCCAGTGGTGGTCGACTTCCCATGCGAGGTTGCGCGCGAACTCGAAGCCGGAGATCAGCCGGTGCGCCTCGGGGATGTCGTCGAACACCGGTGGCAACGTGACTTCGCTGACCTGCGCACCCGCCGCGGCGAGGGCGTCGGCAGCCTGGTCGAACAGTCGCTGCACGGCCGGTTCGACCTGGTCCCAGAGGTGCGTGCGGCAATAGCCGATCCGGGGCGGCCGGCCGGCGTCGACGATGGGCTGCGGGGGCTCGCCCAGCAGCACGTCGCGGTACAGGGCGATGTCCTCGATCGAGCGGGCGTACAGGCCGAGGGTATCGAGCGATGCCGCTGCCTCCATCACGCCCGCGCAACGCAGGTCGCCCAGCGTCGGCCGGAATCCGTACACGCCGCAGAAGGACGCAGGCCGCACGGTCGAGCCACTGGTCTGCGTGCCGATCGACAGCGGAACCATGAAGTCCGCGACCGACGCCGCCGACCCTGCGGACGAGCCGCCGGGCGTGCGCGTGAGGTCGAGCGGGTTGCGGGTGCGCGAGGGATGGAAGTTGGCGAACTCGGTCGTCACCGCCTTGCCCATCAGGACCGCGCCCGCACGGCGGCTCAGCGCCACGCACGAGGCATCCGCACGTGCCATGAAGCCCTTGTAGATCGGCGAACCGTACTCGGTCGGCATGTCGCGGGTCTCGATGATGTCCTTGACGTTGAAGGGCACCCCGAGCAGCGGCCCGCGCTGGCCGGAACGGTCGAGCGACCGCGCGGCGGCGATCGCCTGCCCGGCATCGAAGTACTGCCAGGCCCGGACATCCGGCTCGCGGGCGTCGATCCGCTCGATGCAGGCACGTACGACGGCTTCGCAGGTCGTGCGGCCGGACAGCACCGCAGCGGCGATCTCGCTGGCCGTGAGCTCGTTCAGGGGGCGGGTCATCGTCATTGCCTCATGTCGCGATTCAGGGCTCGGCGGTTCATTCCGCCTTCAGGTTCGCCGTCCTGATCACCCGGGTCCACTTCTCGGATTCGTTCCGGATGAAGTTGCGGAACTCCTTCGGCGAGTTGGTGACGGGCACGGTGCCGATGCTCGCGAGCACCTGGGCCACCTTCGGGTTGGCGACGCTGCGCACGATCTCCTGGTTCAGGCGATCGACGATCTCGCGCGGCGTGCCCGCGGGCACGAGG
>LNFM01002436.1_pt1 | contig 49012 bp, 38 predicted proteins | sample 596031 | NCBI WGS metagenome assembly LNFM01 (sample SAMN04254537, study PRJNA301005) | activated carbon metagenome | isolation source: dual media filters at the Ann Arbor, Michigan drinking water treatment plant | place: USA: Ann Arbor
AGCGCTGGCCGTCGACCTCGCCCACGCTGGCGCTGCGGAACTGCTTGCCGGCCGGGTTGGCGCCGATGTCGTCGAGCGGCGCGTCGTTCAGGAAACGGTGCAGGAACGAGGTGTGCGCCGGGTCGATGCCCACCTCGAAGGCCTGCAGCCAGTTGCAGTGCCACATGCCCTTGAAGGCGAAGGTGTGCGTGGCCGGCGCCTCGAAGCAGTCGAAGGTCGGGAATGGCGGTGCCTTGCCCGGCTCGCCCATCCACGCGAAGAGCACGCCGCTGCGCTCGATCACCGGGTAGGCGCGCTGCTTCACGCGTTCGCACAGCTTGCTCCCCACGGGCTCGGCGGGGGTGTCCAGGCACTTGCCCTGGGCGTCGAACTTCCAGCCGTGGAAGGGGCAGCGCAGGCCGTCGCCCTCGTGGCGGCCGAAGGAAAGGTCGGCGTTGCGGTGCGGGCAGTCGCGGTCGAGCAGGCCCCAACGGCCCTGGTCGTCCTTGAAGAGCACGAGGTCCTGGCCCAGCAGGCGCACGGCCTTCACGGGGCGCTGGCGCATGGCGGGGTCGAGCGCGGGATCGAACTCGTCGACCAGCGCCGCCGGCTGCCAGTAGCTGCGCAGCACGGCGCCGCAGGCGGTGCCCGGGCCGATGCGGGTGAGCAGGGCGTTCTGTTCAGCGTTCATCGCAGGTCCTCGTGACGACGATCAAGATCGGGATGACTGTATACCGTTATTGCCGTTCAGGATACAGTCCGCCCATGGGCCTGCAAGAAACCGTCCTGCTGCAGCTTCGCGAGCGCATCCTGCGCGGCGATTTCGCGCCCGGCGCGCGCCTGGCCGAGCAGCAGCTGGCCGAACAGATCGGCGCGTCGCGCACCCCGGTGCGTGCGGCGCTGGGCGTGCTGGAACAGGAAGGCCTGGTGAAGGCCAACGAGACCGGCGGCTACGTGGTGCGCCAGTTCACGGCACGCGAGGTGGCCGACGCCATCGCCGTGCGCGGGCATCTGGAGGGCATGGCCGCGCGCCTGGTGGCCGAGCACGGCCTGAGCCGGCAGCTGGCCATGGACCTGCAGGAATGTCTGGCGGAAGGCGACGCCGCGCTGGCCGCCGACCCGCTGACGATGGAGGCCTACGCGCGCTATGCCGCGATGAACGACCGCCTGCACGCGCTGGTGCTGGAAGCCAGTGGCAACCAGGCACTGCAGCGTGCCGTCGAGCTCAACGACAGGCTGCCCTTCGCACCCGCCTCGGCCATGCTGCCGATGCAGGGCTCGGTGACCCTGGACCGCGACCTGATGCTCTACGCGCACCGCCAGCACCACATGCTGGTCGATGCCATGCGCCGCGGCGAAGGCGCGCGCGCGCAGGCCCTGGCCGTCGAACACACCGAAGTGGCGCAGGCCAACATGCGCATGGCGCTGGAGCGGCGCAGCGAGTCGGAGCGGGTGCTGCCGGCGATCAGGTTGATCGTCGGGGCCTGAAGGGGCGGTAAGGCCGCTTGCTTTGCGTCGCCCTCCCCGGGCCTGCCGCGTACTACCCGGCCACCTTCTCGCCGGTGCAGCCTAGGCCGCGCACCATGCCCAAGGCCCTGCCGCAGTTCGGCTGCACCGAAGTACAAGGTAGGGCACCGGATCGCGCCCTACCAGGCATCTACGACGCTGATCTCGTCCTACCGGATCGAGTCGTCGGGCAGCTTGTCTCCTGGCAGGGAGCCGCCTTGGCGGGTGACGATGACATGGGCGCTTACCACGCTGCCATTGCCCCAGGAGACGACCTTAATGAGCGGACCGTGCTCCACCACAGCAGGCCTTCTCGAAACCCGCTGCGCGTCAGTCCAGCGTCGCCCCCGAGGCCTTGATGACCGGCACCCATCGGTTGATCTCGGCGCCGAGGAAGGCGGTGAACTCTTCCGGCGCTGCCGTTGGCGGCGAACCTCTGGCGAACTTCGGGCTTGGTCAAGGCGTCGCCGATGGCTTTCGACAGGCGCGCGACCACGTCCTTGGGCATGCCGGCAGGTCCGACGATGCCCTGCCAGCCCGCGGCCTCCAGGCTGGCGAAACCCGCCTCCTTGGCGGTCGGCACGTTCGGCAGGGCGGCAACACGCTGGGCATCGGTCACGTAGAGCGCCCTCAGACGGCCGCTCTGGATGTGCGGCAACAGCACGGTGGACACGTCGACCAGCAGGTGGGTCTGGCCGCCGATCAGGTCCTGCACCGCCGGTGACGAGCCCTTGTAAGGGACATGGACCAGCTTGGTGCCGGCCACCTGGTTGAGCATCTCGCCATTGAGGTGGGTGATGGACCCCGAGCCACCGGAGGCGTAGTTGGCCTTGTCGGGGTTGGCCTTGGCCCAGGCGATGAACTCCGCAAGCGTCTGGGCCGGGTGATTCGCCGGCACGGCGGCGATGAAGCCCGAGCCCGAGGTCTGGTGGATGTAGGTGAAGTCCTTCTGCGGATCGAAGGGCTTCTTCGACACCATGTGGGGCGCCAGCACGAAGGGGCCGATGTTGGCCACCAGGATGGTGTAGCCGTCGGCCGGCGCGCGCGTCAGGTCTGCGGCGGCCATGACGCCCCCGGCGCCGGGCTTGTACTCGATGACGACCGGCTGGCCGAGCGCCTCCTGGAGGCTGGGTTGCAGGTTGCGCGCCACGGCGTCGATGCCTCCTCCGGGCGGGAATCCGACCACCAGCTTGATGGGCTTGGTGGGATACGCCTGGGCATGCGCTGGCCCCGCCAGACCGCTCAGCGCCCATGCGGCTGCCGCGGCAATCAGGACAGTGCGACGGCCTGCCGCGACACGGGTGGACTTCTTGGTCATCGTCTTTCTCTCAGCATCCTGTGGTGTGTACAGGCACTCTACGCAAGCCGGCGTCAACCAGTCAGGGGGTTTTCACACAGCCGGGTCTCGAGCTCCAGACAGTCCCTGCTGCGCCCTGCCGTCGGTCGAGACCGGCGGCTGCCGGCCGGGCTGCCGCATGAAGCACCTCGGCCGGGCGGATCAGCAGGGGTGGGACGAAGGGCCAGCCAGCATCACCTCTGGCCTTGCCGGGGGCCCGACGGACCGGGCGCCGCCAACAGGTTCAGCACCGCCAGCAGCTTGGCATGGGTCTCCTGCAGGACGGCCATGTCGCCGACCTGGTCGGGCGGCAGGCCCTGCGCTGCCTTCAGCCGCTCGTCGGCCAGCGCCAGCAAGGCCTGGGCGCGTGTCTCGGCCGTCTCCTTCCACCGGTTGGGCGCACGCGGGGAGAGCCCTCGCGCCAGCAGCCAGGCGACTTTTTCCACCTGGTGCTTGGCCCGCGTTCGCTCCACCGCCAGCAGCAGCAGGTTGCTGCCGTCTTCGTCGGTGAAGTTCAGCCGGGCGCCGCGACTCAGCAGGAAGTCGAGCACCTCGGTGCGCGAGGCCAGGGCGAGCGCCGGGCCGAACTTGCCAGCGTACTTGACTTCCCGCAGTTCGATGTTGCCGCCTCTGGCGACCAGCAGCTTCAGCGCCTCCAGATCGTCACCCGCCGCGGCAAAGAGCGTGGGCGACAGCAGGTTTTCGCCCCCCACGCCCTTTGCCGGCCCCTGCAGGTTGGGGTCCGACCCCAGGTCGAGCAGGATCGCCAGGCTCTTCAGCCGATCGCCAGGCAGAGGGGTCTTGCTCCCGCGGGGGCCGTCGATGAAGAAGCGCAGCACCGAGCCCCGGTCGTCGCCCACGAAAAAGTCGCGGCTGCCGTCATAGGACTTCTCACGCTGGTAGCTGCCGCCCTTGGTCAGGTAGTCGCTCAGTTCGTCGGCCGTGAGGCGGCCTTCGGCCATCTGCACAGCGTAGGCCCGCAGTGCGGCGCGGTGGGCCAGTTCCGCCAGGGCACCGCCGGGCTGGACCGTGGTCGTCCTGGGCGCCTGGGCAGCGCCGGGCTCCCGCGCCAGGCCGCTGGCGTGCAGGCTGATGGCTGCTGCGCCGATGACCAGTCGTCTCAGGATCATGGAGAGCATGTGGCCGCAAGGGTAACCGGGGTCGCGGCTCCCGCGGTGGTCGCAACGGTCCGGCCGCAGGTGTGGAGGGCTCGGTGGCGCGGGGTCGCGGGCCCCGCGCCACGACGCGCCCGAAGACAATGCGCGCATGCGAACGCCGATCCAAACGCTGATCCAAACGCTGATCCGCCCTGCACGCCACGTCTGCAGGTCGCTCGCGCTTGCGGCGGCGGCCATCGCCGCGATGGCCGCCGCGGCCGCGCCTGCAGCGCCGCCGCCCGTGCGGACGCAGGTGCTTGCACTTGACGGCCATCGTGTGACGCTGGACGTGTATCCCGCCGCCGGCCCGCTGCGGGGCGCCGTCATCCTCTCGCACGGCTTCACGCGCAGCCGGCGCACGCTGGCGGGACATGCGCAGGCGCTGGCCGATGCCGGCGTGCTGGCGCTGACGCCGGACCTGCCCTGCACCTTCGACTTTCGCTGCAACGCCCGCGCCCTTGCTGCGCTGGTGGGCTCGCTGCGTGCCGGAGGCAGCTTCGGTGACCCGATCGAGAAGGTGATGCTCGTCGGCTTCTCTGCCGGCGGGCTGTCCAGCCTGCTGGCGGCGGACACGCCCGGCGTGGTCGGCTACGTCGGCCTGGACCCGTTCGACCGCACGATGCACGGCGAGACCGAGCGACTGGGCTTGACGGCGGCCAGCCGGCTGCGCACCGAGGCGCTGCTGCTGCGCGCCCCTCCGTCGCGCTGCAACGCCGAAGCGGTGGCCGCGCCCTGGGGCACCACGCTGCCGGCGATCTGGCGCGACGAGCTGATCGCAGGCGCATCGCACTGCGATTTCGAGTCGCCCTCCGACTGGATGTGCCGCCTGGCGTGCGGCGACACCGACCCGGTGCGCCAGCAGCAGGTGCGCCAGGGACTGCTCGACGCCGCGTCGCGCTGGATGCGCTGAGCCTGCCGCCCCCGGAGAGCACGCCGCGCAGGGGCCGGCCGCGCGGGCACCGTCCTTGCTTTCAGCCTGGACTGCATTCGGTCACCCCTGAGGCTCGCCTTGCCCGCAACACCCGCACCCGTCGTTCCCCCCGAGGCCTCACTCTGCGTCCGCGGCGCCCGGGTGCTGGCGGCACCGCAGGCCACGCCGGGACCGGCGTGCGATGTCTGGATCGCCGGCGCCCGACTGGCCGGCATCACGCCCGCAGGTGCGTTGCCCCTGCCGCCGGGCGTCGAAACGCTCGATGCTGCAGGTTGCCTGGCGATGCCCGGGCTGGTCAGCGCGCACACCCACTCGTACACGTCGCTGCTGGCCGACACCGTGCCCGGCGCGCCGCTGGACCTGTTCGTGCTGGAAGCCATGGCCAGGCGTGCACCACGCAGCCCCCGCATGGTCTACATCAGCGCCCTGGTGCACGGCTTGCAGCTGCTCAAGCGCGGTGTCACGGGCCTGGTCGACCACGTGCGCCATGGCGCCCTGCCCAGCGTCGAAGCCGTCGAAGCCTGCCTGCAGGCCTACCGCGACCTGGGCTTGCGCGCCACCGTGGCGCCCATGTACGAAGACCGGTCCTACATCGACTCCCTGCCCATCGATGCCCGCGAACTGCCGGCGTCGGTGCAGGCGCGCTGGGCCGGCCTGCGCAAGCCGCCGCCCGAGGCCTATTTCGAACTGATGGACGCTGTTCTGCATTGGCGCGGCCACGGCGGCCGTCTGGACGTGATGCTGGGCGTGGACGGCCCGCAGCGCTGCAGCCCCCGCTTGCTCAGCCTGACGGGCCGTTATGCCGACCAGCACGCGATGGGCCTGCACACGCATTTGCTGGAAAGCAAGACGCAGTCGATGATGACGCCGCGCGGCGGGAGCCTGGTGCAGGTGATCGATCGACACGGGCTGCTGAACTCGCGTTCTTCGTTGGCGCACTTTGTCTGGTGCACGCAGCGCGACATGGCCCTGGTGGCCGAGCGTGGCGCCCATGTGGTGCACAACCCCTTGAGCAACCTCCACCTGGGCAGCGGCCTGCAGCCCACGCGGCAGATGCTGGACCTGGGTGTGAACGTGGCGCTGGGCACCGACAGCGAAAGCGGTCACGACGCCAGCCTGCTGGAGCAGGCCCGCCTGATGGCCGTGCTGAGCCGTGTACGTGGAGAACCCGAAACGCGATGGATCCAGAGCGCACAAGCCCTGCACGCCGCCACGGCCGCAGGCGCGCGGGTGCTGGGGCTGCCGGCCGGGTCGGGCACGCTGCAGCCCGGCGCGCCGGCCGACATCACGCTGGTGGACACCACGGGCCTGGACTGGCTGGCGGCGCGCGATCCGACCCATCACCTGGTGATGGCCGAACAGGGCAGCAACGTCAGGCACGTGGTGGTGAATGGCCTGGTGGTGCTGAGAGACAGGGTGGCCGCTTGCCCCGCCCACGGCACGGCCCGGCCGATCGATGAAGCCGCCCTGCTGGCCGAGGCCGTCGAGCTGGCCGCTGCCGACGACCAGGCCAATGCGGCCGGGCTCGCCATCGCTGCCAGCGAGCGCGCCGTGTTCTCGTCACTGATCGAGAGAGCACTGGCCAGGCGCCTGCGCATCGAACGCCATGCCCGCTCGCGGTGACGCCACGGCCGACGCTGTCGACGATCAGCAGGGGCAGACGTGCCGGACACCGATCTGGCGATCTCCCCGGGCGATCTGCCCGGGCGATCATGTGCCCAATGGCGCCCGCCCGAATGCATTCGGCCAGCCCAGGCTGCGTCAGCCCTCCCACCCTGCCCGGATCGGCAGCTCCCACCCACGAGGGCAGGCCACCGCGGCCCTCCTTCAACAGTCCACGAGGCCGAATCGCCGCATCAGAGCACCGGGGTCAGGGTCACGGTCGCGGAAACGTCGGAAGGCCAGGTCAGCCGGCACGACATGGCCCACGCTCAGGATGGTGTCGCGCCAGGCCCGGGCGACCTCGACGTCGTACAGGCCGCCTCGCGACTGCAGGAAGGCTTCGGCGGCGTCTGCCGCCATCAGGTCGGCCCACAGGTACCCGTAGAGGCCTGCGTCGTACCCCCCCGCGAAGCTGTGGGCGTTGCTGGTCACCCGCAGGATCAGGTCCCACGCCTGCGGCATGCCCAACCCGGCGAGGGTTTCTCGCTCCACGGCAACGGCGTCGATCTCGCGCCCGGTGCCGTCGGCCATCTGGTGCAGTGTCATGTCGACGATGGCACTGCCCAGATAGTCGAGATTGACGCTGAAGATTCGGTCGTACCTGAGCCCGGCTTCCAGGCGCTCGATCAGCGCCAGGGGCATCGGCTCGCCTGTCTCGTGATGGCGCGCGAACCGTCCCAGAAGCTCGCGGTCTCGCAACCAGTACTCGTTGAGCAGTGACGGCAGTTCGACCAGGTCCCAGGCCACCTGAAGGCTGCCCAGGGACGGGTAGCGCGCGCCGTTGAGCAGCATGTGCAAGGCGTGCCCGAACTCGTGGAACAGCACGTTGGCGTACTCCCAGGGCAACAGCACGGGCTCAGCGGCCACCGGGGGCGGCAGGCCGGACACCATGTTCGAGATCGGCAGCACGCGGCCACGAAAGCTCTCGGCAGCGCGCATCTGGTGCTGGTGCGAGCCGTGCGCCTTGCCCGGGCGCTGGAACAGGTCGACGTAGAGCACGCCGACAACCGCCTCGTCGCGACGCACCTCGAACACGCGGATGCTCTCGTGCAGCCGCGGCAGACCATGCAGTTCCTCGAACGACAGGCCGTGGACGCGGCCGGCTGCCCAGAACATGGCTTCGAGCATGCCGGCCAGCGTCAGGTACTGCCTGACCTGTTCGGCGTCGAGCTGGAAGCGCTGGCGCCGCAGCTTCTCGGCGTAGTGCAGACGGTCCCAGGGCGCGAGGGCGAGGCCCGCCCCTTCGGCATCTGCAATGACCTGGTACTCGGCCAGCTGTCGCTGCGTGGCCGCCAGCACCGTGTCCCAGGTGCGGCGCATCACGGCCAACGCCGTCTCCGGTGTACGGGCCATGCGCTGGGCCAGCACACCGTGCGCGTGGCTGGGATGCCCGAGCAGCCGCGCACGCTCACCGCGCAGACGCAGGATCTCGGCGATGACCGGCTTGTTGTCGTGCGGCCCGTCGTTGTCGCAGCGGTCGTTCCACAGGCGCCAGACACGCTCCCGCAGGTCGCGGCGCGTCGAGTGGGTCAGGAACGGCCACACCGCGGGGCGCTGGTTCGGGATCGCCCACTGGCCTTCACGACCCAGCGCCCGAGCCGCCGCCGCTGCCGCCTGGCGCTGCGGCTCGGACAGGCCGGCAAGATCGTCCTGCGACTCGAGCCAGACGACCTGCGCCGACTGATCGGCGAGCAGGTTCTGGGCGAACTGCGCCGACAACGCCGCCAGGCGCCCGTTGATGGCCACCAGCCTTTGCTTGGCGGGCAAGGGCAGCGCCGCGCCGGCCTGCAGCATGCGATCGCGAAGCACTTCGACCAGGCGGACCTGCTCGGGGTCCAGTCCCGATGCGTGGCGCCGTTGCCAGACGGCATCGATGCGACCGAGGAGCACGGGATCGTGGGCGATCTCCAGTTCCAGCGCGGGCACCAGCGGCGCCAGGCGCTGGGCCACAGAAGGCATCTCGCCCGTGCTGGCCGTGGACGCGACGGCCATCATCAGCGCCCGCAGGTCACGCAGGCTGCGGCCGCCATCTTCCAGCGCAGCCACCGTGTTCTCGAAGCTGGGTGCCGCCGGGTTGCGAGTGATGGCCAGAACCGCACGCCGCTGGGCCTCGACGGCCACGGGCAGGGCTTCCGCCAAGGCGGCCGGCGTCGCGCGGTCGTAGGGCGGCAGCCCGCCCAGGTGCGGCAGGCCGCAGGTCGGCCATGGCGACAGCAGCGCCCGGGCGTCGGGCGACAGGGACAAGGTCGAGGTCGAGGTCATGATCCTTCACCGGTTGCCGGCCTCGTCGCCAGGGCCAGCAGCCTGGCCATGTGTTCACGAAGCTCGGGATCGGGCGCCTGCTGTCCCAGACGCACCAGGATCAGTCGCTGCGACGGCACGACCATCATCACCCGGTTTTCGGAGCCGAGTGCGAACACCGCATCGGCCGGTGCGGTCGCCACCAGGCTGCCCGTGCCCCGGCCCTTGTTCGGCACGATCCAGTGCGTGCCGCCGTTCAGCCACCACAGGCGGCCATAGGCTGGGTGCAGCGCGTCGCGGCGAAAGATCGCCGACAGGCCCTCGGCGCTGACCAGCCGTCGCCCCTCTTCGGAGATCCCCCCATCCAGCACGATCTGGCCGAGTCGGGCGAGGTCTCGCGGCGTGGTCACCAGGCCACGAGGGTTGCCCAGCAAGGTGGAGAGCTCGTCACATCGCCGGCACCAGGCGGTGTCCCGCATGCCGGCCGGCCCGGTCAGCCATTCGGCGGTCAATCCGTCCATCGAAAGACCTGCGACGGACTCGAGCACGGGCAGCAGCAACGCATAGGCGGGCGTGTTGTAGTGATGGTGCGTGCCCGCCGGCGCCGCAAAGCCCAAGGTGTCGTCCAGGCCCGAGCACATCTCCAGCAGGTGCCGCACGGCGATCGCCTGCTCCTGCGTCGCATCGGCTCGCGACCAGCCGCGGCCGATGCAGTCCGACACCGGTTGCTCCAGGTCGAGCAGACTGCGGTCGACCGCGATCGCGGCGAGCACGGCCACCACGCTCTTCTGCTGCGAGGCCACGTCTTCGCGCAGAGCGCCGTCGGATGAGCGGCCGTGCAGGTAGCGCCGTGCGAAGACGGCCTGGCCGTCGGGCACCGGCCAGTGGCGTTCGATGACGGTGCGACGGTCCTGCACGACCAGCAGGCCCGTGCTGCGCTGGCCCTGGCAATAGGACGCCAGTTCGTCGAGGGTGGGTTCATCCCAGCGCGTCATGGCAGCGCCGCATCGAGAAAGGCGCGCACTGGCGGCACCACGGCGGCCGGCAGCGCAGCAGCGCCGTGGTCCTGACCAGCGAGCTCGTGCACCGTCCAGCCCGCTGCTTCGAGCACGCCGCGGTGCTGGCGAATGCGCGACGCGATGGTGACGGGCACGCCCGCTTCGATCAGATCCCCTTCGCTGCCGAAGTAGACCATGCAGGGACAGGCGATGCGCGCCACCGCGTCACGCTCGTTCCAGCCCGCCATGCTCTCGTAGTAGGCGATCCATTGGCCGTACTGCGCAGGGTTGCGAAGGATCTTCAGCGAAGAAGGCTCGGGGTTCGGCAGCTTCCTGCGCGCGGCTTCCAGGATCTCGCGGTACGGCGCGTCGAGCGGCGGCCAGCCCCCGATCACCAGCGCGGTGAGACGGTCGGTACGCGCTGCCAGCTGCAGTCCGACCGCACCACTCCACGAGTAGCCCCAGTAGGCGAAACCGTCGAAGCCTGCGGTACGGGCCACGCCCAGAAGGTCGGCGCACACGCGATCGGCCGTCAGGTCCTGCGGCGCAATGTCCCGACTGCCACCGATGCCGGGGTAGTCGACCAGCAGCACGCGATAACGATCGACCAGCGCGCCGAGGTAGCCGTCGAGCATCGTCTGCGCGGCAGCACCGAAGATCTCTGTGTGAGACGCCATCAACGGCAGCGTGATCATCAGCGGCCGCCCCTGGCCGTGCAGCGTGTAGAACACCCCGGTGTTCGGGTCCAGTGGCATCTCAGCCCCGCCCGGTGGGTTCGAAGGGACCGGGCGCCCTTCCGGAGCGCAGCGACCGGCGTGAGCGTGAAGGCTTCATCTCAGTGCGACTGGCGCTCCAGCCAGTCGTCGACCACTTCGTCGAGCACAGGCAGGGTCACCGGGCCGGCTGCCATCAGTTGATCATGGTAGGCGCGGATGTCGAAACGATCCCCCAGGCGTTGCTCGGCGCGCGCTCGAAGCTCACGGAACTTCAGGTTGCCGATCTGGTAGCCCAGGGCCTGCGCCGGCATCGCGACATAGCGGTCGACCTCGCCCTCGACCGTGGCGCGCGACAGCGACAGGTGCGCCAGCATGTAGTCGATGGCCTGCTCGCGGCGCCAGCCCATGACGTGGATCCCGGTGTCCACCACCAGGCGGCAGGCACGCCACATCTCCATGTCCAGCCTTCCGAAGTGCTGGTGCGGAGTCTCGTACAGACCCATCTCGATGCCCAACGTCTCGCAGTACAGCGCCCAGCCCTCCAGGCAGGCCGAGTACCTGGTGAAGTTGGCGCGCCGGAAGGCGGGCAGATCGGTCATCTCCTGCATCAGCGCGATGTGCATCAGATGCCCGGGCCAGCCTTCATGCAGCGCCAGCGGCACGTGCAGAGGGCTCGGCGCCTTGGCGGGCAGGCTGCTGATCCAGAAGGTGCCTGCCGTCGAGCCATCCGCCGGGTTGGGCTGTGCATAGGCCGGAGGCATGCGTTCCGACAAGGCTTGCGGAATGCTCTGAATGCCATACGTGATGCGCGGCAGTCGCCCGAAGAATCTCGGCAGCAGGCCGTCGATGGTCTTGGAGACGACCTGCAAGCGCTCGCGCAGCGCTGCGGCTGACGGCGACAGGAACTGCGGGTCGCGGGTCAGGAACTGCCGGTAGCCCGCCACATCACCGGTGTAGCCTGCGGTGGCTGCCAAGGCGGACATCTCGCTGTCGAGCCGGGAGACCTCGCTCAACCCGAGGCGGTGGATCTCCTCCGGACTTGCCGTGTCCAGGGTGCTGAAGTGCCGCACCCAGAAGGCATAGAACGCCGGGCCTTGCGGATCCACGGTGCAGGCCACCGTGTCGCGTGCAGCCGGCAGCAGTTCGCTTTCGACGAAGCCCGCCAGCTTGCGCAGCGACGGCAGGATGCCTTGTTCGATGATCCCGCGGGCGCGCTCGGCCTGGCGCTGCACGCCTCCTTGCGCAGCCGCCGTCGAGCGCTTGAACGGTCCGTACCAGGTCGTGGCGTCGGCGGTGTCGGCCTCGACGCTTCGCAGGTTCTCGAGGGCCGGCCTCAGAACCACCTCGGGATAGCGCACGCCGCAGGACAGGCCGGCCTTCATGCACGCCTGCACATCGGCGAAGTAGCCGGGCAGCGTGCCCAGCCGGTCGGCATAGCGCAGCGCCGAGGCCTCGTCGCCCACCTGGCTCAGGTTGGCGAAGTAGATGGTGTTGAACTCGGGGCCGATCGGCAGCAGCCAGGGCTTCAAGTGGGACAGCGTGGCGTGCACGTCGTGCAGATCACGGAGTTCCCTTTCCAGCAGGCGGTGCGTGGTGCGATCCTGCAGCGACAGACCGGCGATCGGAATGAGTGCCAGGTCGTTCAACATCGCTAAAGCAGCGTGCGCGCGGCGGTCGAAGTCGGCGGGCGCTTCACGGAACATCGTCGGATCGTCGTTGGGCTGGCCCGCCAGCAGGGCCGTCAACGGAAACTCGAAACGCTGGAACTGCCAGTAGCGCTCGGCCAGGCGGTGCAGGGCGTCAACCATGGCTCGGAGCCTTCCAGACCTCGCGCGCAAGCCGCAACAGATTGCCGCCCAGGATGTCCTTCAGGTCGTCGGGACGATAGCCCCAGTCGAGCAGCGTCTGCACGATCTCGGCCAGCTGCTCCGGCGCGACGAAGGCGGGCGTGCCCGAATAGCCGAGCTCCGGCGGGAAGCTGTGCTTCATCTGCGCCAGATAGGCCACGAGCTCGCCCATGTCGAACACGTGGTCGAGCGCGATGGAGACATGCCGCGGACCGACCAGCTGCACGACGTGGTCGACGTGGCGCGCGAAGGTGGCGCTCGAAACATCGTCAACCCCGCCGACCCGGCCCAGGAAGCCGCCGACACCGTTGATGCCCACCACGCCGCCGGTGGCCGCACAGGCACGGATCAGGTCGTCGGGGATGTTCCGCGGGTGCGGATGCACGGCACTCGGGTTGCTGTGCGAGAAGATCACCGGCCGCGTGGCGGCATCGATCGCCTCCCGCGCCGTGCGGTGGCCGGTGTGCGACAGGCACAGCACCATGCCCACGCGCTCCATCTCGGCGATCACCTGCCGGCCGAAGGGGGTGAGGCCGCTGTCGTCGTCCTGGCAGCCTCCGCCCGCGAGGTTGTTGCGGTTGTAGGCCAGCAGCATCCAGCGCACGCCCAGCGCGTGGTACAGCTCGATCAGGCTCAGCTGGTCGCCGATGGCATTGGCGCCCTCGATGTCGAAGGCCACGCCCAGGCGGCCCTGGGCCCGGGCGGCTTCGATGTCGTCGACGGTCTCGACGAGCAGGTAGTCCTGGCGATGGGCCAGCAGCCAGTGGCGCATGGCGGCCAGCGTGCGCACGTGGTCTTCGATGCCCTGGTCGCCGAAGCCGACGTTGATCGTCGCGATGTCCACACCGGCGGCACGGTAGCGCTGCAGCTGCGGCAGGAACGAGGTGTCGTGCGGTCGGGCCACCGGCATGCAGCCATGGTTGTCCCACACCAGCGTGTCCTCGATCAAGGCACGGGCGGCAGCGAACTCGGTGGCGGCAGGCGAAGGCGTATTCATGGACTTGCGGAACGACGCGATGAACCATAGCGGCAACCGTGTCAGGCTGGGTTAGGCTTCACACAGAGTTTTTTAGGAGGAACGAACCGATGGCGACACGGGAATCCAGCGCGGAGGAAGGCGCCTGGTCGCCGCTGGACTTCGACCAGGAGGCGTCGCGTTCGAGCGAGTCGCGGCGCTTCTCGCGGGACGGCGTGCGCAGCTTCTATGCGTCCGAAGGGGGCAGCGGAACCGCCGACGTGGTGCGCCTGGGCAGTGACGTCCTGCTGTCCGTCGTCAACTGCGTGCTGCCGCGCCTGGCCCGCTGGCGCTACGAGCCCGACGAGGCGCTGATCACGCTGCGGGCCTCGCTGAGTTGCGACGTGATCTTCCGCAGCCCGGGGGTGGCCCCCGTGGTCTTCAACCGCCCGGAAGTGACCCTGGTCTGCCAGCCGGCCGGGCTGCCGCTGACGGTGGACATCACCGGCGGCGTGCGGCAGCAGGGGCTGGTGGCGGCGTACCGCGCATCCACCTTCGCCGCCCGCCATGGCCTGCAGCCCGGCGACCTGCCGGCGCTGATGCAAGACGTCCTGGCCGGCAAGGGCGCGGTCGGTCGCATCGCCTCGTTTCCGATGGACCACCGCATCGCCGCGCTGGTGGCCGAGACCATCGACACCCGGCTCGACGGCGAACTGCGGGTGCTGCAGTACGCGGGTCGGCTCACCGAACTGGTGGCCTACACGCTCGATGCCATGCACCACACTCCCTCGTTGAGAGGTGCATCCGGCCACCCGCTGCACCGCCGGCGCGACGTCGAGCTGGCGCATGCCGCCATGGCGCGCCTGGAGAAGGACTACCGCCGCCCGCCGCGCTTCGCCGACCTGGCGCGCGAGATCGCCACCAACCAGAACAAGCTGAAGGCCGTGTTCAAGGAGACCTTCGGTCTGACCATGGCCGACTACTGCCTGGAACGCCGCATGCGGGAGGCGCAACAGCTGCTGCTGGAAGCGACGCTGACCATCGCCCAGGTGGCCGAGCGCGTGGGCTACGAGCACCAGAGCAGCTTCACGGCCGCTTTCCGCGGCCACGTGGGCATGTCGCCGCGGGAATACCGGCAGCACCGTGCACCCTTCAGCGTGCCGCTGGGCAAGGCTCTGGCCGTCGCCTAGGGTTCACCCGCAATCGCCGCACGCCGGTGCGGCCGCACGCAGGCGCCCGTGTCGATCGCCTAAATTTTCGGTGCAAGCTCGAATCCGGTCGAACCGGGCCGCGCCTATCGTGCTGCGCAACCCCACAGCGGCCTGGCCCCGAGGAGCGACCCGATGACGAAGCAGCACACCCTCCCGTTCCGTCCGACCGGACTTGTCTTTGCACTCGCCTCCGCCGGCTTGCTGGCCGCACTGCCGGCGACGGCGCAGCAGAGTCCTTCGGCGAAGGCCGACGAGGACCAGGGCCAGCGCATCGTGGTCACGGCCAGCAAGCGCCAGGAGAAGCAGCGCGAAGTGGCTGGCACCGTGTCGGTGCTGGACGGTGGCGACCTCGAACGCCGCGGCTCGCGTGACCAGGAAGACTCCTTGAAGCTCACGCCGGGTGTGCAGTTCAACAAGGGCGATATCGCCAGCAACACCATCACCATCCGCGGCATCGGCACCGCCACGGCCAACGAAGGCAGCGGCGCGCAACAGGGGCCGACCGGCTCCTACATCGAAGACGTGCCGATGGCCTCCCCGCTGGGCAAAGGCACGGTGCAGGATCCATTGACCTGGGATCTCGACCGTGTCGAAGTGCTGCGGGGCCCCCAGGGGGTGCTGTTCGGCTCCGGCTCGCTGGGCGGCGCGGTGCGCTATCTCTACAACAAGCCGCGCTTCGGCGAGGTCGAGGCCAGCGTCAAGGCCGAAGTCGCCAAGGCGTCGGCCGGCGGTACCGAGCTGTCGCTCTACGGCATGGTCAACGCGCCTCTGTCGGCTGCCGCAGCCTTGCGCGTCGTCGCGTTCGACCGCCGCGACCCGGGCTACATCGACAACCTGGGCTCGCGCACGAAGGACGCCAACGACGTGCATCAGCGAGGTGGCCGCGTCCTGCTCTCACTGCGGCCCATGAAGGACCTCAACGCCACCCTGGTGCTGAGCACGCAGAAGACGGACCAGGGCGACACCTTCAGCGTCTCGCCCGACCCCGGCAGGCTCGAGCACACGTCGCCCAACAACTCCACGCGCAGCAGCACCAGCGACTTCTACAGCCTGACGGTCGACTGGAACCTGGGCGCCCACACGCTGACCTCGATCACCGGCCACTGGCGCAACAAGGGCATGGCCCTGATCGACGACACCGAACTCTTCGCCAGCCAGGGCATCGTCGTGCCTCAGGTGTACCGTCCGCAGACCAGTTCGTCCAAGGCCACCTCGCAGGAACTGCGCATCGCCAGCAATCCCGGGCGCACGCTGAGCTACGTGGCCGGCTTCTTCCACCAGGACATGAAGGGCAGCGGGCGAGGCCAGCAGATCGATCCTTCCGCAGCCTTCGGCGTCGCCACCCTGGTCGACCTGACCAGCCAGGGCAGCGGCACGGAGAGCGCCGTCTTTGCCGACACCGAGTACAGCTTCGGCAACGGCTGGAGTGCCGGTGCTGGCGGTCGCTACTACCGCACCGAGGTCGACAGCAGCAGCACCGGCACCCAGTTCGGCGCGCCGTCGGGTTTCGGCCCCGTGGGCACGAAAGACAGCGGGTTCACGCCGAAGTTCACCCTGAAGTACAGGTTCGCTGCGGACAGCCAGTGGTACGCCGTGGCGGCCAAGGGCTACCGCTACGGTGGCGTGAACGGGTCGGCGCCGTTCAAGGCCTACAAGTCGGACTCGCTGTGGAGCTACGAGACGGGACTGCGCCTGACGCCGATGCCGGGCCTGCAATTGGACCTGGCCGCCTTCGTGCTCGACTGGAAGGACGCGCAGTTCACCTACTTCATTCCCCCCACGCCGCCCAGCCGCCTGCCGGAATCCGGCATCGACAACGTCGGCAAGGCACGCAGCACCGGGGTCGAGGCGGCCCTGCGCTACCGGGTGAACGCGGCGTTCGACCTCGCCGCGTCGCTGGCCTACATCGAAGCCAAGACCCAGGCCGCGGTGGCGATTCCGGCGGGACGGGGCTCGATCACCGCCCCCGTCGGATCCCGCTTGCCGGGCACGCCCGAGTTGCAGGCCGCCGTCCAGGCCAACCTGAGGTTCGCCGGCCCGTTCGCGTCGCAGGGCCGTGCCAACGCCACGTACACGCACGTCGGCGACCGCGTCATGTTCCTCGGCGGCAACAAGCCGGCCGACGCCTACGACACGATCGACCTGGGGGTGAACTTCGCGCGGGGGTCCTGGACCCTGGCCGCCGGCGTGGCCAACGTCACGAACGAAAAGGGCGTCATGAGCATCACCGGCGCACCGGCCGGTGTGGGAGCCTTCGCGCAGTACTTCCTGCAGCGGCCACGCACCATGACCATGTCACTGCGCTACGACCACTGAGAACGCCATGAGCCCCGCGGCCGCCGTCGACTCACCTGCCAGCTGGCGGGTGCTCGCCGGCTGCTGCATCGTCGCCATCTTCGGCGTCACCTCGCTCTATGGCTCGACCTTCGGCCTCATGATGCTGCCGATGCAGAAGGAACTCGGCTGGTCGCGCGGCGACATCACCTTCTCGCTCACGCTGATGACCATCGTGGGCCCGGCGATCCTTCCCCTGGTGGGCTGGGTGATCGACAACGTCAGGCTGCGCCCGCTGATCCTGTGGGGCGTCGTGCTGCAGTCCGCGAGCCTGGCCTCCTTCGGCTTCATGCAGGGCAGCGTGTGGGTCTACTACGGTCTGAGCCTGGTGATGATCTTCACCGCGTCGGGCGCGTCGATACTGACGCTGTCCAAGCTGCTGCAGACCTGGTTCGACAAGTCCTTCGGCAGGGCCCTGGGCCTGCTGTTCGCCCTCCTCACGATCGGCGCCATCGTCCACCCGCAGATTGCGCGGCTGGTCATGGCCCACGCGAGCTGGCGCGAAGCCTTCATGGTGATGGGGCTGTTGAGCCTGATCTGCGGCGGCCTGGCCGCCTGGCTCCTGGTGCACGAACGACGACCGGACGGGGCAGTGGCGCCTCCACCACCGGCGGCCAGACCCGGCGTCGAATCCGGTCCTCCGGTCACGATGCGCGCGTTCCTGGGCGATCGTGTCTGGTGGACCCTGGCAGCCTGGAACATGCTCTTCGGGTTCGCCGTCGCGGGCATCATGGTCCACTTCGCCGCCATGATGCAGGACCGTGGCATGTCGCTGGCCCAGGCCGCCACGGCCATGAGCGTGATCGGTGCGGGCGGCTTCGTCGGCAACCTCGCAGCAGGCTGGCTGATCGACCACGTCCCCGCCGTCCGCCTGGCGCGCCTGTTCGTGCTGGCGCCACTCGCCGCCACGGCGATGCTGCTGTTCGGATCCGGGCTCGGCGTGGCCGTTGCCGCGGCCGCCCTGCTGGGCGCCTTCAACGCGGGCGACCACAGCCTGTCCGTCTTCCTGGCGCGCCGCTACTTCAGTTCGGCGACCTTCGGCCGCGCCAGCGCGACGCAGCAGATCGCCGTGGCCTGCGGCAGCGGCACGGCGCCGTGGCTGATGGGTGTGGTGCACGACCGCACCGGCAGCTACGACGTCGCCTTGATGGTCTCGATGGGCGCCTTCGTGCTCGCCATGATCGCCGCCTGGCTGCTGCCGGAGTTCCGCGATGGTCCGGTGAACAAGCCCGCCCTGGCACCGGCGAGCACCTGAACGATGACACGATGGCGTGATGCCGCCTTGGCGCTGCTGAGCCGCGATGGAGCCGGCCTGATCCTCGCCGTGCTGCTGGCCGCTTCGGTCTGGGTTGTGGCGACGATGCTCCCCGGGGCCATCGGCCGGCTGGTGTTCGCGGTGGGTCTGCTGCTGGTCCTGGTGCTCGCGGCTGCGTCGCTGCGGCATCTGCTCGAGCTGTCCAGGGCCAGGCGTGCCCATCCACCACCGGGACGGCGGGTCGACATCGGCGGCTACCGGGTGCACGTGCTGGCGGAAGGCAAGCTGCGCGACGGGCGTCCACCCGTCGTGTGGTTCGCCGGGGGCCATGCCAGTGGCTACAGCATCCTGCATCTGCACCGGGCCTTTCGCGACGAGACCCGCTCGATCCTCATCGATCGCCCTGGCACCGGCTGGAGTGATGCCGGCCCGTTCCCCCGCACCACCGCCCGCGAGGCCGAGGAGGTGGTGCTGGCGCTCGAACGCGCGGGTGAAAAAGGCCCCTTCGTGTGGGCAGGCCATTCCTTCGGCGGCCTCCTGGCAGCCAACGTGGCGCGCCGACGTCCCGACCTCGTGCACACGCTCGTGCTGCTCGACCCCACACCGCTGGAAACCATCGTCTTCGGCCCGCGCCTGGGCGCGCTCAAGGACATGCGTCGCGCTGCATGGCGGGGCGGCTTCGCGCAGCTCTTCGGGGTCAACCTGATGGAGCGCCACAACGCCAGGATGCGCAAGACGCCGGCCTACGCCAAGGCGCTGGACGCCACCTGGGCCGTGCTGGGCCCCGAAGCGGCCGCGGCGCGCGCCGTCGAGACCAACGCCGCCTACTTCTTCACCCAGGCATCGATCTACAGCGAGCTGACGCCCGAAGGCGTGGCCGCGGTGGCCTGGGACACCGTGGTGTACGACCGCGACCTGGGAGACCTGCCGGTGTGGCTGGTGGGTCCCCGGGACGACACCGGTGGCGACACCGACGGCGACATCGCCAGCCTGCCCGAGGCGCAGACGGGCAGCGCGGCGAACGCACAGCGCATGTTCCGCTTCTTCGCCGCCACCCGGGAGCGCTACCTGGCCACGTCGACCCGCTCGCGGCGGGTCGTCGCGCCACCGGGGTCGGGGCACAATTTCGTCTACGAGCAGCCCGAGTGGACGATCGGCGTGATGCGCGACGTGATCTGCGGCGCTCGCTGACGGCGCAGACTCGCACACCATGTCACCCGCGAGCACCGTTGCCGCTTCACCGTGAACGCCATGCGCACCCGTTACTCCGCCTGGAACCTGCTGGCCGCGTCGCGCCGAGACCACCGCGATTGGGCACCCGCCTGGCTCGACGCCGAACCGAAGCCGCGCTACGACGTCGTCATCGTCGGCGGCGGCGGCCACGGCCTGGCCACCGCCTACTACCTGGCCAGGAACCATGGTGTCACCAACGTCTGCGTCGTCGAAGCGGGATGGATCGGCGGCGGCAACACCGGCCGCAACACGACCATCGTGCGCTCGAACTACCTGTACCCGGAGAGCGCACGCCTGTACGACTTCTCGGTACGCCAGTACGAGCAGCTTGCCCAGGAGCTCAACTTCAACCTCATGTTCAGCCAGCGCGGCGTGCTCACGCTCGCACATTCGCGCCACGACCTCGACGCGCAGTCGAGGTGGGCCAACGCGATGCTGTGCAACGGCATCGACGCCGAACTGCTCGACGCCGCGCAGGTGCGCGCACTGGAACCTCGCCTGAACTTCGGCGACACCGCAAGGCCGGCGCGACATCCCATCCTCGGCGGCTTCCTGCAACGCCGGGGCGGTCCGGCGCGCCACGATGCCGTGGCCTGGGGATATGCGCGAGGAGCCTCGGCACGCGGCGTGGACATCGTCCAGAAGTGTGCCGTCACCGGCTTCGTCAAGCAGGGCGAACGCGTGACGGGCGTGCTCACCTCGCGCGGGGAGATCCGCGCCGACAAGGTCGCCCTCGCGGTGGCGGGGCACTCGTCGGTGCTGGCCGGCCTGGCCGGATTCCAGTTGCCGGTGACGAGTTACGCCTTGCAGGCCATGGTCACCGAGCCTGTCAAGCCGGTCTTGAACACCGTCACGCTGTCGCCGTCGCTGGGCGCCTATTGGAGCCAGAGCGACAAGGGCGAGGTGGTGATCGGCGGCGCACTCGATCACTTCCCCAGCTATGCGCAGCGCGGCAGCTTCGACGTCATGCAGCACGTCGTCGCCGCCACCTGCGAGATGTTCCCTTCGCTCGGCCGTTTGCGGATGCTGCGGCAATGGGCCGGCATCGTCGACGTGGTGGTCGATTCGAGCCCCATCCTCGGTGCCACTCCGGTGCCGGGCCTGTACATCAACTGCGGCTGGGGCACGGGCGGATTCAAGGCCATCCCGGTCGGCGGCTGGACGCTGGCCCATCAACTCGCCACCGGCCGGGTGCACGACCTGGCCGAACCCTTCCAGCTCGACCGCTTCCGGACCGGCCGCTTCATCGATGAAGCCGCAGCGGCGGGCATCGCACATTGAGCTGCCGGCGATGATGCAACTGCAGTGTCCCTGGTGCGGCATGCGCGCCGAGAACGAGTTCTCCTGCGGCGGCACGACGGCCATCGCGCGTCCCCCGCTGGCCTGCAGTGACGAGGAGTGGGGTCGCTACCTGTTCCTGCGCGACAACCCGAAAGGGCCGCATGCCGAACGCTGGCGACACACCTACGGCTGCGGACAGTGGTTCAACGTGCTGCGCGACACCGTGAGTCACGAGGTGCGTGCGGTGTACGGCATCACCGAGCCGCCGCCCGAGGTCTCATCGCCATGAGCGGCTACCGGTTGGCAGCACCTGCGGGCGCCTGGATCGACCGCACCCGGCCGCTGCGCTTCAGCTTCGACGGCCAGGACGTGCACGGCTTCGCCGGCGACACGGTGGCTTCGGCGCTGCTGGCCAGCGGCCATGTGCACATCGCGCGAAGCTTCAAGCTGCACCGCCCGCGCGGCGTGTTCAGCGGCGGTCCCGAGGAGCCGAACGCCTTGCTGGACGTGGGCCGAGGCGCCGAGCGCACGCCCGACACGCGCGCCACCGACATCGAGGCCGCCGAGGGCCTGGTCTGCAGGCCCGGCAACGTCTGGCCGAGTCTGGGCTTCGACGTTGCGGCCATCAACGCGCGCTTCTCGGCGCTGCTGCCTGCGGGCTTCTACTACAAGACCTTCATGTGGCCGCACTGGCGGCTGTTCGAGCCAACGATCCGCGCCATGGCCGGTCTCGGCGTCGCTGCGGACGCGCCCGATCCCGACCGCTACGATCAGGTCTCGCGTGTCGCCGACGTGCTGGTGGTGGGCGGCGGCGCGGCCGGCGCCCGAGCCGCCCTGGAGGCGGCAACCAACGGTGCACAGGTGCTGCTGCTCGAAGCATCGCCGCACCTTGTCGAAGCACAAGCGCTGCAGGCCGCCGGTGTCGAATGCCACACGCGGTGCTGCGTCTTCGGTCTCTACGATCATGGCCTTGCAGCGGCCGTGCAGACCGTGGGCGGCACCGTGCGTGAACGGCTGTGGAAGGTCCGCGCCCAGCGCATCGTCGTCGCGATCGGCGCCTTCGAGCGTCCGATGCTGTTCCCGGACAACGACCGACCGGGCGTCATGCTCGCCAGCGCGGTCGAGCACTACGCCACGCGCTTCGGGGTGGCGTGCGGGCGTCGCATCGTCGTGGCCACCGCCTGCGACAGTGGCTACCGCACCGCGCAGGTGTTGCAGGCCGCCGGCATCGAGGTCGCAGCCATCGTCGACGTGCGCGCAGCCAGCGGTGTCGAGCCGCCCCCGGGGGTCGCCGTGCACCGCGCCGCCGCCATCGTGGCGGTGGCCGGGCAGCGTGCAGTGCGGGGCGTCACGATCGCCAGCCAGGCCGGCGGCTCACTGCGCACCGTGGCTGCCGACTGCATCGCCAGCGCCGGCGGCTGGACGCCGGCAGTGAACCTGCACTCGATGGCCGGAGGCCAGCTTCGCTGGGTGGCCGAGTCGTCGATGTTCGTGCCGGACAAGACCTTGCCGGGCATCGAGTTGGTCGGCGCTTGTGCGGGCGACTTCGGCGCCGGGCATGCGCCCGGGTCCGTGCCTGCAGACCACCGACCGAGCCAGGCCGCCTTGGCCAGCCTCGGGCGCAAGCCGGGCAAGATCTTCGTCGACCTGCAGAACGACGTGACCGCTGCCGACGTCGAACTCGCCGCGCGCGAGAACTACCGCTCGGTGGAGCACCTGAAGCGCTACACGACGATGGGCATGGCCACCGACCAGGGCAAGACCAGCAACGTCAACGCCTTGGTGCTGATGGGCGGGCAAACCCAACGCACGCCCGACCAGGTGGGGACGACCAGGTTCCGGCCGCCGTTCACGCCGGTGACACTCAATGCCCTGTCGGGTGGGCGCGCCGGCGAGCGCTACAGGCCGCTCAAGCGCATGCCGGGCCATGACTGGCACCTCGCCCGTGGCGCATCCATGGAAGACTTCGCCGGCTGGTTGCGCCCGGCAGCCTATCCCAGGGCCGGCGAGTCATTGATCACAGCCGCCGAACGCGAGGCCCGACAGGTTCGCACGCAGGTCGGCCTGTTCGAAGGCTCGCCGCTGGGCAAGATCGAAATCCTCGGCCCCGACGCAGCCGAATTCCTCGACCTCATGTACGTCGGCACGATGTCGACACTGGCCGTGGGCCGTGCGCGCTACGGCTTGCTGATCAACGAAAACGGCATCATCTTCGATGACGGCATCGTCAGCCGGCTGGGACCGGAGCACTTCTTCGTCAACACCACCTCCGGCGGGGCGGAACGCGTCGCGCTGGCGTTCGAGGAGTGGCTGCAGTGCGAGTACGTGAACCACCGCGTGCTGGTGGCGCCGGTCACATCGGCCTGGGGCAACGTGACGGTCAGCGGTCCGATGGCCTGGAAGCTGCTGAGCGCTGCGGGTTTCGATGCCTCCCTCGCACCGGCCGCCGCAAAGCACATGACGCTGCATGAGACAGCTTACGGTGGCGTGAAGATGCGCGTGCTGAGGGCCAGCTTCTGCGGCGAGCTGGGCTACGAGATCAACTTGCCGGCGCTGCACACGCACGCGCTGCTGGAGCGTCTGTGGAGCGCCGGGCAAGACTTCGGTGTCCTGCCCTACGGCGTCGAGGCGCTGATGATCATGCGGACCGAGAAGGGATACCTTCACGTGGGCGGCGACACCGACGGCACCACGATGCCGGCCGATGTCGACATGGACCGGGGCATGGCCAGGAAGAGCGCCAATTTCGTCGGCAGGCGTTCGCTGCTGCGTCCTGCCGCCATGGACCCGGACCGGATGCAGCTGGTGGGCCTGCTGCCCGTCGACCTCCGTACGAGGCTGCCCGTCGGGGCGCACGTCACCCCCGGCAAGCCACCGGCACCGATCGAGGGCTTCGTGACGTCCAGCCACGACAGCCCGACCCTGGGGCATCCGGTCGCACTGGGCATGCTGTCCCGAGGCCGATCGCGCATCGGCGAGCGAATCACCGTCTGGCACCTGGGCAGGCCGATTGCGGCGCAGGTGGTCAAGACACCCTTCTTCGATCCCTCGGGGGAGCGCCTGCATGGCATCCCCTGACAACGGCGCACTCGTGCCCAGGCTGCGGGCCGACATGGCAGGACTGTCCGATCTCTGGCCACGGCCGTCGCCGGGCCTGACCGTGGAGACCGACGAAGAGGTGCACGTGCTGTCGCTGCGGCACTTGCCGGCGGGTGGGGCCGCACTGCTCGAAGCCGCGATGAAGGGCCATGGCATCCCGGCTTTGCCGCCGCCAGGCTGCAGCCTCGGCATCGAACCCCGATCGATCTGGCGCAGTCCCCGCGAGACCTTGGTGCTGACGCGGGACGCCTCGCGGGCGGCGGCCTTGCGCGACGCGCTACCGCCAACGCCGGGTGCGCTGGCCTGCGTCCTCGACATGACGGCGGGCACACAGGTGGTCAGGTTGCAGGGTAACCGGCTGGAGGCCCTGCTGTCGCGCCTGGTGGATGCGCAATCGCTCCCGCGCCGAACCGGGGACGCCTCGCACTTGAGGCTGTCGGACATCGCCGCACTGGTGTGGCGCGAGTCACCGCATCACGCCGGCCTGCTGGTCGATCGAGCACACGCGCACTACGTCGCCAGTTGGCTGCGTTATGCAGCCGAGGCGATCTGACGGGGACTCGGGGCACCTGTCCATCGCGTTCGCTCGTGCGACTCGGGCACGACCTTGACCCGTGACGGGCGGGGCGGCAGCGGTGGGGTGAGTTCGCCCGCGTCCGAAGCGGTCATCCGCCCTGCGCCGGCCAGGCGGCCAGGCGGCCAGCATGCCGGTCCCTGTCGGGACAAGCACCTGGTCCCCCTTCCGAGGAATTGCCGCACCCGGCTGGCGCGCGGGCCTCAGCGACCAGGCTCTTCAACCCCGTAGCGTTGCTCCGCCGCCATGAACGCCGGATATTCGAAGAGGTCCCACAGCCCGCGGTGGTCGAGCATGCGGCCCGCGAAGTGCTCCGTTGACCCACTGGCGCGCAGCCCCTCAAAGAGCTCGCGCCCAGCGCGGGCGAACAGCCGCGTCACCGAGTTCGGGTAGATCGCCACGCGGAAGCCCCGCGCCTGCAACTGCTGCGCCGGCAGCAGCGGCGTGCGCCCGCCCTCGACCTGGTTGGACAGCGTCGGTGCCTGCACCTGACGCGCCACGCGCGCCATCTCTTCGACAGACTCCGGCGACTCGACGAACAACACATCGGCGCCGGCCTCGGCATACCGGTTCGCGCGCTCGATCGCTGCGTCGATGCCTTGACCCTGGCGGCAGCCGTCTCGCGCGGCAGCTTTGCCGCCGCCGCAGCCGACGTGGGCGTTACCGCGAGCGCGGTCAGCCTGCAGATGAAGCAGCTCGAAGCCTGGTTCGGTCGCCCGTTGTTCGACCGCTCGGGGCGCTCCATCCAGCCCACCGAACTGGCGCGCGAGATCGCGGGCACGGTGCAGCGCTTCGTCGACGACGTGCACCGCCACCGCGTGCGCACCTCGCCCGCCGTGGCCGGGCTGCTCCGGCTGGGCGCGATCCCCAGCGTGCAGACCTCGACGCTGCCGGCGGCGGTACGCATCGCGCGCCAGGCCCACCGCGACCTGGAAGTGCGCTTCCTGCGCGCGACCTCGGCCCCGCTGATCGCCGAGCTCAACGGCGGCGGCATCGACGCTGCGGTGGTGGTCCGGCCGAAAGGTGGCGGTTCGACGCGACTGCACTGGCGCGACCTGGCGCGCGAGCCCTTCGTGCTCGTCGCCCCCGAGCGCGCGCCGGAGCGCGATGCGCGCAGCCTGCTGCGCCAGCACCCGTGGATCCGCTACGACACGACGTTGACCGGTGGACGCACCGCCGCGGACTTCGTCCGGCGGCTGTGCCCCGAGCTGCGTCCGTCGATCGATGTCGCCGACACCGACGCCATCGTCGCGATGGTGGCCGAGGGCATCGGCGTCTCGGTGATCCCCCGCCCCCGCCTGGCAATGCGGCGCGGCCATGCCATCCGCGAGATCCCGCTCGGTGCGAAGGCGCCGCACCGCACCATCTCGCTGGTCTGTCGCCCGGCCGACGTGGAGAACCGGCGCGTGGCGGCGATGCACGAGGCGCTGGTGGCTGCCTACCGGGAGACCGAAGCACTGCCGTGACGGCGCAGGTCCCGGCACGGCTGATCGCACGGCGGTCGCATGGAACCCGCCGTCGCCTGTGGAGGCAACGCCGACCTGGGGATCAGCCCGGGGCCGCCGCCCCATCGACCGCGAGCGACAGCCCTGCCAGGTGGCCGAAGGTCAGCCCGGAGCCGACGGTGATGCCGGCACCGGGATAGGTGCCCCCCATCGCGCTGGCCATCTCGGTGCCTGCGGTGTAGAGGCCGGGGATGGGCGAACGGTCGGCGTCCAGCACGCGGCCGTGGGCATCGGCGCGCAGTCCCACGAAGGTGCCCAGGTCGCCGGGCACCAGGCGCACGGCGTAGAAGGGCCCGTCGCGCAGAGGCGCCACGCAGGGGTTGGGACCGTGCGAGGGGTCGCCGTTGGAACGCTGGTAGGCGTCGCCGCCCTTGTCGAAAGCCGGGTCCAGCCCCTGGGCCGCCGGGCCGTTGAAGGCCTGCACGGTGCGCTCGAACGCCGCCGCGTCGATGCCCAGTTGCACGGCCAGCCCCTGCAGGGTGTCGGCCTGCACCAGGTAGCCCGAGCGCAGGTGCGGCGCCAGGCGGCCCGGGAACGGCGGCGCCACGCCGAGACCGTAGCGCCGCTGCGCGCGGTGGTCGGCGATCAGGTAGGCCTCGGCCTGGGCGTCGCCCGCACAGGCCGCCAGCAGGGCCGGCACGAAGCGGTGGTAGGTGGTGGCCTCGTTGACGAAGCGCAGGCCGCGACGGTCGACGGCGATGACGCCCGGCTTGGCACGGTCGCCGAAATGCGGGAACGGCACGGGCCCGCGTGGCGTGGGCACGAGCGAACACGGGGTCCACGCCGCCGGCTGCTGCACATCGGTCTCGAGGCAGGCGCCGACCTCGAGCGCCATCGCGATGCCGTCGCCGGTGTTTTCCTGCGCGCTGAGCGAGTGGTGGCGCTGGCCGGCGGCGACATGGCGGAAGTGCGTGCGGGTAAGCGCCGCGCTCTTGGGAAACCCGCCGCTCGCCAGCACGACACCGCAGCGCGCCATGCGGTCCACCGGCGGCCCCCCGCCGCCCGCCACCTGCAAGCCGACCACGCGCCCACCTTCCCGCAGCAGGCGTGTGGCGCGGGCATGGGTCTCCACCACCACGGCACGCTGCGCCAGCGCCAGCAGCAGGCCGGCCACCACGCCGTTGCCGCCGCCGATCGCCGTGCCGCGCGGGAAGCCGCGCAGGCGATCGAAGCCGTAGCGCAGCACGCGCCGGCCCACCACGGCCGTCGAGCGGAGCGAACGGCCGACCCGGTAGTAGTGCGGCAGGTCGGCACCGCTGATGCTGAGCCCCCCGAGGATCATGGTCGTCTCCAGCGGCGGGCGCAGCAGGGCGAAGCGGTCGCCCAGACGGCGACCGTCGAAACCGTCGGGCGACAAGGCCCGTGCACCGCGGGTCGCACCGGGCAGGTCCGGGTGGTAGTCCATCGACGAGGTCGTCAGCGTCCAGCGCACGGGTGCATGGTCCTCGACGAAGGCGAGCGCGGCGGCGGCGTGGCGCACGTACGCTGCGGCCAGGTCGGCCCGGTGCTGCGCGCCGGCCGCCGCCTGCAGGTACTGCAGCGCGGCCTCGTGCGAATCGTCGACGCCCGCGGCCCGCGCCTGGCGGCTGCCTGGCACCCACACCATGGCCTCGGAGTGCGCCGTGGTGCCGCCGATCAGCCCGGTCTTCTCGAGCACCCTCACCCGCAGGCCCTGGTGCGACGCCGTGAGCGCCGCCACGAGCCCGCCCACGCCCGAGCCGACCACGATCACGTCGTCATGCACCGCGGCGTCCGCAAGCTTCATGGCGCGCCGGCCCGGTCCCCGACGTGGATCACCATCGGCTCGGCCACCGGTGTGTAGCCGGGATCCAGGGGGTACAGCGGTCGGCGGATGCGCCGGTAGTCGAACAGGCTGGGGTCCAGCGACAGGCTGCCCGGGCTGGCACAGTAGACGATGCGGCGCGCCAGCGGCGCGAAGCCGTTGACGAAGTGGGTCGAGCCCTTCACGACGACCAGCCGCCTGGCGGCGGGGTCGACGCCGTGCTCGGTGAAGCAGCGCGGGTCGAAGACCTGCTGCCGTTCGCTGTTGACGATCACGTCCACGCCCTGCACGCGCAGCGCGGCACTGCGCCCCAGCCGCGCCCGGGGTTCGCCCTGTGCGAACCAGGCCTGGCGGGCGTCGTCCCGCACGCACAGCACCTCGGCCCGCACGTCCAGCGGCCGCCCGGACAGCGCGCTGACCTTGCCGCCCAGCCGCAGTTCCAGCGTGGCGCCCTCGCCAGCCCGATGGGCGAAGTCCGCGGCCACGGGATCCCACAGCAGGCCGAACGCGGCGTTGCGCACCCCCCGCTGCAGCAGCGCTTCGAGCACGAAGGTCGAGTCGCCGGCGGCGCCGCCGCCCGGGTTGTCGCCGCTGTCGGCCAGCACGACCGGCCCCTCGTCGCCGGCCAGCGCATCGTCCAGCGCGGCGTCCAGGCCGGGCGGCGCCGGGATGCGCAGCACGGTGTCGATGAAGTCCTGCGCCAGCGTGCTGCCGAGCGCCGCCGTCGCGGCGGACTCGCCGTCGCTGACCAGCACCAGCATCGCACCGGTGTGCGGCGTGTCGCCGAGGGGAAATCCGTGAAAGGCCGACACCGACAGCACACCCGGCGCCTCGTGGGCGGTGCGCAGCCGCTCGACGAAGGCCTTCATGGGCCCGTCGATGGTGCGGTAGATGCCCACCAGCGGAATGCGCCAGGCTTGCGTATGCGGTCGGATCTGTCCGTCCCGAAGCCGCTGCACCAGGCCGAAGACGTGGCGCGCACGGTCCTCGTAGTCGGTGTGCGGGTACTCCAGGCAGCCGACGCAGAAGCTGGCGTGGCACAGCATCGCCGGGGTGATGTTGGCGTGCAGGTCCAGCAGCACCGCCACCGGCACCCCGGGCCCGACCACCGCCCGCACGGCGGCCAGCAGGTCGCCCTCGACGTCGTCGCAGCCCTGGGCGATCTGGGCGCCGTGCATGAAGAGGTAGACCTGGTCGACCGGCATCGCGCGCTGCAGGCCGGCCAGGATCTCGGCCCGCATCGCGGCATGGTCGCGGGCGCCCATCGCCGCGCTCGGGCCGGTGTGCGCGAACAGGCCGGCGTGCAGTTCGATGCCGGCCTGCTGGCACAGGCGGGCAAGGTGGCCGTAGCCCAGGGTGTCGATGTGCGCCGGTGGCGCAAAGACACCGGGCTCGGGGCGGTAGCTCGCGGCCTGGAAGCTCTCGCGGCTGGTCGGGATCGGCGAGAAGGTGTTGGTCTCGTGCATCCAACCGGCGACGAAGGCGCGCGGCGGTCGGCGGGTCATGGAAGGTCTCCAGGCGGGCGCATCGGCATCCCTCGGGTGATGTCACTCTGGCAGCAGTCTCGAGTCGACATTAAGTATACTGATTGCCCATCGCCCGGCGAGTGCCCACCCATGAAGATCGAAGCCATCGAGACGCGCGTGGTTCGCAAGGCCTTCGCCAAGGCGCAGTGGAACCCGCGCACCCGCTGGAACGAGAAGGTGGTGGTGCTGGTGCTGCTGCGCGCGGCCGGCGGTCTGGTGGGCCTGGGCGAGGCCTACTGCGACGGCGGGGCGCCCGACTCGGTGCAGGCGCTGGTCGAGCGCGACTTCGCGCCGCTCGTCGTCGGCCGCAGCCTGCTCGACCTGGGCGCGCTGTCGTCGTCGCTGCGCGAGACCCTGGTCGTCAGCGCCAAGGGCGGCGCGGCCTGGGCGGCGTTGAGCGCCATCGACATCGCCCTGTGGGACGCCCTGGGCCAGGCGCTGGGCCAGCCTGTCGCCACGCTGCTGGGCGCGCAGCGCCGACGCGTACCGGCCTACGCCAGTGCCGGGCTGTACGGGCCGGGCAAGACCATCGACGACCTCGCCGCCGAGATGAAGGGCTACGTCGACCTCGGGTTCAGGGGCGTCAAGCTGAAGATCGCCGGCGCGCCCTTCGCGGTGGACATCGCCCGCGTGGCCGCGGTGCGCGCCGCCGTCGGGCCGGACGTCCGCGTGCTGGTCGACGCGCTGTACGCGCTGTCCGTGCCCGAGGCGATGCGCATGGCGCGGGCGCTGGAAGCGTTCGACATCGGCTTCCTCGAAGCGCCTGTCGCGCCCGACGACATCCCCGGCCTTGCCCGCGTGGCCGCGGCGAGCCCCGTGCCGCTGGCCGGCAACGAATTCGCTTACGGGCTGGAGACCTTCACCCGCCTCGTCGAGTCGAACGCGGTGGCCGTGGCGCACCTCGACGCCATCCTGTGCGGCGGCATCAGCGAAGGCCAGCGCATCGCGGCTCTGGCCGCCTCGCGCCACGTCACGGTGTCGTTCCACGCCGCATCGTCGGTGGTGTGCTTCGCGGCCAACCTGCAGCTGGCAGCGGCCACGCCCAACCTCGACTCGGTGGAGTTCCACATGCTGCACCGCATGCTGTTCGACGAGCTGGCGCAGGGGCGCTTCGCGCTCGTCGACGGCTGCGTCGAACTGCCGGCCGGTCCGGGTCTGGGCCTGGACAACCACCTGCTTCCCACCCCGTGAAGGATCACGTCACCATGTCGCCCTTTGCACAGGTCGCCGCCCTGCTGCTGGCCGCGCTGATCAGCCTGCCACTCGCCGCCCAGACCTATCCGACACGCACCGTCACCATCGTCAACCCCTACGCGCCGGGCGGCGGTGTCGACCCCGTGGCGCGCCTGCTGGCCACCAAGCTCGGCGAGCGGCTCGGCCAGCAGTTCATCGTCGAGAACAAGATGGGTGCGGCCGGCATGCTGGGCGCCGACGCCGTGGCCAAGGCCAGGCCCGACGGGTACACGCTGCTGATGTCGGCGTCCAACGACGTCGCCATCAATCAGCATCTCTACAAGAACATGCGCTACAACGCCGAACGCGACTTCGCACCGATCACGCAGCTGGTGCAGTTGCCGATGGTGCTGGTGGTCCACCCCAAGGTGCCCGCCCGGTCGCTCGGCGAGTTCATCGAGCTGGCCCGGTCCAAACCCGGCGGGCTGACCTACGCCTCGCCCGGCAACGGCACCTTGCAGCACCTGATCGCTGCCCGACTGCAAAGCGTGGCCGGCATCCAGATGCTGCATGTGCCCTACAAGGAGCGGCTGGTGGTCGACCTGATCGGCGGTCAGGTCGACGCGGCCTTCCTCGGCGCGCCGGTGGTGGCGCCTTTCGTCAAGGACGGCCGGCTGCGTGCGCTGGCCGTCACCAGCTCGCAGCGCATGTCCAGCGCACCCGAGATCCCCACCACTGCCGAACAAGGCGTGGCCGGCATGGAGGTGACGCAGTGGTTCGGCGCCTATGCGCCGGCCGGGACGCCCGACGCCATCGTGCGGCTGCTGCAGCGCGAGCTGGCGGCTGCGCTGGCGCTGCCCGACGTGCGCAGTTCGCTGGAGGCGCAAGGCGCACAACCGGTCGGCAGCACGCCCGAGGCCTTCTCGAAGTTCCTGAAGTCGGAGATCGAGCGCTTCGGCGCGATGGTGCGCCAATCGGGCGCGACGGTCGAGCAGTAGCCGGGTCATGCGCGAGCGGCTGGCAGGGACGGCGACGCGCGCCTGGCGGTGGCGAGATCACCGCGCTTTCGTATACTGTTTGTATGCGCAATGTCGTCGACAGCAGGTCGGCGGCCCGGTGTGCGCGCGGTCTGCCCTCCAGGAAGGCGCCTCTTGAGCCATTCGCCGCACGCCCCCTTGCCCGACCCCGGCGGCGACCGGGTGAAGCCCATCGGCGGCATGGGCTACCTGCTCTCGGTGCAGGTCCTGCTGCTGTTCGCCGCCATCCCGGGGCTGACCGGCCCGGTCTGGTGGGGGGCGGTGGTCAGGGAGCGGGGCTACGACATCGTGGCCCTGGGCACGATGCAGACCGTCAACGCCGCCTGCGGCTTCGTCGTCGGCACCATGCTGGCCGTGCTGCTGCACCGGCTGGACCGGCGCGTGGTGATGGTGGCGGCGGGGCTGCTGATGCTCGGCGCGGAGATCGCCACCTACTTCACCACCTCGCTGCCGGCCTTCCTGGCCGTGCGCGCAGTGCACAGCACGGGCATGGGGGTCGTGTCCATCCTGGGCCTCGTGTTCCTGGGGTACGCGGCATCGCCCACCAAGGCCTACGCCTGGTACACCACGCTGCAGACCCTCATGCAGTCGCTGGCGCTGTTCACCCTGCCGGTGCTGTCCAAGACCTTCGGCTTCATCGGCGTGCAGACGACGCTGGCCGCCACCGCGGGTGTCATCGCGCTGCTGGCGCTGCGCATGCCCCGCAAGGCGCCGGTGATGGCCCCGACGGGCTCCGAGGCCCTGCCGGCAGGCGCCCCCGCCAAGCCGCCGCCGATCCCCTGGATCCCGGCCATCCCGGCGGTGCTCGCCTGGTTCGCATTCAACTTCTACACCACCGACTTCTTCGCCTACTCGGAGCGCTTCGGCAACGCACGCGGCATCGAACCCGAGACCATCGGTCTCGTGCTGGCGGTGACCACCGCCCTGGGCTTGCCGGCTTCGCTGTTCGTGGCCTGGCTGGGCGAGCGCATGGGCCTGTTCTGGCCGGTCGTGGTCGGCGCCGTGTTCGGGCTCGCGTCGGCCACGCTGCTGCTGCTGCCACAGTTCGGCTTGCCAGGCTACTGGGCCGCGATGGGCGTGTTCAGCCTCGTGTGGAGCTTCGTCTATCCCTTCCTGCTGGCGCTGTTCATGAAGATCGACCCCCTGGGCCGCCTGACCGTGGCCACGCAGCCCATCCGCATGGCCCTGAACGTCGGCCTCACGGCCATGACCACCGCCGCCACCGCGTGGTGGGGCCTGCCCGCGGTGGCCTGGCTGGCAGGGGCGGGCATCGTGCTGTGCCCGCTGGCCGTCTGGCTGGCCCTGCGGCTGAACGCTCGGCACGTCGCGACCGCCGGCGCAGGCGCCCCCACCCCGCTGGTGACCCGGTGAGCGCGCCGTCCGCAACCCCGTGGTGGCAAGGCGCCACGGTCTACCAGATCTATCCGTTGAGCTTCGCCGACGGCAACGGCGACGGCATCGGCGACCTGCCCGGCATCCTGGCCCACCTCGACCACGTCGCCAGCCTGGGTGTGGACGCGCTCTGGCTCAGCCCCCTGCACGAATCGCCGATGCTCGACTGCGGCTACGACACCACCAACGCCAAGGCGGTGGACGCCCGCTACGGCCAGCTGTCAGACTTCCACGCCCTGGTCAGCGCGGCACATGCCCGCGGCATGAAGGTCATCGTCGACCAGGTCTACACCTACACCCACGAACACCACCCCTGGTTCGTCGCCAGCCGCGCCAGCCGCACCGGCGACAAGCACGACTGGTACGTGTGGGCCGACGCCAAGCCCGACGGCACGGCGCCCAACAACTGGCTGTCGATCTTCGGCGGGCCGGCGTGGGAGTGGGACTGCGGCAGGCGCCAGTACTACATGACCAGCTTCCTGCCCGGCATGCCGCACCTGGACGGCAACCACCCGGCGGTGCGGCGCGAGCTGCTCGATGTGGCGCGCTTCTGGTTCGAACAGGGTGCCGACGGCCTGCGGCTCGACGTCATCAACCTGCTGGCGCTGGATCCCCTTCTGCGAGACAACCCGGCGGTGCCCGGCACCGATCCGCGCCACATGCCGCCGCTGCCCATCCACGCCCAGCAGATGCTGTACGACGGCGCGCAGCCGCAGAACCTCGAGTTCGTCGCCAGCCTGCGGGCGCTGGCCGACACCTGGCGCGTGGAAGACGGCGGCGGCTTCCTGCTGGGTGAGGTGACCCACCCCGACGTCATCGCCGAAGGCCGCCACTACAGCCAGGGCACCGACCGGCTGCACAGCTGCTACCACGTGCTCGGTGGCCATGGCGCGGCCTTCTCGGCAACGGCGCTGCGGGCAGAGCTGCAAAGCTGGAACGACGACATCGGCTGGCCGACCTGGAGCGTGGCCAACCACGACACGGTGCGTGCCGTCACGCGCCTGGGTGGTCCCCACCCGCCGCCCGAACTCGGCGCTCTGCTGATGGCCGTGCTCGCCTGCCTGCGCGGCACCGTGCTGCTGTACCAGGGCGACGAGCTGGGCCTGCCCTGCGGCCAGGTGCCCTACGGCCGGCTGCGCGACCCCGCCACCCGCCGCTTCTTCGGCCACTACCTGCAACGCGACGGCGCCCGCACACCCATGCCGTGGCGCCATGGCGAGCGGCATGCAGGCTTCTCGACCGCGGCCGACACCTGGCTGCCGCTGGGCGTGGGCCACGACGCGCTGGCGGTCGACCTGCAGACGGCGGACCCCCGCTCGACCCTCAGCCAGACCCGCGCGCTGCTGGCCCTGCGCCGTGCGCAACCGGCCCTGCGCCAGGGCAGCCTGCACTTCGTCGATGGCGCCGACACGGTGCTGGCCTTCGAGCGGCGGCTGGGCGCCACCCGGCTCGGCTGCGCCTTCAACCTGGCGCCGACGCCGGCACCCCTGCCCCCGGGCTGGCAAGGAGCGGCGGCACCGCTGCTGGCGAGTGCGGAAGTCGGTCCGGATCTGCCCGCCTGGTCCTACGCCGTCGTGCCCTTGCAGCCATGCGGGTGACGACCGTCGGTGCCAGGGTCGCGGGCCTGCGTGCTGCATGCACCGTGCTCACGGCCGGCGCCTGCGCCACGATGACACCGCCACCGGAACCGCCTGCCTTCCGCGAAGGAGACACCCCATGACGCCGATCGACTGCCTCTACCTCAACGGCCGCTTGTGGACCGGCGACCCGGCGCTGCCCGAGGCCGAAGCGCTGGCGGTGCACGGCGAGACCATCGTCGCCGTCGGCAGCACGGCGCAGATCCGGGCACTGGCCGCGCCCGGCGTCCCGACCGTCGACCTCGAAGGCCGGCGCGTCGTGCCGGGCTTCATCGACGCCCATTGGCACTTCCTGCCCGGCTCGCGGGCCACCTTCTTCATGGCCGATTCGCTGGCCGAACTGCAGCGCCGCCTGAAGGCGCTGGCCGACGGCGACCCGCAGGGCGGCTGGATCGTCGACAGCGGCTGGGCCTACACCGACTTTCCCGGCCACGTTCCCCACCGCCACTGCCTCGACGCGGTGGTCGCCGACCGGCCGGTCTGGCTGACCGGCCGCGACGGCCACATGATCCTGCTCAACACGATGGCGCTGCAGGCCCTGGACATCAGCGCCGGCCGCGACGATGCCGCCAGCCGCTGCGCCGTGCTCGACGACGAAGGCCAGCTCACCGGCGAGCTGCGCGGCATGGTGCCGATCGAGGCGCTGCGGGCCCGGCTGCCGCCCCCCACGCCCGCCCGGCTGGACCGCCTGCTGCGCGAGATCCAGGCCGAGGCCCATGGCTTCGGCATCACCAGCGTGCACAACCTCGACGAGGCGATGGGCGACGACCTGCTGTGCCTGCAGCGCGCGCGCCGCGAAGAAGCACTCAGCCTGCGCGTGCAGCAGGCGCACCGCCTGCTGCCCGACCCCGACGCCGCCCGGCTGGCGCTGCTCGACGAGCGGCACCGCAGCACGCTGCACGACACACGCTTCCGCTTCAACGGCCTGAAGGCCTGGCTGGACGGCACCATCGACGCCCGCACCGCCTACATGCGCGAAGCGCTCAGCGACGGCAGCCGCGGGTCGCCGTACTGGGACGACCGGCAGCTCGACCAGACCGTGGCGCTGATGGACCGCCACGGCTGGCAGGTGATGCTGCACGCCACCGGCGACGGCGCCACCGGCCAGGCCCTCGGCGCCTTCGAGCACGCCGCGCGCGTGAACGGCGCGCGCCCAGCAGGGGCCCGCCGCCACCGCATCGAGCACCTCGACGTCCCCTCGCCGCAAGACCTGCTGCGCTGCGCCCGCGCCGGCGTCGTCGCCAGCACCCAGCCCAACTTCGCCTACCCCGACGACACCGTGCTTCACAACTACAGCCCGCTGCTCGGCCCCGAGCGCACGGCGCGCGCGCAGCCCTACCGCGCGATCGACGAGGCCGGCGTGCGCCAGTGCTTCTCCAGCGACTACCCCGTGTCGTCGATGGACGTGCTGCGCTCCATGCACAGCGCCGTCGCGCGCCAGCTCCGCGGGCACGAAGCCGCCGAGCCCTGGGTGCCCGAGCAGCGCATCGGCGCCGAGGCGGCGCTGCGGCACTTCACGGTCGACGCCGCCTACGCGGCCTTCGAGGACCAGCGCAAGGGCCGCCTGGCTCCCGGCCTGCTGGCCGACATGGCGGTGCTGAGCGACGACATCTTCGACGACCCGTCGCGGCGGCTGGCCGAGGCCCAGGTGCTGATGACCATCGTCGGCGGCCGTGTGGTGCACCACACCACGGCGGCGGCTGCCGCCGCGGCCGGCCGCGCGCGCGCCGCATCGCCCATGCGCATGGCGCGCAGCGACTGCCCGGCGTGCCGCGCCGCCACGCTCGATCCGAACGCCCTGGCGGCACGCGCCGGGCGCGGGGCGGGCAACCGCGGTGCCTGGCGCCGCAGCGCCTGAACGCGAGGGTCGGCCGATGAAGACGCTGAGCGGGCTGCGCATTCCCCTGCGAGACGGCGTCGAACTGGCGGCCGACGCCTTCCTGGCCGCGGACGGGCCGGCCTGTCCCGCGATCGTCGAGCTCACGCCCTACGGCCGCGGGCCTGGCCGGCAGAACTTCGGCAACGAAGGCGCGTACTGGGTTCGGCACGGCTACGTACTCGTCATCGTCGAATGCCGCGGCACGGGCGATTCCGGCGGCCGCTTCGCGTTCACGCTGGCGACCGGCGGCGATGGCGACGACGGCTACGACGTGGTCGAGTGGATCGCGGCACAGCCCTGGTGCAACGGCCGCGTCGGCCTGCGCGGCGCGTCGTACTCGGGCAGCAATCAATGGCAGGTGGCGCGGCAGCGGCCGCCCAGCCTGCGCGCCATCGTGCCCAATGCCAGCGGCACGGGCGTCGACGACGTGGCCTACGACGGCGGCATCTTCCACTTCAACTGGGCGCTGACCTGGCCGGCCGCACTGGCCGGAAGTCAGCTCGCGCTGACCGCACCGCCGGACTGGGCAGTCGGCGTGCACCACCGGCCGCTGCGCAGCGCCGACACGGCCGTGCTGCGGCAGACCTCGGCCCTCTACCAGGAGCTGCTGGACCATCCGCCGGACGACGCGACCTACTGGGCGGGAGCATCCTTCAGCGCCAAGGACTACGCAGGCATGGACGTGCCGGTGCTGGCCTTCAGTGGCTGGTTCGACGGCACGCTGCGCGGCACGCTGGAGCACGACCGGCACATGCGCGCGGCCAGCCGCCAGCCCGTGCACCTGATCGTCGGGCCCTGGGAGCACGGCACGTGCTCCGAAGGCGGCTACAGCTACCTCGACGGCAAGCCCGTCGACCGCGTCGGCGACGCGCTGTTGCCACCGCAGGCCTTCCTGCCCGGCCTGGCCATCACGCGGCAGTTCTACGACCGGTACCTGAAGGGCGAGGGGGAGTTCGACCACGCCCCCGTCCAGCTGTACCTGACCGGCAGCGACCGCTGGATCCATGCCGACCGCTGGCCGCCCGCAGGGGCCGTGCAAAGGCCGCTCTACCTGCACAGCGGCGGACAGGCCAGCGGCCTGCACGGCGACGGCCGCCTGGGCTGGGACGCACCTGGCGACGAGCCGCCCGACAGCTACCGCTACGCCCCCACCCAGCCCGCCTTCAACACCTTGTCGGACCTGCCCGGCGCTGCCCCCGGCCTGCCGCACCACATGGTCGACATGGCGCCGCTGATCGACCGACCCGACGTGCTGGTCTACTGCAGCGAAGCGGGCACGGCGCCGCTGGACATCGTCGGCGACGTCACCCTGGTGCTGCACATCGTGTCCGACGCGCCCGACACCGACTTCGTCTGCCGCCTGGAAGACCTGGCGCCCGACGGCCGTGCTCGGCGCCTCGGTTCGCGGGAGTGCGGCCAGCTGCAGGCGCGGTGGCGGCTCGGCTTCCAGCAGGCCGTGCTGCTGCAGCCAGGGCAGCCTGCCGTGCTCAGGCTGCGCCTGGGGGGCATCGGCCACACGCTCATGCCCGGGCACCGGCTGCGCCTGAGCGTGACCAGCAGCGCCTACCCGCGCATGGCGCCCAACCCCAACACCGGCGACCCGATCGCCGACGATGCCTCGCCGCCCCGCATCGCGGGCCAGCAGGTGCTGCACCAGACCCTTCACCCTTCGCACCTCGTGCTGCCGTGCCTGGACTGATCCACCGGCGCGCCAGCGCGGGGCCCGGACCGGCATGGGCCCTGCTGGCCGCCGTCGTCTGGGCCCTCACGATGATCGTCATGGCGCGACTGGTGGACACCCTCACGCCACCGACGGTGGCCTGCGTGCGTCTGGCCGTGACCACGCTGCTGCTCGGCGCGTGGCTGTCACGCCGCGGGCAGTTGCCGAAGCCCGCCGACATCGGCCGCTGCGACCGCGGGCTGCTGCTGCTGGCGGCCGCGGGCCTGGCCGCCAACTACGTGCTGTCGATGCAGTCGCTGAGCCACGTGACGCCGGCCGAGTCGAGCGTGCTGTCGTCGATGAACGGCATGCTGCTGATGGGCTGCGGCCTGCTCTTCCTCGGTGAGCGCCTGAGCCGGCTGCAGGCCGCCGGCCTCGTGACCTTTCTCGTCGGCCAGGGCCTGTTCCTGTTGCCCCGCCTGAGCGCCTCGGCCTTCGACCGCCGCTTCGCGCTGGGCGCGCTGCTCGTGATGCTGGCGGCCTTCGCGTGGCTCGCCTACGCGCTGGTGCAGCGTGTGGTGCAACGCCGGCTGAACACGCTGCAGGTCCTGTGGCTGGTGTGCGGCGGCGCGGCGCTGGTGCTGCTGCCCTTCAGCTCGCTGCAGGGCTTCGACAGGCTGGGCGCAGGCGGATGGCTGGCGCTGGCGGTGGCCTGCCTGTGCACGCTGGTGGCCTACGGAGCCTTCGCCCAGGCCATGCGGCACTGGACGGTGTCCGGGGCCACCACGGTGACGTCGCTGTCGCCGGTGCTGGTGTGGCTGATGTCGCTGGGGGCCGCTGCGATGGGCGTGATCGGCGTGTCGGTGCCCGACGTCGGGGCGCTGACCGTCGGCGGGGCGCTGCTCGCCGTGGCCGGCAGCGCACTCGCCGCGCTGGGCCGTGGCACCCCACCGTCAGGTCAGGAAGCCTCGACCGCCACCCTGACGATCGGGCGATCACGATGACGAAACGAGCCGCCCGCCTGATCGCCTCGACCCTGCTGGCCTGGGCGCCGCTGCAGGCGCTCGCCTGCCCCGCGCTACCGGCCGAGGCCGAAGCACAGGTGCGGCAAGCCGCGGCGGCGCTCGACACCGCGATCCGGCGCGGCGACCGCGCCGTGCTCGAGAGCAAGGTGGCCCCCGACTTCCAGCAGGTGCTGGGCAACGGCGAGCGCGTCACGCGGGCCGGCTTCATCGACGCGCTGTCGGCAGCCGCCGGCGGCACCGGAACCTTCAGCGTCGAGCGCCTGCAGGCCTGCGGATGGGGCGACACCGCGGTGGTCACCTTCGACGCCATCTTCACGGTGCACGACGGCACCGCGACGCGCACGGTGTCGACCTTCATCGCCGACGTCTATCGACGTGACACGAGGGGCCCGGGCCCCTCGTGGCTGCTCGCGTTCGAGCAGATCGGCGTACGCCGCTGAGCGGCCGCCCGCGGGCGGCCGATGTCAGAAGTTGATCGCGGCGCCGACGCGCCACTTGCGGGGCTCGGCCACGAACACCGGCGTCGGGGCGGCACCCAGGGCATTGGCGGGGCGCGACAGGTACTCCTTGTCGAGCAGGTTGTTGACGGCAGCGAACATGCGCCAGCCGCCGCCCGGTGGCGCCCAGGAGACGTTGACGTTGAAGAGGTCGACGGCGGGCCGCAGGATGGTGTTCTGCAGGTCCTGGAACATCTCGCCCTTGTGGTTGTAGTCGGCACCCACGGACAGCGCGCCGCCCCACAACGCGAAGCGCTGCGACACGCCCAGCGACGCGCTGAGCCTGGGCATGAGGATGGGCTTGTTGCCCACGGCCAGCCCGGTGCCGGGCTGCAGGAGCTCCTTGATCTCGCCGGTGGCGTAGGCCACGGAGGCATCGATGCGCAGCCCGCTGCCGGTGGGCGAAAACGCCGCGTTGACATCCACGCCGCTGATCCTGCTGCTGCCGATGTTGCCGTCGACGAAGCGGAAGGTCACCGGGTCGGCATAGGCGAACAGCTGGTCCTTGTAATCGTTGCTGTAGACCGCGACGTTCAGCGCCAGCTGGTTGCGCATCAGGGTGTTCTTCAGGCCCCACTCGAGCGAGTCGAGGACTTCGGGCTTCAGCTTGACGAGGCCGAAGGTGCCGGGCCCGCCGAAGAGCTGGTCGAAGTAGTTGTCCTGCCCGACGTAACCCCCCACGGCACCCGAGCGGAATCCTCGTGCTGCGCGCAGGTAGGTCATCGAGGCCTTGTTGATCTGCCACTTCAGCGACACGTCGCCGGACGTGCCGGTCCACTTGAAATCGGCCGACTGGATCGAGCGGCACAGCGGAACCCCTGGCGCCCCGGTGCAGTCGGGAATGGCGCCGACGGGCAGCGCGTTGCCGTAGGCGTGGTTCTGGGTCGCCTCCTTGCTTTCGTCGTTGTAGCGAAGGCCGACCGTGGCCGTCAGCGGCTGGACCGGCTTCCAGTCGATCGACGCGTAGACCGCCTTGGCCTCGCCGTCCTGCGTCAGGCGGAAGTCGTCGTAGTCGCGCTGACCGACAAAGACCGAGGTGATGCTCTCGCCCTGGCGGCTCTCGTTGGCCTCGGTCTTCGTGTAGTACAGGCCCACCCGCCAGTCGACCGCGCCGGGGTTCAGCGACGACAGGGCCAGCTCCTGCGACACCGCCTTGCTGTCCTGGGCCAGCACCAGCTGGCCTGCAGGCGACGGCGTGATGCTCAGCTCGCGATCGTTCTTCTGCGCCACGTCGTAGGTGGTGTAGCCGGTGATCGAGCGCAGGCGCAGACCCGCGACGACGGTGTCGAACTTGATCGCCAGGTTGCTGTCCTTGCGGTCGTAGTCGACTTCCTGGTCGATCGCTGTCTGGCGCCATCTGACGCCGGCCGTGCGGCTGGCTGCGCTGTCCAGGTAGCGCGGCTGGAACGGGGCGATGGAGCCGTCCTGGCTGGCCTGGAAGCTCACGTCCAGGCGGCTGTCGGCGCCGAAGTTGCGGACGTAGCGCACGCGCCCCGCCGCGAACTCGTCGGTGCCCACGCTGCGCACCGGGCTGGAAGCGACGACGTTGCTGACGTAGCCGTCGTCCTTGAAGGTCGAGATCGCCAGGCGCAGCCCACTGTCCTGCGACATCGGCACGTTCAGGGTGCCGTCCAGCCCGCGGCCGCCGAACGCGCCGAGGGTGACCGACGCCGTGCCGCCGAAGACCGGGCCCGGGGCATTGGAGACGATGTCGATGACGCCCGACACCGCATTGCGTCCATAGAGCGTGCCCTGGGGCCCGTACAAGGTGTCGATGCGCGCGACGTCGAACAGGCGGCCCAGCGCGGCGCCGGACTGCGGGATGTAGATGCCGTCGAGGTGCACGGCCACCGTGGCCTCGTCACCCGTGAAGCCCCGCGTGCTCGACGCGCCGCGCAGGCCCATCGACGCACCGTCGAAGCCCAGGTTGCCGAGCACCAGCCCGGGAATCTTGTACTCGATGCCCTTGACGTCGTAGACGCCCTGGGCCTGCAGTTCCACACCCGACAGCACGTTGACCGTGGCGGGGATTTCCTGCGTGGTCTCGAGCTTCTTGCGGATCGACGTCGAGATCACGACGCTCTGCGATGCGCCGGCGCCGGCTGCCGGCGCCGGCTGCGCCAGCGCACCCGTGCTGCCGACGGTCAGGCCGGCGCCGGCCAGCCACAGCGCCAGCTGGCGGGACAGAGGCGTGAGGCCCGGCGGATGCATCGGGCGGCGGCGGGTGCGGGTGCGGTTGGGTGTCATGGAGTCTCCGGGCTGTGCAAGGCGCTGGGGTCGGCGTGCCCCGGTTTCTAGTGTACAAATGATACGCACGTGAGTCTACACATTACATACAAGATCGACACCGACAGGGCGCCATCCTTCACCTGCAGCGGCGGGGCAGGCTGCGTCTCAGGAGGTCAGCACGGCTCCGTCGGCCGCCAGCCGCCGACGCACGGCCGCGACGTCGACCTCGCGCACGCTGAGCCGGTCGCGCACCGCGATCGCGGCCGCGTGGCCGATGGCGTGGCCGTAGGAAAAGCACTGCGCCGTGACGCGCGCCGACGCCATGGCCTCGTGCTCGGCCGACAGGCAGCGACCGGCCGCGAGCAGGCCGTCGCCACGCAGCGGCACGAAGCACCCCAGCGGGATGTCGTAGCAGTCGTCGTAGAGCCACGACAGGCGGGGTTTGTTGCCGCTGTGCAGTTCGATGGGCCAGGGCGAACGCGCGATCGCATCGGCCCGCTTGGTGCCGCGGACGACGTCGTCGTTGGACAGCGTCTGCAGGCCGACGATCTGGCGCGACTGGCGCACGCCGACCTGCACGCCGGTGTCGAGCAGGAACGACTGCTCGCACCCCGCCAGACGGTCGCGGAAGAAGCGGGCATAGTCGCGCGCCTGGCGGCGCCCCAGTATCTCGGCACGCGACAGCTCCGCCGCCACCAGCGGGTGCAGTTCCGTCCCCTCGGGCTCGACGATGCGCGTGCAGTTGCACAGCAACTCGCCGGCACGCGGCGTCGGGAACAGGAAGATCTTGTGCCGGGGCAGCCAGTAGTCGCCGCTGTCGTTCGCGCTCGCGAGCGCCGTTGACACCGACGGCGGCAGGATCGAATCGGGACCGTAGGTGTCGAGGAAACGCGCCACGTCCACCCCGCCGATGCGGAAGATCATCGTCGGGTTCTGCACCTTGCCGCCGTCGCCCACCGTGGTCGGCAGTCCGGCCATCGCGAAGACATCGGCATCGCCGCTGGCATCGATCGTCAGCCGCGCGCGCACCTCGAAGCGGCCCTGCTTGGTGTGGACCAGCGCACCCTCGATGCGCTCGCCGCCTTCGACCAGCGCGGCGATGACCTGCGCGTGGTAAAGCACCCTGACGCCGGCCTGCGCCAGCAGGTCGTCGGCGGCCACGCGCCAGGCGAAGGGTTCGTGAACCCGCGTGTAGGTCTCGCCGTAGCGCACCGGCTGGGTGAGGCCCTGGTGGCGCTGCATCGCCGCGATGAATCGGTCGACGAAGCCGTGCACCACCTGCTCGGGGGCGCCAGCGGCGCCCCGGCGCGCCAGGTACAGCCCGCAGACGGTGCCGGAGAAGCCCGCCACCGCGGCGCCACCGCAGAAGCCGTAGCGCTCGAGCAGCAGCACGTCCAGCCCTTGACTGGCGGCGGTGCAGGCCGCCGCCAGACCCGCCGCACCACCGCCGACCACGAGCACGTCGCACGCCAGGCGGCCGCGAGGGCGCAGGTCCAGCGCGGAACTCGGGTCGCGGCCAGCGGCAGAGGTGCGGTCCATAGAAGAGTCCGGTAGTCGGCAAGGCGTCCACTCTGTCCGCCGTGAGGCACCGCGTGGTCGCATGGTTATAGTATTCTATTTGTACACAAGACTGCAATCGCAGGACCGGTCCGCCGGCCCGCTCCCCTAGAAGGAAAGCCCATGCCTCCGGCACGCTCCCCCGACGCGGCCGCCCTTCGCTCGGCCGGCCTGGTGCCCGAGCGAGCCCGGCGCATCGAGACGGCCCTGCAGCGGCTGGTCGAGCAGCGGCGGCTGCCCGGCATCGCGCTGCGCGTGACGCGGCGCGGCACCGTGCTCGACTGGGCGGCGGGGAGCCACCGGGTCGGCGACGGCCCGCCGTTCGACGCGTCCACGTTGATGCGCTTCTATTCGGCCACCAAGCCCATGACCAGCGCCGTGCTGTTCACCTTCTTCGAGGAAGGGCGGTGGTTGTTCAGCGACCCCCTCACCCGCTTCCTGCCCGAACTGGCGGGGCTGAAGGTCTTCGGCACCGGGCAGCCGCCGCAGCGGCCGATCACCATGTTCGACCTGCTGACCCACACCGCCGGCTTCGCCTACGGCCTGGACGAGAGGCACGACGTCGACCGCCTCTACGCGCAGGCGCAGGTGCTGGACTTCACGCAGACGGCGCGGACCCTGCTCGAACGCGCCGCCGCGCTGCCGCTGGTGCAGGAGCCGGGTGCGGGCTTCCACTACAGCATCGCGCACGACCTCCAGGGGCTGATCGCCGAGCGCCTCGGCGGCAAGCCACTGGACGTGCTGATGCGCGAGCGCCTGTTCGAGCCCTGCGGCATGAAGACCGCCGCCTTCAGCCTCGCCCCTTCACAGCTGCCGCACTTCGCTCCCGTGCATCGCCAAGGGCCGGACGGCGCCTGCGAGCCGGTCCCCGACACCGGCGTCCGGGCCTTCGCCTGGCCGGTCAGTCCGGCACCGCCCCTGATCTCCGGCGGCGGCGGCGTGCTGGGCACGCTGGACGACGAGTGGCGCTTCCTGCGGATGATCGCCGGTGGCGGCCGCATCGACGGCCAACGGGTCCTCGCACCGGCCACGGTGGCGCTGATGACCGGCAAGGCCCTGGACCTCGACCAGCCCGGGGTGGCCAGCACGCCGGGCTGGTTCACCCTGACGACCGACCCGGTGCGCCTGGGTTCCTGCGCATCCGCCGGGACGCTGTTCACCGCCGGCGCGGGTGGCAACTGGGGCTGGATCGACCCGCCTCGCGATCTGGTCGTCGTCGGGTCGATGAGCGTGCTCGACGGGTTCGACGCGTCGGACGCGCCCAGCTGGCTGTTCGATCCCTTGATCTACCAGGCGCTGGACGACTGACCGCGCGGGCTGGGCGCGAGGCCGTCAGCGCGAGCGGCTGCCCTCCAGCCGCATGCCACCCGTGGGCCGCGAGCCGAACTCGCGCAAGAGTCGGTTGCGCAGGATGTCCAGGTCGCGTGCAGCGGCCAGTTCGGCAGCCGCGAGGTCCTGTTTCTCGATGGCGGACACGATGGCGGTGTGCTCCGAGAAATCGGACTTGACCGCCTTGTCGCCTTCGAAGAAGGCGCTCAGGCGGAACAGGCGCTGGCCCTGGTCGAGCAGCTGGCCGAGCCAGGCCGCGTAAATCGGGTTGCCGCCCGCCTCGGCGATCAGCAGATGGAACTCGCGGTTCTCGCGCATCTGGTCGGCCAGCGCCGTGTCCTTGTAGCCGCGCTCCAGTTGCCTGGCCTTGGCGGCGATGGCCTTGAGTTCCGCATCGGTGCGGTACATCGCCGCCAGGCGGCAGGTCGCGCGGTACATCAGCTCCAGGGCGTCGAGGAAACCGGGGACCTGGGCGATGTCGAAGGGCGTGACCACCGGGCTGCGGTTGGGCAGCGTCTGGATCAGGCCTTCGGCGGAGAGGCGGATCAGGGCCTCGCGCACCGGCGAGCGCGACAGCGCGAAGCGCCGGCTCAGGTCGCTTTCGTCGAGCAGCGTGCCGGGCGCGATCTTCAGGTTCAGGATGTCGGAGCGCAGGGCGTCGTACACCGCGGACGCACCCGTGCCACGCGCACGCGAGGGCGCGACACTCTCCGCCGCGGTCTTCCTTGCCTTGGCGGCGCCGCCTGCCGCCGTCTTGCTCGTTGCCATGCCGTCTCCTGCTCGTCCAGCCGCCAGTGTAGACGTGCTGTCCACAACGGCTGGCGGTCGTCAACGGCGGTAGGACACGCCCATGGCGTCGAGGTCGGCCATCGCGCCGACGATGCCTTGGCGCAGCGTGTCGACGACGAAGTCGACATCGTCGCGCGTCAGCACGAAGGCCGGCGACATGATGTTCAGGTGCACGATGGAGCGCACGATCAGGCCCAGCTTCTCGCAGCGGTTGGAGACGATCTTGCCGATGTTGACCACATCGGGCAGGGTCTGCTTGCTGCGCCGGTCGGCGACGAACTCCACGCACATCATCAGCTTGCGGCCGCGCACGTTGCCGACGATCGGCAGGTCCGCCAGTTCGTGCAGGCGCTGCTCGAAGTAGCTGCCGACATCACGCACATTGCCCATCAGGTTCTCGCGCTCGACGATCTCCAGGGCCTTCAGCGAGGCCGCGCAGCACACCGGGTGGCCCGAGTAGGTGTAGCCGTGGCCGAAGAAGCGGTCCGGGTCCCCTTCGCTGATGACGCGGTAGATGGCGTCCGAGAACAGGCACGCCCCCAGCGGCAGGTAGCCCGACGTCAGGCCCTTGGCGCAGGTGATGATGTCCGGCACGATGCCGAACTCGCCGTGCGAAGCGAACCAGTGGCCCAGGCGGCCGAAGGCAGTGACCACCTCGTCGGCGACATAGAGCACGTCGTACTTCCTGCACAGGGCGTGGGTGCGCTGGTTGTAGCCCTGGGGCGGGACGATCACGCCTCCGGCGCCCATCACCGGCTCGGCGAAGAAGGCGCTGACCCGGTCCGGCCCGATGGACTGGATCTTCGCCTCCAGTTCGGCCACCAGGAAGTCACAGAACTGCTCCTCGGTCATGCCTTCGGGCGCCCGGTAGTGGTTGGGGCAACTGACGAAGTGCACGTTGTCCTCGAGGTACTCGTGCTCGGCGATGCGGTCCTTGCCCGTCAGCGACGCGGACATGTAGGTGCTGCCGTGGAAGCCCTGCATGCGGGCGATGAAGTGGCGCTTCTTCGGCAGGCCGCGGCAGCGCTGGTAGAAGTGCGCCAGGCGGACGGCGCTGTCGATGGCGGTGCCCCCGCCGCAGGTGAACATCACGTGGTCGATGTCACCGGGCGCCAGTTCGGCCAGGCGCCTGGACAGTTCGGCAGCCCGCAGGTTCCCCATGTCGACGAACGGGTTCGAGTAGGCCAGGCGCGACACCTGCTCGGCGATGGTGTCTGCCATCTCGCGGCGGCCCAGGCCGATGTTGGTGCACCACAGTCCGCCCACGGCGTCGAAGTAGCGCCGGCCGTGGACGTCGGTGATGTGGCAGCCCTCGCCGCTTTCGATCAGCAGGGCGCCTTCGGTCCTGAAGGAATCGAAGTGCTGCCAGGGGTGCAGGTGGTGGCGGCGATCGGCGTCCCACAACGCCTGCGCCGTGGCGGCGGCAGCGGGCAACGCGAGGGTGGCGGTCATGAGTTTCTCCGGTCCGTGCCGTGCCGCGACACGTCAGGGCGCCTGCAACTTGCACACATTTAATATACATGAGATCGCCAAACTGCAGACGATCAAATCCCGATCACGCTTCCAAGGTATCGCATGGCTGCATACAATACGTCGACCCAGAACCCTCTCGCGGAGTTGGCGGAATGATCAAGGTCATGTGGTTTCTCCGGCGCGCCGAGCACCTGAGCCTGGCCGAGTTCCGCGACTGGTGGCTGAACCACCACGCTGCCGACATCGCGGCCGACCAGCGGCCGTTCCTGAAGCGCTACAAGGTCGACGTGCGCATCGACGACGACAGCGCCTTCGGCGTCGGCCGCCCGGGCACCGACAGCCCGTGGGACGGCATCGCCGAGCAGTGGTTCGACAGCGTCGACGACTACAACGCGGTGTACGGCCGCGCGGAGCGGCCCACGCGCGCCGACACGCTGGCCCACACCAGTCGCTTCGAGCGGCTGGTGGTGGAAGAGCACGACATTCCACTGCCCCCATGAGTTCGACCGTCGCGGCCCACGGCCCGGTTGCTCCCCCGCCCCGGCGTGTCGTCGTCACGGGCGGCTCCGGCGGCATCGGCCGCGAGATCGTCCGACGCTTCGTCGACGCGGGCTGCGAGGTGGTCAACCTGGACCGCCTGCCCCCTCCGGCGCCGCCGCCGGCGGTCGGCACAGGCGGCGGCAGCAGCCGGTTCATCGGCGTGGACCTGCTCGACGTCGAGGCGATCCGTGCCGCCTTCCGCGAGGCCGATGCCCACTTCCAGGGCCTGGCACCTGATGTGCTGGTCTGCGGGGCCGCGATCGGCCTGACCCAGCACGCGCTGGAGGTCGCCCCCGAGGACATGGACCGGGTGATGGGCGTCAACGTGCGGGGCACCTTCTTCTGCGTTCAGGAAAGCGCGTTCCGCATGCGCCGTGCCGGCGCTGGCCGCATCGTCGTCATCACGTCCGTGTCGGCCCACCAGGCCTGGGCGCAGGAGCCGCTGTACAACATCAGCAAGGCGGCGCAGCACGCCCTGGTGCAGACGATGGCGGTGGAGCTGGCGCCGTTCAACATCCAGGTCAACGCCGTGGCACCGGGAGTGGTCGAGACGCAGGGCCAGGGTATGTCGGGCAACCGCGCCCGCCCCGACGTGCTGCGGCATTACCACGACATCATCCCGGCCCGACGCTTCTGCACGCCGCAGGAGGTGGCCGAAGCGACCTGGGTGCTGGCCCACGCCACCTACATGACGGGCCAGGCGCTGACGATCGACGGCGGCGTGCTGGCCAATGGCCTGGCGTACATCGGCTCGCTGCGCGACGAGGTCCTGGCGCGGCTGGCCTCGAAGTTTCCCTGAGCGCCTGGAGGCCGGGACTCGTCAGCACGACCAAGCTGCTGCCGAGGGTCCGCCGATGGGAGGCGACCCCGGCAAGAGTCGGCGAACAGCCGGTCTGGCGGGGGCGGCAGCGGACGTCTCAGTTCAGTCTCCAGCTGCCATATAGACCGAACGGCGGCGCGCCAGAGCTCCATCGCCCCAGATCCTTGGCGCTGACGCCTGCGATGCCCCAGTTCTCTTTCGGCATGTCGTGGATCCCGACACGCACGTTCAGCTTAGGCGCACCGCCAGCCTCGACCAGAGCCTGCGTGACCATCTCGATCACCGCCTTCATCTGCTCGGCCATGCGACCTTCGAGATGTCAATCCGCGCCAACGGCATGTGTGCTTCTCAGGCTGCCCTGGCCAGAATCAAGCCGCGTGCGCGGGCCATCGTCAGCGCGGTGTCCTCGATCATGTCTTCCTGACCGCCGACCATGCCGCGGCGGCCGAGTTCGACGAGCAAGTCGCGCGCGGGCACGCCGTACTTCTTCTCGGCGCGCTTCGCCAAGGCCGCATCGTGTTGCCCAGAGACGAAGCGCCCGTGGTCACCTGAATGCCGGCCGAAGCCTCCCCCGCCCAGCGCATGGTGGTTTCACGCAGGCACTTGAACGCCCCGGACCGTGCCCTCTCGCGCCGACAGCCCCGTGAACGCAAAGTCCACCTCCGGCGCCAACCCGCTGACGATGCGCGCGATGCTCTTGCCCGAGCCGCAGGCGTGGGTCCAGCCCAGCGTGCCGTGGCCGGTGTTCAGGTAGAGGTTGCCGATCCTTGAACGACCGATGATCGGCACGTTGGAAGGCGTCGCCGGCCGAAGCCCGGTCCAGAACTGGGCTTGTTCGGTGTCACC
>LNFM01001692.1_pt1 | contig 49005 bp, 44 predicted proteins | sample 596031 | NCBI WGS metagenome assembly LNFM01 (sample SAMN04254537, study PRJNA301005) | activated carbon metagenome | isolation source: dual media filters at the Ann Arbor, Michigan drinking water treatment plant | place: USA: Ann Arbor
TCAAACCGCAGGAGAGCGGAGCGTGCGGGGTAGTGCTTCGCACACCCCGCCGACGAGGAGTTGATTTATCGCAGCAGATTAAAGCTCAAGGGGGGTCGCGGGGGGCACGGGCACGAAGTGCCGTGTCACCCGACATGTCGATGGAGCGTTTTTAGAGGCTCTATAACAATCTTCTTGTAAAACTAGTCGCGGCGGGTGGAGGAGGGGGATTCGCTGTTGGAGAGCTGGGCTAGGCTTCTTCCGCCGTTGGAGCCGAGAATGAAGAAGATCGCAGGTGGGAGGAAGATCGAGAGGATCAGCGCCACAATTCCCAATACTAGCTGAGTGGTCTGCTCTTGCTTAAAAACAAATTGGAACAGTTGTTTTGTTGCGAATTCGACCTTTCTGGGAAAAATTGCACCTAAACCGCCGCCAATGGCTGCGAATAGGATGGCCACTCCTGATCCGAAAAAGAGAAAGCTGAAGAAGAGTGATAAAATAAATGAAAGACAGAGCACAACTTCGAAACGGTGTTTCTTTGTAAATTCTTCGATCTGTTTCACGGTGACCCCTTCTTTATTATTGTTCTCGCTCATATTCTTTATTTAAATATTAAATATTATTTTTTAGCAATAGATTTGCAGAGCCGCTCATTCTCTCTTTGCGTTTTTTCGCAAATCTCCTAGACTCTTTCCACATTAGTATGTGGATAGGACAGACGCAAGTTAGAGAGGAGGATCTTCTCAAGTGGGGCACGCGCCTCGCGTGGGCGTCTTGTACAGCTGTTTTACTTTTATTTCTCATGAAATTGATCTGCTTACAGAATTCAAATCAAAAGCTCGCTGGCGCCTCGTCTCGTCTCGATGCGAAGCTCTCTTTTTCTTATCAAGAGATCGGAAAAGGCTCTCTTTCGTTGAATGCCGCGCGTCCGTCACAATTTATTCCCTGGCTGGGAAGTGAGCTTCTGCTCCTGGGCTGCAACACACGCCCAGATAACCAGCGTCCAGAATCTGCCCTCCTTCTCGGCGTAAAGGCTCTTGGAGAGGAGCGGGTGGTTCAGGTGGGAGAGAATATTTTTCTCGCTGAACTGGAAAGAGAAAAAGAGGGAAGAAAGGGAGTTCTATTTAGCAAAGATCCAACGTCCCTCTCTATCAAGCCGCTTTCTCTAGGAAAAAATAGCGTTACGTTCGAAGTCCGTCGCACGCTTCCCGAAGAACAAGTCGAGGAGAAAACACAGCTCGTCCTCCAAGTGACGGGAGAGGCCTTGAGGCGCAACTTCTCTATCCACGAAAAGAGTCAAGCGGCCTTTGCGAAAACCGTCAAAGAGGCCAAGCACTGGGGGAAAGATCGCCTGCTCGAGATCTACGGAGGAGAGGAGTATCGACCTCTAAAGGAGCGAGAGAAAATTCAGTTTAGCAAAGAGGATGGGAGCCACGTCTGTTTTGTCAAAGCGGGAGATCTTCTCATCTGGGAAAACGAAAAGTGGAAAATCGCCGCTGCTGAAGAGATCTCTTCTGGATGTCCGATCGCACAAGTTAAAATTGCCACGCCACGCACCGTGGAGATCGAAGTGTGGGATGAGACGGGGTTTTACCATCATAGCCAGAAGCTAGATGCACAATCTTTTCCAAAACAACAGGGAAAAGAGGCCTCTCTCTTCTCGTCGATCCGTTTGCGAAACAACTCAGCTGTAACCTGTATTGCCGGCAAAAGGCGCCTCGTGCTTCGAGAAGGAGATTGGCTTCTGAAAACCCCTTCCGGATGGCGTAATTTAAGGTCCGTTCAGCAGATAGAAGATTGTATCGCTCACCGTTTAGTGGGAGAGCTGTTTATTTTTGAGGGACTGGAGGTCGTGCAAGGGAAAACTTTTGTGAAGGGGCAATTATTTGACCCGATGCGTACGCAAATCCAACAGCTATCGCTTCCTGTTGCTCAAGATAAGAAGAGTTCGAAAGGCAAAGAGCGGAGGTCAAAAAGATGAGATCTTTTCCTTTTGCTGTCATGACAATTGTTCTCGCCCAGAGCGCCATTTTTGGACAGAGCATCGAAGAAAAAAAGGCACAAGCGTTCCAGAAAAAAGAGGCGGCCACTTTAGGAAATAGTCAAACTCCTGACGTGAATAAAGAGATCTCTCTGCTCAAGCTCCAGCTTGAAAACTGCTATGAGAAGGCGGGAGAGCTCTATAAAAGCGCCGCTCCTGAGGAGGAGTACTCTACTCTTCTTGGAGAAGTGAGCCGCCTGAAAAGCGCGATAGTGGCGCTTGAGGAGGCTTGGCGTCAGACAGCTGTTTTAGATGCGAAGGGTGAAGAGGAGGGGTATGCGCTCTGGGATCAAGAGGAGACAACCCTCGGGCAGCTGATCATGGAGTATGGCGCGATGGACTACCTCTACATCGTCCCTCCTGATATGGCTGCACTCAAGTTGAACATGCACTCCAATATTCCGATTCCTCGTGAGTCGTGGAATGAGGTGCTGGAGATTATTTTAGCTCACAATGGAATCGGTGTAAAAAAACTGAACTCCTATGCGAAACAACTCTTTGTCCTCAAACAAGATCCATCTTCTGTCAAAAACATCGCTGCTTCGAGAGTAGATCTTGGGCTTGTTCCGGAACATTCGCGAGTCTTTTACCTTCTCTCTCCTCCGGTAGAGCAGACAAAAAGTGTCCTCCAGTTTTTAGAGAAATTTACAGATGTCAAACAGACCTTCCTCTATCCAGTTGGCAGCAAGATCGCGATCGTGTCATCTAAAGAAGAGATCGAGAGGCTTCTCTCGCTTTACGCGACTGTTTGGGAAGGAAATAAAGGGAAAGTTTCGCGCGTCGTTCCCATCAATAAGATGAGCGTAAAAGAGATGGAGAAGATCATTAGCTCCTTCTTTAACGAGTCGATGGATAGAGCTAAAACCCCTTTTGCTAAACCTGAAGAGGGGCTCTCCGTTCTTCCATTAAATCAGGGTAGAGCGCTCATTCTCGTCGGCTCTCAGCTAGTCGTTGATCGCGCGGAAAAGATGATCAAAGACACCGAAGACCAGCTGCAGGACCCCTCGGAGATGACAGTATTCCTCTACAGTTGCCGCCATAGCGACCCTACAGAACTTGCAAAGGTGCTAGACAAAGTTTACACCTCTCTCCTCTATGCTGTTCCTGAAGGCGAAAGGGAGGGGTATGAGGTAAACTACGCGGTCCAGGGCCCTGGAGTGAAACCTCCTGATGGATACGCCCCTAACCCGCCCGCACTTGCCAATCCGCCACCCTCTCCGCGCCCATCGATCACGACTCATCTCGAATATGAGCAAGAGGGATCCGACCATTTCATTCCTGATCCGAAAACAGGAACGATCCTCATGGTCATTCGACGCGATACCCTTCCGCGCATCAAAGAGCTGCTGCGCAAACTCGATGTGCCAAAAAAGATGGTGCAGATAGAGGTGCTACTTTTTGAAAAGCGCTTAAACACACAAAACAGTTTCGGTCTGAACCTCCTAAAACTCGGAACAAAATCTAACAATGTCAAGTTCGAGTCGGCTAATGTTCCGATGGGGAGAGGAGTTCTCGCCTTCTTCTTTAGCAAAAAGCATCATCCCACGTTTGACTTTGCCTACAATTTCTTAATGACGCAGGAAGATATCCACCTGAATGCGGCGCCTTCAGTTATCACAGTCAATCAGACCCCCGCAACAATTGCCATCACGGAAGAGATTTCGATTAATAATGGAGCTGCTCCAATCGACACGAACAAGGGGATCGCCTTCGAAAAGTCATTCACCCGCGCTCAATACGGGATTACGATCGTGCTCACGCCAACAGTGCATTTGCCTGACAATGAGGAAGAAGCTGAAGGCAAAGGCTTTGTCACCTTGCAGACCGACATCACTTTTGATACGACAAAACCGAGCCCTGATGATCGACCGCTGGTTGATAAAAGACATATTCAGAACGAGGTGCGTGTCGTGGATGGGCAGACGGTCATTTTGGGAGGACTTCGTCGAAAATCCACTCGGGATTCTGAAGAGAAGGTTCCATTCTTTGGAGACATCCCTCTTCTTGGAAAGCTCTTCGGTTCATCAAAGCTAATCGATGACAACACCGAGATGTTCTTTTTCATTACACCCAAAATTGTTGTCGATCCTAAGGATGAACTCGATCAATTGCGCGTTGAAGAGCTAAAAAAGAGAGCGGGGGATATTCCAGAGTTTTTAGAAAAAATCGACGAGGCGCGCGAAAAGGAGAGAAGGCAATTTTTCAGAACTGGCCTAAAATCCTTATTCAAAAACCCGAGATGAACACACAAGTCGATACAGATTGGAAAGAGATTCAAAAATGGGCTGAGCGCTTTGGTGTTCAAAGCTGCACAGATCTCGATGCTTTTCCCTTCGTAAAAGAAAAAAAATCTCTTCTTCCCTATGCATTTGTAAAACGGAAACTCCTTCTTCCAATTGCCGAAAAGGGAGAGACCATTCTTGTCGCCACCTGGGATCCTCAAGATCTAGAAGCGTTGGAAGAGGTGCGTGTCCTTTTAGGAAAAGCGATCGAAGAGGTTGTCGCACCGAAAAGCGCGATCGAAACGGCGATCGAATCCTGCTACCACCAAAAAGAGGATGAGACCTCTAAGCTCATTGCAAGCTTTTCCCGTGCGAGCAGCGAGGATCAGATTGACGAGACAGAGGGGTATGACCTTCTCGAGCAGCGCGGCGATTCACCCGTGATCCGTATGCTCAACTCGATGATTTTAGAGGCCATCGGGCAGGGAGCTTCAGACATCCATTTTGAACCCCTCGAAACAGGGTTGGGAGTTCGCTATAGAATTGATGGCGTCTTGCAAATGCGCCACGCCCCCGCGAAAGAGTACCAAACACAGCTCATCACCCGTATAAAAGTTATGGCGCGTCTGGATATCGCCGAGCAAAGACTTCCGCAAGATGGACGTATAAAGCTCAAGATGGGTGGAAGACAGATCGATTTTCGCGTGAGCACCGTTCCCGTCGTCTTTGGAGAGAGGATTGTGTTGCGTATTCTAGATAAGAGCAATGTGATTCTCGGACTCGAGAACCTAGGAATGCGAGAAGACACTCTTCTCTCCTTTAGAAAACAGATCGCGCTCAATGAAGGGATTGTGCTCGTTACCGGCCCTACCGGAAGTGGAAAAACGACCACGCTTTACAGCGCGCTTTCGGAGATCAGCAGTCATGAAGTGAACATCATGACCATCGAAGATCCTGTCGAGTACAAGCTTCAAGGGATGGCGCAGATCGGCGTGAATCCCAAAATTTCGCTCAGTTTTGCCACAGGGTTACGCCATATTTTGAGACAAGACCCCGATGTGATCATGATCGGGGAGATTCGAGATAGAGAGACAGCCGAGATCGCGATCCAGGCATCACTCACAGGACACCTCGTGCTCAGCACACTCCACACGAACGACGCCCCCTCTGCGCTCACACGTCTCGTTGATATGGATATCGAACCCTATCTACTCTCCTCTTCTGTCGTTGCCGTCGTGGCTCAGCGTCTTGTACGCATGGTTTGCCCAGACTGCGCGATCTCCTATCTCCCAAGCATAGCAGAAATTGCGGAGCTTGGGCTGGACGAAAAAGAGGCCTCGCAAGCTCCGTTTTTTAAAGGAAGAGGATGTAGCTATTGCTACAATTCAGGTTACAAAGGACGTTGCGGCATCTACGAACTCATGGTTGTGACCTCCCCTATCAAAAAACAGCTTTTGAAAAGTGCCGACGCAGAAGAGCTGCGAAGAATTGCAATCGCGCAAGGCATGGTGAGCTTGAGAAGCGAAGGAGCGCGTCTTGTTCAGAAAGGAATGACCACGACAGCCGAGGTGTTAAGAGTCACCCGCGGCTGCGAGGAGATTTAAGACATGCCTCTTTATCGTTACGAGGCGTTTGCTCAAAACGGAAAAAAAATATCTGGAGTCATCGATGCAGACTCCTTTGCGCTTGCAAAAGAGAGACTCCTCAAAGAGGAGATGCTCCTCACCAATCTCGCTCTTCATGAGAAGAAAGAGATTGTCCTCCCTAAGCCTCTTCTTCTGACCTTTACCCGCGAACTCGCCCAACTCTTACAGGCGGGACTCCCCTTATATGAAAGCCTACTGACAATTGAAGAGAAGTACCGTCGGCAAAAATGCCACCCCCTCTTTTTGGATCTCTGCGACAGGTTGAAGAGCGGCGCCTCACTCTCCTCTTCTCTCATGCGCTACCCAAAAACTTTCGATGCGATCTACCTCTCGCTCGTAAAAGCAGGAGAGCAGAGCGGCTCTCTTGCTGAGATTTTTGAGCAGCTCTCTAAACTCATCACAAAACAGCTGCGCCTCCGCAAGCTGCTGATCTCATCGATGACCTATCCGATGATTCTCCTCAGCTTTTGTCTTTTAGTGACCTCTGGCCTCCTCTTTTTTGTCGTTCCCTCGTTGCAGGAGCTGTTTGAGGGAAGAGCCCTACACCCACTCACGCAGCTCGTCCTAAATGTAAGCCGTTGGGTTAATGCGCATGGATTTCTTCTCCTCTTTCTCATTGCGGGCTCTGTATTTCTTCTTCTCATGCTTTTTCGCTCTGAAAAAGGACGCGTATGGATTCAGAAGAGCAGCCTGAAAGTTCCCCTCGCAAAGACGCTGCTCGTCCGCTCCGCGCTTACCCGTTTCTGCCACTGCTGCTCCCTTCTCATTGAGAGCGGCGTCCCCCTTCTCGAAGCGCTTCGCCTCTCTCGCCGGGCGATGAAGCTCAAGCTTTTGGAAGAGGTTGTTGAGCGCGCAGAGCAGAGAATCGTTGAAGGAAAAACGCTGAGCAAAGAGCTCAAAGATTTCCCGTTAATCCCCTCGCTCGTCGTCCGCATGCTCAGCATTGCGGAAGAGACCGGAAGGATGGGTCCCATTTTTCATAAACTCGCTGAAATCTATGATGAAGAGCTGGAAAAAGATCTTACGCAACTCTCTGCGTATTTACAGCCAGCCCTTCTTCTAACGATGGGAGCGATCGTCGGCCTAGTCGTGCTCTCGATCCTACTCCCCTTAACAGATGTCAGCTCATTTTTGAGGTAACTTATGGACAAGAAACGAAGAAAAAAACAGCCTCTCACCCTGATGGAGATCATGATCGTGATCTTCCTCATCGGCCTGATCGGCAGCGTGATCGGCTACAACATGAAGGGCAGCATCGACGAGGGCCGCTTCTTCAAATCTGAGCAGGCCGCCGCTCAGATCAAAGAGATTCTTCTTCTAGAGCTCGCAAGTGGCGCTGATATCGATGATGTCAAAAAAAGACCGGCACATTACGTTGAACGGACAGGGTTATTGAAAGGCACAAAAAGCACATTAGATGGCTGGGGAAACGAGTTTAAGATTGATGTAACGGATGTGAGTACGGTCGAAGTGACAAGTGCAAAGACCGAGGAGTATCGAGCGGTAAGAAAGAAAAAAACAACAGGTCATGTGCAAAAGGACTAAATCGAAACTTCGAACAAGACCCTTCACCCTACTCGAGATTTGCCTCTCCCTCGCGATCTTGGCGCTGATCTCCGGATTTCTCGGCGTCAAGATCAAGGAGTCGATCGACCGCCAGCAGTTTTTGAGTAACGTTTCTGAAGTTGCGTGTGAACTTAAGCAGATGCAGGGCCTCGCACTCAGCTACCGGTCAGATTTTGGCATGAAAATTTTTGAGGAGAAGGGGCAGTTTTTCTATAAATTGGTGACCGATGAGCCGCTCGACTTCATCAAAAGAGATAAACCCTTTCCCTTGAAGGGCGTCACATCCATCAGCCTAAACCGCAAGCATGCAAAGGAGATCTCTTTGCAGATTCTTCCCACAGGTAAGATCGAACCCGAGGGAGTTGTCGGCCTGCAACATGATGAAGAGGAGCGCTTTTTCGATTTCCGAAGCCTACTTCACATAAAAGCCGTTCAGGAATACCCTAAAGGAAAATGAAGTTAACAAGCTCAGCATTTACAAACGGTGGAAAAATCCCCTCCCTTTACACCTGTGAGGGAAAGAATATTAATCCTCCACTCGAAATCCACGACGTTCCTTCACAAGCCAAAAGCCTTGCCCTCATCGTGGATGATCCCGATGTTCCCGAATTTGTCCGCAAAGACAGAATGTGGGTCCATTGGGTCCATTTCAATATGCCGATAACCATCAAGAGTATTAAGGAGAACACAACCCTCGAAGGGATCTCCGGAAAAAACACTGGCGGTAAGATCGGTTATGATGGCCCCTGCCCACCCGACCGCGAACACCGCTACTTCTTCAAGCTCTACGCTCTCGATACTCTCCTGACTCTCCCCCAAGGCTCCACCAAAGAGCAGCTCGAAAAGGCGATGTCCGGTCACATCATCGCCTCCGCCGAACTCATCGGCCGCTATCAGCTGCAGAAACCGTCAAAGCTTGACAAATAAATTATTTAAATTCTACTCTCCGCTTAGGTGTTTATCACTTTTTTAACTCCTCGGAGGTAGGAATGGAAAGCTACGAAGCTATTTGGCTTGCAAGTATTTTTGGGCCGCTTTTGGCCATCGTTGGAATGTGGATGGTTGTATTAAATGAGAATTTTCTCAAGGTAATCGCCTCCATGAAAGCAACTCCTGGAGCCTTTTATTTGGCCGGGATCATTAACCTTTTAATCGGTATCACAGTCATCTCCATGTACAGCGAGTGGGTTTGGGACTCCTCTCTCCTCGTTACCTTGGTGGGATGGGTCTTTTTGGTAAGAGGCGTTCTTTCCCTCTTTATGCCACATATGCTCATCAAGTGGACAATGACAGATCACACAACCATAAAACTCACAGGTGTATTTCCCTTTATCTGGGGACTTGCTCTCTGCTGGTTTGCCTTTTTAAGGTAGGAGAAGATCTATGAACGAAAACGCTCTTTCAATTGCAACGGTTTTCGGCCCTTTTTTGGCGGTCCTTGGGATCTGGATGCTTGTCTATACAGACAATGTCATGAAGACCTATGCGTCGATTAAAGGCACACCCGGTGTAATGTATTTGCGCTCGGTAATGAATATATTGCTCGGACTCTTTGTCATCAGTCTTTTCAATGTATGGACGATGGATGCCGCTCTGATTGTCACCCTCCTCGGTTGGGGGATGCTTGTAAGAGGGGTTGTGGGTCTTTTTGCGCCACAAATCGCGATCAGGATCGGGATGTCCGATCAGAAAATTCTTCAAATTCGCGGCATTATCCCGCTCGTTTGGGGACTTCTTCTTCTCTGGATCGCTTTCTGGAGATAGATTTTTTTTGAAAGGCTGCTCTTGAATAGAGCAGTCTTTCTTGTTCTAAACATCAATATTCCCTATTCTGAGCCTGTTTACACTTCAGAGGTTATATGCAGGTTCTCTTCGTTCTCGTATTTGTCTTTCTGCTCTTTAAATCCACGCAGATTGCGGCAGAAACACCAAAAAACTCAGCGCCCATCACACTGACTTTGAAGCCGAGGCAGCCTCACTGGCGTCCGCAGGTTATGCAGGCTTATGAGAATGGAAATCCTGAAAGCGTCGTCTTTATTGAACCCAACGAGGGGAAAATTCCCGTTAAGCAGCAACGTTTTTATGAAGATGGCAAGCTCAAAAACGAGATGGACCTGACTGTTGTGGAGGAGGGTTCCCCAGGCTATAACGAGTGGAAAAATACAGTTGTCCCCCATGGTTTGAGCATCTCTTATTTTCCTAATGGAAAGATCGAGAAAATCGCAAGTTATGACAGAGGTCTCGTTCATGGAGAGTTGCATATCTATTACCCATCGGGTCAAATCCGCGGAAGCGCTGCTTTCAAAAACGGGCACCGTCACGGCTCTGTGATCTCCTACCATGAAGATGGATCAAAAGCCGAAGAGGGAAGCTATTTTGAAGGAAAGCTAGTTGGGGAATTAAACCGCTACACTCCAAAAGGAGTTCGCACCGCCCTGATCCCTTACGAAAATGGTGTGCCGCATGGGAATGCTCTTGAGTGGTATGAGAACGGAGCTCTTAAAGCATCTCGTCGTTACACGAAAGGTGTTCTGCACTCCGATGGGCAGAACCCCGCTGTCATTCTCTACGCTGAGGATCGCTCAATCGTGGAGGTCCAAGATTTTAAAGAGGGCGAGCCTGTTGGTACCCACGTCAAATACCATCCAAATGGCAAGGAGAGCTACAAGGCCTTCTACAAGAAAGGAAAGTTGGACGGCAAAGAGCAGCTCTTTGCTGTCGATGGGAAGATCCTGGGAGAAGCAGAGTACCAGATGGGCATTCCGATTGGAAAGCACTGGAAAAATCATCCCAACGGCAAAACGGCTTACCTTGCCCAATTCGACAAAACAGGAAAGCTTTTAGAGCCGATTGTGGAATTTGATGATGCAGGCCAGAAACTTCTAGAGTACTACCTAGTTGACGGAGTACGGGATGGCGTCTATCGCGAATGGCATCCCAATGGAAAGCTCAAAATGGAGCTTCACTATGTGAAGGGTCAGTTCGAAGGGGAGCAGAAGGAGTATTTCAGCTCCGGCCAACCCAAGATGCGCGCCACCTATCTAAATGGTGCAAAAGAGGGTGTATACGAAGAGTGGCATGAGAATGGGACACAGGCGATTCTTTACAATCTTGTTGGCGGAATCAAGCAGGGCCTTTGCCAAGAGTGGGATCAGAACGGTCTCTGCCGTTTAGAAGAGCATTACTTAAACGGGATGCTGGACCAGGTAAAGAAGGAGTGGCACGCCAATGGGGTCCTTAAGACTGAGGGACTCTTTGCTTTAGGAAAAAAACAGAACCTCCACCGCGAATGGAATGAAGCGGGAGAGCTTATTTTTGAAGCCCGTTTTGAAAACGATCTTCCAGAAGGGGTTGTGCGCACCTGGTACGGAAAACTCCGCCCAAGAGAGTTTGTCGAGTTTGTTAAAGGCAAACAGCATGGCAAAGGAGAGGAGTATTACGAGAGCGGAGTAAAACGCGCACATGCCTCTTACAAAGAGGGCAAAGCCGATGGTCAGATACAGACCTGGTACGAGGATGGCTCCCTCTGGCTCGTCAAAAACTTTAGAAATGGCATGCCTGTTGGAGAGCAGCTCGAATATTTTTCAAAAGAGATCGTTGCTGACAAGAAGGCTAATAGACTTGCCAAGCGCTATCTCTACAACGACTTTGGAAAACTCCATGGAGAGCAAAAGACATTTTTCCCCAGCGGAGTGATCCACACGCACATTGCTTATGACAATGGTGAGCTCCATGGCATGAAGGCACTTTGGGATGAAGCTGGAAACCTCGTCGAAGAGGCGACCTACGAGCAGGGAAAACTGACCGGGCGCTTTTATGAAAAGGCGCGTGATGGAAAAGAGATCATCTACCATTACAAAGATAATAAGCGCGAAGGGCTTCACCAGGTGTTCTACCCTCCACACGAGTATTTTGGTAAAGTAAAGGCTCTCGAGATCAACTTTGTAAATGACAAAGCAGAAGGGGAGCTTTCCGAATACAATGAGGCAGGGAGCAAGGTCGCCAGCACCTTTTATAAAAATGGAATGAAAGAGGGCAACATGAGGGTTTTCAATCCTCAGGGTCAACTCGTCATGAGTGTTGAATTCGTCAAAGATAAGAAGCATGGACCCGCAGTGCAATATTTTGCGAATGGCACCGTTTCTAAAGAGACTGCTTTTGAACAAGATCTCAAAGTGGGCGAAGAGAGATCCTATTTCGAGTCGGGCAAGCTCGCCTCTCGTGCAAACTACACGAATGGCCAGCTTGATGGCCTCTCACGCGAGTGGAATGCCGAAGGTGTACTCGTCTTCGAAGGGGAGTACAAAAATGGAAAACGCCATGGCAAGCTCAACAAATACTATGATGATGGTAAGCCGCGTCTTCTTCAAACCTTCGTCGATGATCAGCTCCACGGCGTAAAAAAGGTCTACGACAGACAGGGCGTATGCGTCGAGACCCGCTACGAAAAGGGCCAGAAAAAGGGCTAGTTTGAGCTCGCCTTAGGGCGAGCTCCTTGGAGTGCGGTGCTTCGCACCGCCTTGGGTCAACTAAGGCGACATGGTAAACACCATCTACGCAACAACGTCTACTTTGCTCCGCCTTGTCTGAACAAATCCAAGGCTGCGCAAAGCGCAGCACTCCAGGGAGCGCTTCGCGCTCAAAGAATTTTGGCAAAAAAAAGACCCACCGAAAAGGTGGGTCTTTTTTTGCCTACAGAGTGAGAAGTGTTTTAGGCTTTTGCGACATCTCCTTCTTCCTCTACTGATATTGCGTCTTCTGCAGCAGTAGCGGATCCGGCTGATGCTTTATCCTCTTGAGGAAGATCAATTCTGTAATCATCTTTTACAGATAGGTCTTTGCTAAATTCGGGATGCGCAGCAATTGCCGCTTCAAAATCACCTGCTGAAGGACAAAATCGATGTTCGTGCTTAGGCTTTCCGGCAGCCCCAGGGTTATAAGAGTAAATCTGGAAATCAGCATGGAGTTGCTTGGATCCATCATCATTTTCGTTTTCTTTGACAGAGACGAATGCGGCTTTAAAGCCAGTCACGCGCGCGCTGTCTTCCTCTGAAGGCAACCAACTACGGAATAACTCTTCATATTCAGCAATCGGGGAATCCTTACTCACAACACGTTCAAAACAAACTTTGTCGACAGGAGCCCCTTGTGTTTCGAATAGGATCACGCAAGTCAATTTTACGGGAATGATTTCTTTTTTGCCTTTGAACGGTTCTAACTGTTGTGCGATTGCAAATTCAATCTGCTCTTGGACAGGGTTAGATAGTGCTGCTGGTCGCGAAGCAACGGATGCAACGGAGTCAACACCTGCGGGTTGAGCGCCTGCTGCTGCTCCGGCGCCATCGGCACCTGGGACTACAACACGGAGCTCGATTCCTGCACTGGATCCGGAAGCGCCGCTAGCTCCAGAATCTGCTTCATCGCTGCTTGCTCTGCTAGAGAAACAGCAGCAGAAGCATTCGAATAACCATGAGAAAAAGTCTGAAATATAAGAGAAGAAACCGCCTGCAGAATCTCTTGCAGGAGAAGATTCTCCTGGAGATCGGGGGGCAACAACGCCTCGCGGAGAGGAAGCGCCTGCTGCACCAGCAACGGCAGCCGCTGCGCTTGCCAGCGCAACTGCCTCAGATGTTTCACTGCCCTCAGGTTTAGGAAGGGGAACATCTACACGTGGAGCGCCATCTTCTGCTTTGGGAGCTGGTGCAATTACGGCAGTTGCTTTTGGAGAAACAGGTCTGAGTTCAAATAGCTTCGCTGTACCAGCGGTGGCTGTGTGCATTTCGGTGGCAGTACTTGAAGAGATGGAACCCTCAGACGCTGCAGAACTCATTGAATCCGAGCCATGATCTCCGTGGAAGGTCACGGGTGCAGTGTGGTCTGCATCACTAGACGCGGCTGTCGCTGCAAGTGCTGCAGAAACTAAAGCAGAGGAAGAAGAACTGGTTGATATAGCTTGTGACGACATGGACACTCTCCTGTGTTAAATTTTCGTAAAAGGAGTATAAAGAAAATATATTTAGACAAAAGAGAATTTTTTTTGGCTTGCGCAGAAGAAGGGTTTAGCAAATTCCGTTAACAGTCTCTCAAATCTACGAGGAGAGATCGGCAGTGTTAACACCCGCTTCTTCGAGGACGGGGTATGTGTTGAGAATGGTTACTGGATCGCGCAACCTTTCATCTTCCCAAGAAGAGGTGAACTCGGGTCTGGCAGCTTGGTCGCCTGCTTTAAAGTTGCACGTTTCGATAGAAGTAAGGGAGTGAACTGGTTGAGCGGGATTTGGTTGGACTCGGATGAAAAGAGTTTCGATGGTTGATGCTTTTTTCGCGAGTTCTTCGCAGCGCTTTTGGTAAAATTCTTGGATCTCTTTCGGGAAATTTTCCCAGGTATCGAGGTTGTAGGGTTTATTCTGCACAAAAAATTGGGGTGCTTCTTTTGCAAAAGAACATTTGATCACAAAAATCGCCCGGCACCCGTAGAACACTCCATTTACCCCTCTTTTTAAAGCGCTTACACGTCGAGTATCGTTAGACTGCTGCCAGTTTAAAGCGATTTTTTGCACCCATTCGCCGGGGTTTGCATAAGTAGGTTGTGGTGGGCCGGCTGGTACAACAGAGGCTTCAACTTCTCGGGGAGCAACGACCTCGTTGTCAAAATCCTGATCCGCAGGGTCCACTGGATCAGGCTCTCTTAAACACAAAAGCCAGCAGATGAAATCATAAAGACAGTTGGGGAGGATGTAGCGGAGGAGCCCCAAACGTTGGCGGCTGGGTGCATATGCGACATCATCATCATCTTGTTCGGTCGCTTGGAAAGAAGCGGGAGCAATCGAGCTTTGGCCCTCTTCTTTACGCGGTGAAATGAATTTTACTCGTTCAATCTTTTCGCGCTGTTCAGGGGATAGCTTGTCTTCTTTCGACGTCCCAACGTCGGGCCACGACACGCTTCCTTTTCCTGAAGATTTTGAAGATGACGAGCCACTGCTTCCATTCATGTTTTTTAGAATGGACCCCTTTCTTCCTAATTGGGGGGTAGAAGGGCTGGCAGGAGATGGTGAAGTTGCGCTTCCAAGAGATGTTGTCATAAAATTGGAATAATTTTATGGCAGCGGATGAATAAGATAAAGAATAAAATCGGCAAATTTTATCTTGAAAGGCGCTTTATTAACAGCTTTTCAATGGATGGAGAAACAAATTCTTTTAAGGAGCCATCAAACGAGGCGATCTCTTTGATGAGAGTAGAGCTGATATGGCTGAAACGTGGGTCTGCTAAAAGAAAGAGTGTGTCTATGCCACTCAACTTTTGGTTTGCAAGGGCGAGCTGAAAATCCTCGTTCGTGTCTATCCCTGGTCGCACCCCGCGGATCAGACAGTCGATCTTTTTGCGTTTTGCAAATTCAACAGTAAGTCCTGAAAAGCTTTCGATCTTCACATTTTTGAGATCGCGCGTCTGTTCGCGGAGCATTTTTTCGCGCTCGCTCTGGGAAAAGATCTCTGATTTGGCGATATTGATTGCGATCCCGACGATGAGTTCATCGCAGACCCTCGCGGCTCGGCGGATGATGTCGAGATGGCCGAATGTCGGAGGGTCAAAACTTCCTGCGAAGAGTGCACGCTTCATAATTCGGATCTTAGAAGCAAGGAGAATTTTTTCACAGAAGAGAGCGAGATAGATACTGAAACAAAATGGATCTTCCAAAGCGGCGTGTGCTTTTGAGCACGAGATTCCTAAGGGGGATTTTTTCTTTCTCCCAGCGTGAAGGGGTTGCCTCTTCGACGAAGATGGTTGCACCCTTGGCAATAGGGGAGCTGTCGAGTAGAGCAAGGATCTCAGGGTGATAGTGATCTTCGTGGTAAGGGGGATCGATGTAGATGATGTCGAAAGTTTTTTTCTGCTCTTCGAAGCGCCTTAAAACTTGAGGAGCATCGCCTTTAAAGATGGTGCCCCTCTCTTCGAGTTTGAGGGTCTCTAAATTCTTGCGGATGCAGAGGAGGGCTTCTCGATCTTGATCGACAAAGGTAGCATGGGCGGCGCCGCGGCTGAGCGCTTCGATGCCCATTGCCCCTGTACCGGCAAAAAGGTCTAGAAAATTTGCATCGGTGATGATCTCTTTGCAGATATCAAAGACCGATTTCCGTAAAATCCCCGTGGTAGGCCGTATGGATGTGCTTCTGGGGGACTTGAGAGCGCGGCCTCGCATCTCTCCACCGATGATCCTGAGGCTCATTCCATCGCAATCTCGTGACCGGAGGACTTCAAGATCTCCTTGGCTTTTAGGAGATGGGCGACCTTTCCCTCTTTAAGGAAGTTGTCATATTGCGATTTTGCGCGGACGTTTGCCCATTTTTTCTCGAGCGGACGATTTCCTTTAACGGCTTTCCTTAATGAGACCTCCTTGGTGATTGTCACCCACTGATTTTTATATTTTCCCTGAATTTGGAGGGTAAAATCGGTGAGGCTCGATGCACTGCCAATGATCTCATAAGGGCGTTTTGCAAAAAGTGTTGGCATAGCAGAAGAGGCGGGGTAGAGCTGAATCGCCTCTCCCTCTTTTTTCGGCTGTGCTGTGACGGTGAGCTCTTTCACGAGGGGTCCGCGCAGATCGAGAAGGAGTTTGCCGAGTTTTCTAGGGAAGGCGGCATAAGTGTCTGAGTAGATGAGCTGACCGCCGCTAGAAGAGCTTAAAAGATCGAGCATGAGGAGGTTGTTCTCTTTTCCTACGGCAGCTGTGTAGAGCGTGACTTTTCCCGCGTTTTTGGCGAGCCAGGCGGCGATCATTTTTTGCTGCTTAGCAGGAGGCTGCGAAGAATCTCCATCGGTAATGAGGATAGCGGAGTGAGCTTCTCCTTCTGACACCTGATAAGGGATGATCTTATCGAGAGCTGAGTAGAGATCCGCCGCAGCAAACATTCCTCCATGCTCTTGTGACTCTAAAAACTCTTCAGCGCGTTTGCAGCTCTTCTGAGAAAAGGAGAGAGGATGCTCGCTCAGACGTTTGATCTTCTTGTCGAAAAGAAGAATGTTGAACTTATCTCCTTCATGGAGGCAGCTCAGAGCTTTAAGCACGGCGCGTTTATAGGCGGCAAAGCGGTGGCGCTGAATAGAGCTGGAGCGGTCGATGAGGAAGTAGAAGTTGTGCGTCATCGCTTCGGCGTCGATCGCTTCACTTGGAGCGAGATTCATGCTGAATACAACCCCTTTACCATCGGGATTAGCCATCAATTCGATTTTCACGTCGAAAGCCGAATCCCAGGGCATTGCGGATGCGACAGCGGGAAGCTGATAGTTGTCAGTTGCCGGGAGAGATTTAGGATTTTGAAATGTGAAGGGTTTTTGGAGATCGCCAGATGGAGAAAGGGGGGAAGCGAGGATGAGTGGGTCAGACTCTGCGAGGGGTTCAATAGAGAGAATATCTGATGGTGGAGTAGGAGACGAAGAGATAGGTTTTTCAAGCTCCGGCGACTTTACAAAGCTCTCGATCACGTTCACAGCGGGGAGTTTCGACTCGGGTAGTGCAGAGACTGTGAGCGAGTTGATGCCGAGATCATCGATGGTTTCCACTTCATCAAGCGCGAGAGAAGAGGAGATCGCCTTTTTGTGGTCACTGCTTGGAACTTTATCAAATTTGATTTGTGAAACGAACTCTTCAGAAGAGTTCACCTCTTCTAGCGCAGTGGCACTTTCAAATTCTGTAAGGAAAGAGGGTGTCGAGAGGATTGAGGGGCTCTCCTCGACATTTTGCAAAGCCAAAACTTGTTCTTCTAGAACGGATGGGAGAGAAGCAATTCCCTCTTGTGCTGGCGATTTTGTATTTCCCGAGGGTTGATGGTAAAAATCGAAGGGTGTGGGGGTTGTCGTGAGCGACTCGAACACCTCTTCTAGCTCCGCCTGCCGCAGGAGTTCATCTTCTTCAGCTGTCAGGAGCTCGAGAGAGGGGGCGCTTTTTCGAAAGAGGGAAGAGAGCTTACTTTGCAAAAGCAGAGGCGTACGCGCGAAAAAAAAGAGAAAAAAGAGGTGGACGCTCAGAGAGATGAGAAGGCATGTCGCAAGAAGAGACTTTTTTTTCATAGATGTTTGTTAGCTTCCAGCCTCTCACGGAGGTAGGGGGTGAGCGAAGGTGCGGACTCTTTTAACTCGTTCATCAGCGCGCTTGCCTTGGCTTTCATCTCTGTTGCCTCATCGATATTTTCACACAACCTCGCCTGTGCTTCCAAAAGCAGGGCATCGATGAATTTCATATAAGTTTGGAATAGATGGTCTTTTTCCGAAAGACGTAAACGACAAGCTTGATACTCTTGTGCTTGAGGATCCTCTTCGTTTAAAAACTCTTCTTTAAGACTTTTTAAGAGAGCGAGAATGCGCTCTGCCCTCTTTTCCTCAGGCGCGAGGTCAGATTTGATCTGCGCATACTCTAGAGCCGCTTCAAGGTGAATGGGCTCTGTATTCAACTTTCTTTTGATTTGGAGATCTTTAAGGGCCGCCAGGATCGAAGTAAGACGTGGGCTAGCATCGTTCTTCTCCTCACTTTTCAATCGGCCATACTCAAGACGGGCTCTTTCGAGAAGAGCTGCATCAGCGGCCGCAGAAGCCGCATGCGAAGAAGAGGAGATAAGGTGGTCGTATGTTTGAATTGCGTTTTCAGCATCCCCCACACGCGTGTAAGCACGACCGAGCTCAAGAATTGCTCTTCTCTGGAATTTCCAAGCTAGATCGCTCTTTTCGTCATACACCGCTCTCATCTCTTGTAACAGAGAAAGGGCTTCTGCATGCTTACCCATGAAGGTAAGAAGATCTGCGTATTTGAGAGTCTCTGCTTCCAAGTCGAGGGTATCGCAGGTAATCGCTTTGAGATTTTTGACAATCTGTTCAAAAAGTTGAGCAGCGCGTTCTGCAAAACGAGAACCATTTCCCTCTTTTGCTCGTGTGTAGTAGTAGTTGGCAAGCCAGAGAATGTTGTCGCGCTTGATCTCGACCTTTCCCTGCATTGCGCATTCGTAAAGATGATCAGCAGCTTTTTCTAGTAGCCATTTCTCATTGGGTTTTTGTCCGGATGCCTTCAGGTACCCGTTATAGAGCATGAGATGAAGCTGGCCGCGACTTTCGATCTGCGGATTGAGTAGAAGCGCTTTTTCCACCTGATCCAAAAATCCTTCTCCCTCTTTTCCAGAGTGATGAAGTGAAAGCGCGAGCATGAGCTGCGCTTCGGGCACGGAGGAGGAGGAAGAGAAGGCTGTGAGAAACGATTCGAGGGCGGATACGCACTCGTCCCATCTCTCTAGCCCGTAAAGTGTTTTAGAGAGAAGAAGGCTGTAATTTTCTAGCTCATTCGCTTGCCAGACCTCTTTTTGGTTTAAGGCATCCTTCAAAAGAGAGATGATCATCTCATTTTTTGCTGCGAGATCGCTTCCTTTCGCTTGCTCACGCTCCATGAGAGAGGCGTGGATGAGTTGATGCCAAACAGCCGAAAGATGTGTACTCTGAGGGAATTCTTGAAGAAAGGCTGTAAGGGCATCTCTACTCTCTTTCCATTTTTTTGATTTATAAAGAAGGCGAGCTCTTTCATAAATGAGCGTCTCTTTCCCATCATACTCAGGAAAAGCGAGGAGAGCTTTAGAAAGGTGGCCTTCAGCTTGTGCAAAATCGCCAGACTCTTCGCAAACTTGCGCAAGCAGCACGAGCGCCTTCGCGTAGTCTAAATCTTGTGAGAAACTTTCTCCTAACATTTGCACGGTGCTTGCCATGAGCGTGACGTTTTTTAACTCTTTGGCACAATTGATCAGGGAGAGTAGGGCGCTTTTTGCTTCTACAGATGTGGATCTGCTGTTTTCTTTAACGAAAGCTCGTAGAGGAACAATAGCTTGTGCGTAATTTTTCAATGCGTAAAAGCTTTTTCCTAGATAGAGGTGAATAAGGGAAAGTTTGTCAGCAGCGATATGTTTGCGAGCTTGCGGTTCTGCTGAGACAAATTCGCTATATTTCCCCATCTGGAACAGGAGAACAAGATGGTTGAATGCAGCGGCCGCTGCTCTTTTTCCCTGAAGGGGATAAATCGAGGCAAAAACTTTGCACGCCTCTTCTTTGTCATCATGGATTCTGAGGCTTGCCACTTGGAAGAGGAGCTCTTCTTTCTTTTCAGGGTGCTTTCCAACTAGTTCTAAAAAGAGAGCCGCAGCCTGCTTATACTCCTTCAAATCGCGACAGATCGAGGCAAGAGGAAAGAGAGAAGCTTCTTTGAATTTACTTTGTAGAAGTGTCTCATATTGCAACTTTGCTTGCTGAAAATAGGAGGTTTTTTTTGACTCGTCTTTTGTCTGCATTCCCTCGCGCCAGAGAGACTCTGCAAGAAGATAATGAACATCGAGTTTCTCAACGCCCGATTCTTGGATCTCAAGATTTGCTGCTTCAATAACTTCTGCGAAACGGTTAAGAGCAAAGAGCGCGCGAATGGCATTGAGCCCAGTCTTTTTCTTCAATTCTGCATCTTGGATGAGGGCATAGGCCTCCACGGCATCTTTGTACGTATTCTCAAAAAAGTAGAGGTCGCCCAGCATCGCGTAGAGCTGTTCTTTCGCATTGCTCTGAGGATAGCGTGAGAGCAGGTCGAGAATTTGTCCTTTTGCAGCTTTGTAATCCCCCTCTTTCCAAAACTCTGCGATGCGACGCAGTTGCATCGCTTCTTGCGGAGAGGACGTTTTCACCGGTTGAAGCGCAGTGACGAACGGAAGAGAGAGTGCCGCTAAGCTAATCAAAAGATGTTCTCTAGACATGCCTCACCTATAGTGGAAATGATTTGGGCCGATTATAGCCACAACATATTATTTTACAAATGAAGAGAACAGCAGCGGAGCAGGAGGGATCGTGCACGGGTGCGGTCGCGAAAGAGAGATTTTTTAACACCGAGAACACCGAGATAAGAGAGGTTTAATTCGCGCAAAGCGCCTCTGTGTTCTCGGTGAGCTCGGTGGTTAAATTCTTTCCCGTGTCCGATCTTTCTTCTCTTCATTTCAGAAGGTTGTCATTAACCAACTGCTAGGGGTATAACGTTACACATGGGAATTCAGCTAGTTTTGATTGCAGCTCTTTTTGTTGCGCTTTCGAATCTCTGTATGCGGAAGAGCATTGATGCGGGTGGCTCGAGCAAAGCATACCTCATGGTGCAGCTCTTTTTCACTTTTCTCGTGGCGATTCTTTTGAACCCTGTGCGCACAGGTGATTATGCATGGAGCAATTGCATGGCCGGTTTTGGTCTTGCTGGAGGAATTATTCTGGCTGGAGTGATGGCCTCTCTTGGACGTGCGCTCGAAACGGGCCCTTCTGGTCTCACCTTCGCGATGTTGAACACATCGAGCGTGATGCCTGTGATCATCATGGTACTTGTCTTTGGTGAAAAGTTTGGTTTTACCTATACGCTCACACATGGCATCGGCTCCCTTGTCGTCATTGCAGGCCTCTTCTGGATCGGTTACGAAACGGTTCGAACTGGAAAGATGGCGAGGTGGTTCACTTTTGCGTTTAGCGCTTTTGCCTTTCACGTTGCCTTTCTCGTCTTCATGCAATGGCGAGCCCTCTTCATTCATTATCCTGGTGCAACTGAGCTTATGCTCTCCTTCGATATGGACGACGCCGTCTCGCAGTGGTTCATGCCGATGGTGTTTTGCGCCGCTGCCTTCGTTCAGGCTCTGATCTATTTCATGTCGCAAAAAAAACTGCCCAACCGCACCGAAATCCTCTACGGACTTCTCGGTGGGGCCGCCAACGGCGTCGGAACATTTCTACTCATTCGTGCTACAGAAGTATCTTCTCCATTCGAGCATGCGATGATTTTTCCCATTTTTGCAGTCGCAATTATCGTGTTCTGCAATGTGTGGAGCCAATGGCTCTATCGCGAAAAGATCAAATGGGCGGCTTCTGCTCTCTGTATCCTCGGCATCCTCATCGGCACCCTCGACTGGAAAGCTCTTCTCTAGGGTCCTCTATTTTTTCCAGAAGCTGGGAACCAGAAATACCAGCAGGATGAAGAATTCGAGACGGCCGAGTGCCATCCAAAGAATAGAGATCAGCTTCGAGAAGGGAGGGAGAAATGCATAGGAGTGGTCGCTTGTGCTGGAGGCAATGGAAAGCCCCGCGTTGTTGATCATGCTGGCGATGACGGTGAAAGCGGTCATGGCGTCTAAACCGTCGAGGATTAGAAGAAAACTGCCGATCACGGTGAGGAGGATTACGATGCAGAGAAAGATGAGCACTGTAAGAGCAGTTTTGTCAGAGACCTCTTTTTTGCCGATTTTAAGGCAACGAATGGTGGCGGGCCTAAAGATCGTTTCGATCTTATGGGCGATCAGATGAAAGAAGATGATGAAACGCGCAATCTTGATCCCTCCCGACGTCGAACCGGACATTCCCCCCATAAAAGCGAGAAGGATGAGAAGAAACTGCGAGGCGAATGGCCAGAGAGTCTCATCGACAATCGAAAATCCAGTCGAAGTTTGTGTAGAGATCGCTTGGAAGAATCCTGTGTGTAGCGCAGTCTGCCAAGGAACGGTTTTCAGAAGAGAGAGGGAGACGGCAATCCCTCCAATAAATAGGACGCTCAGGAAGGCAAAAAATTCCGGTTCATAGACGCGGTAGATCTTTCCTTTGATGCAGTGAAAATAGAGCGTGAAATTGATGCTTCCAAAGATCATGAAGAGGAGCGTTATCCACTCGATGGATGAAGAATTATATGCGGTGAGACCAGCATTTTTAATGCTAAATCCTCCTGTAGAGATCGTGGAAAAGGAGAGGGTGAGTGCGTCGAAAAAAGGAAGAAAAGGGTTTGTGAGTAACAGCAGGACAAGTTGAGAGCAGGTGAGTCCGAGGTAGATTTTCCAAAGGAGGCTCGCGGTTTCCTGTATCCTTGGTTTAAGAGACTCTTTGCTGGGTCCTGTCACCTCCGCTTCGAAGAGGAGTCTTCCACCCATCGAAAGGGCGGGTAGGATCGCAATGAAGAGAAGCACGATTCCCATTCCTCCCAGCCACTGAATAAAACTGCGCCAGAAGAGAAGGGGTTTTGCAACGGCCTCGATGCCTGTGGCAAGAACTTCTCCTGAAGAGGGGTCGACGAGAGGAGCAATCGTAGATGGCCCCATGACAGTTACACCTGTTGTTGTAAGACCCGACATCGCCTCAAAGAAAGCATCCAGGGGATTTTCCAGTGTTTTCGATAATAGAAAGGGAAGAGAGGAGATTGCTGCTGTCAAAAACCAGATGATGCCTACGAGAAGAATGCTCTCTTTTCGATGGATGGTACCAGGACTTTTCTTTCCCAGTTTATAGAAGAGCAGAGAAAGGAGGCCGGACACAAACGTGGTGATTACAAAAGCACTCACACTTCCAAGATAGGGGAGGTCTTTTTCCCAAAAGTAGTCGTAAAAGACCGAGACGGATAGTGGAAGTAGAAGGATGAGTGAGAAGTAGAAGAGGTAGCGTCCCAAGAAGCGGTAGATCTCTTGGAAGGTCATTAGAAAATCTTCTCCAACTCCGGAAGGTGTTTAGGATCGCAGAGGACGATCACGCTGTCACCTGGTGCGAGAATGTGATTGCCTTTCGGAATGGTCACACGTCCGCGATTTTCGATGAGAGCGAAGAGAAAATCTTTTGGAAGTTGAGAGCGGAGGTCAACGAGCGGAATGCCGGCAATCTGCGAATCGGATGAGACTTTGACTTCCATGATCTTCGCTTGATCCTCGTAAAGGGAAGAGATGGAAAAAAGAGGTTTTGCTTGAATTAGCGCATGAATCCGATTCGAAATACTTACACGCTCCGAAACCGTAGTAGTAATGCCTAAGTTGTGTAAAAAAGGAAGGTATCCCTCTTCCGAAACAAGGGGAACAACGTATGGGCAGCCCACCTGTTTTGCGATGGCCGCCATAAGAACGTTTGTTTCATGCGAAGAGGAAGCGCAGATGACAGCTTCTGTACAAGCCAGCTTTTCTCCAAGAAGAAAATGGACATCTGTGATCTCGTGGCAGAGGATGGTGGCATGAGGGAGCTGTTCTGCAAGTTTGCGGCACACAGCCTCGTCACTTTCTAAAATCTTCACATGAGTGCCCTGCTCTTCCAAAAGTTTGCAAGTGTGCAGTGCGATGGTCGAGCCACCGATGATGAGCGCAGATTTTAAGGTCTTTCGTTCCACACCGAAAATTTCCGGGATCTTTGCCATCGCTTTGGTTTCACCAATCACGGTGACCTCATCTCCCGGTAGAAGAGAGTCGCTCCCCATCGGGAAGATCAATTCATTGTGCGAAGAGTGAGCTCTTCGGATGAGGCTGATGAGGAGATTCTGGGGAAGTTTAAGATCGACAATTTTCTGATCGGCTTGTTCCCAGGCAGGCGGGACGGTGAGTGTGCGCATCTGCACGGAGCCGTGAGCAAAATTCTCCATTTTCCCCGCATCTGGATGATGAAGATGCTGCAGGATATCGTGTGCAACGATGAGCTCTGTTCCAATCAGATGATCAACGAAAAAGAGGCGCGCCAGATCGAGCCTTGAACGGTTTAGATAAAATCCCTGGCGAATACGTGCAACCGTTTTGGGATAACCCAAATTTTTTGCGAGGCTACAGGCGACTAGATTGGTTTCATCATTGTTCGTCACCGCGATAAAAAGCGCCGGCGAATACTCTAAAATTTCTTCCAGAAGCCGCCAGTCTGTGCCCGATCCCAGCCGCGTTGCCACATCTGCGCTTTCGGAAAGACGCTCAAGAGGCTTTGCCGCGTGATCGATGACGATGACGTTATGCCCCTCTTGAGAAAGCGTTGCGGCGAGATGCGAACCTATACTTCCGGCTCCGAGGATGACAATGTCCATAACTAGAAGTGTAATATATTGAGGGATAAAAAAACGATGAACGATGAATGATGGGTGATGAACGGAAGAGGGAGAAAATATAAAAAAGAATCAAATTAAATTTTTTTTAATATACCCTTAAGAACGAAACGCCTGGAGAAGTGGTCTTTCTGCCGTTCATCATTCATCACTCATCGTTCATCACTTCTCTAAAGGATCTCCCTTGCTCAAAATGGACTGCTTTGCCATGATGAACCCCCTTAGTTACCATAAGCACCGGTAGCTCAGCTGGATAGAGTACACGGCTACGAACCGTGAGGTCAGAGGTTCGAATCCTCTCCGGTGCAATCTTTGGTCGGAGGGTATTACTAGGGTTCTAATGCTATTGGAAGTCTTCTCGTCAGGGCCTTTTAGTACGAACACTATTCTCGTCGGCTGCTCATCTACAAAAAAAGCTGCTGTGTTTGATGCGCCCGCAGATAGCTCGCAGAAAATTCTCAAGCGTATCAAGCACCACTCTCTTCACGTTGAAAAAATTCTCCTCACCCACTCGCATTGGGATCATATCGTTGATGTCGCGGCTCTGAAAGAAGCTCTTCATGTTCCTGTTCTCATTCATGAGGCAGACAAAGAGAATCTCGAGCAACCTGGCGCAGATGGACTCCCGCTTTTTTTCTCGATCGAAGGTGTGAAACCCGATGGGTATGTGCAGGACGGGCAAGTTTTTACAATTGGCAAGTTGAAAATAAGAGTGATTCACACCCCTGGGCACACTCCAGGTTCTGTCTGCTATTATCTCGAAGATGAAAAGATTCTCATTTCTGGAGATACGCTTTTTCGCGGAACGATCGGCAGGCTCAACTTCCCCACATCGAGACCGGAGCTGATGTGGCACTCGCTGAAGAAACTTGCGATATTACCAGCCGACACGAAAGTCATTCCTGGCCATGGCGAAACAACAACGATCGGAGCCGAAAGTTGGATTGCGGAGGCGCAAAAAAGATTCGGATACTAACGGATATTGAAGGAGGAAAAGATGAAAAGAATCTCTGCGTTAATTTTTGCCGTAACATGCACGGCGCTTCAAGGATATGTGCAGATTCAGATTCCCGATGAGGAGGTAGCCGAGGCGTGTCGCATGGAACTTGAGCGGATACTTTCAAAAGAACCACAAAAACATCGATTTGGTTTCTTTTTTAATGATGATGAGGATCCCGAAGATCCTTTTTTGACTCCTACCGAACAGCCTCATTATTGCCTAGACAATATCACGGAATTTAAAGAGATCCCCCTGCACGATTGGGAGAGACAGATTATCACCTTCATCGTTACGGAAATGGCAGAAAAGAATGTATTTCAGCTTCTTTTGCAAAAGAGCGAAATGGAGAAGAAGGGGCGGAAGATCGACCATGTCCATCCATTGAGATTTATTGGTCATATCTGCGAAGACCCAAAACTAAAAAAAGCGCTTAGGGTAGTCAGGAAAAATCCCTTCAAATGGGAGAACTTCATCAGTGGTTTTGCAAGACGAGTTGTGGAAGAAACTGGAAAAAATAATCTTTTCCGTTTTCTGCCCAGCTTTTGTAAACATGTTGAAGCTGATGAAGCGAAGGTCACCTCCTATCTCAAAGCGGGAGATAGCGATGGGCTTGTTCATTACCTCATATCCAACTAAAGAAGCGATGAACGATGAATAATGAGTGATGAATTGAAGAGAAAGATCGGGAACGGGAAACGCAATCGGTAACGTTCACGAAAGAGAGACGAAGAATTCTTTCTTCCGCTCATCATTCATTACTCATCGTTCATCATTTCCCGTTGACTCAATGTCTCGGTGCTCATTATACAGAAATCGCATATGAGCCTATCTCGAATTCAAGAAAGAATTTACTTCCGCGCTTTTTGGCATCTTTGGAATCGGTTTTTTCAGCCATGTGTTCACACATTGTCTGAAAAAACCGATTCCAAATCTGCTCAAAAATCATCAAAAATAAATAACTTTTTTAATTCGAGATAGGCTCATGGTTATCCGCACCCTTCTTTGCCTTCTTTTTTTCTCAGCGAAACTCTCTTCTGTCGAGCTAGAAAAGGTTTCGTTTCGCACGACATTTCTGCAAAGTCTGGACAAGATGCTATCCGTAATTTTCGAACCACACATCCGCACCTACGCTCTAGAAGAATCAAAAGATGCTGAAGTTTTAAAAAATAGTGATCCCTACGTCTTGCATTTCGATGCCGAGTATGGCTATTTTTCCGAAGCACATGCCATCGTTGGGAAGGTCACTGAAAATCCAGAAGATTTTAAGATCGCCATCGAACTCCTCCTAAAAATTCACAACAAAATTACGGATCCTCTGCAATGTGAAATCATGGCGACAGAAGCTCTTACAAAAATCATTGCGTATCGTGAATTGAAACCTGGAATGGTGATTCCGCTACCTACTGTTGATCTCAAAAGAGGCCCTGCGGTCATCTTGTACAAAGTGGATGAGGTTATCGATCTCTGGCGAGGCATGCCCGCTTTTGGACTCGTGCCACAACAAAGAGAGAGTGGTCCGCCTATTCTGTTGTTTCGGGGAACAGATTTTTCTCTCGTCACAGAAAAAGGGTGGGCATCGATCGTCTCAGATCTAGAAATCCACGATCCCGGCCTTTCTACATTCCATCACGGACAGCCTAAGATCCATGCTTGGCTCGAAAAAGTTGCAAAGCAGGGTGAAAAAGCACGGGTGATGGGATTTAGTCTCGGAGGAATTCTTGCGGCCTATACGCTCCTCTACGAAACCGATCTCGTGCATCAGGAGTTGCCCTCCATCTCTTTCAATGCCCCCGGTGTTTCTCAGGAGGTTTTGCAAGAGTGGATGCAAATGTCTTCAACTCCGCCTTTTCTCGTTTTCATCACCGAAGGAGATTTGATTCCAAAGTATGGCCTTCTCTTGGGGCGTGCATTTTTGCTGTTTCGAGAAGGTCTTCCTGCGCCACTCAAAGCACACACAGAGCTCATCACGCTTTCTTCAATCTATCAGTTGCAAAACATCGATCTAATGAGAGAAAATGAGCAACGAAAAAATTGATTTGGTGATGCTGCATGTTTCCAGAAAGAATCAATCTGCTTGTTTCTATTCAGGATCTGACACCTGCCGCGCTTGATCGATCTGTCGAACGAGATGAGCTCGGATTTCTCGATCGAGAAGTTATCCCAAGACTATTTGCAGAAGCAGTGGCATTTCTTGCTCTTGTGCAAGCAGCTCTGCATGTGGGTCTTTCGACAGCGCATTTCGTTTCTCTTCTCATTTTCATACCTCTTGCGCAAAGATCCTCCTACCTCGCTATTTTCGAGCGCGCCAAGAACCAGCTTTTTCATGCAATCGACGATGCTTGTCTCGGCACGGGTATTGTGTATGGCTTATGGGATCCTGCTCGTGTTGTTGAAGCGGCTTTTCCTGAAGAACAAACTCCCGAGGTCCCTATAAATTTTCATGGGTTTGAAGAGGAGAATGTATCTGCAGCTGCTGATTTAGAGATTGAAGAAGAGATAATTCCGCGGTTTCATGCTGAGCGCACTTTTCCAAAAGCAGATGTAGTGATGGAAGAACTGGTAATGCCAGAATTTCATCTCGATCATTCTCCGCCTCCTGTTTCAGATCGCGAAAATCGTCTCCCTGAAACCCCACATCCAAAAGTTGTGGAGATTGTGCAGGTTCCTACTCTGCCTCCAGAAAAAGCGACAGAATTAGAGAAAGCACCAAGCGCCGCGCCGACTCCTCAGGACCCCTATCTCGCAATTTCTGAACCCGTAGCATATGTGCTAGCGATCAAAGAGATGATCCACGTTCTTGGATCGACCTCCGTTCCAATGTTGGCCTTTAAAAAAGCGACTCTTAAAAAAAAGGGAGAAGAGATTTCGAGTCATGGGGTTCACACCCTAAAATTTTTAGAGTGTGTGTGTAGAGATTCAGAGACAAGAACACATTTTCTTAAAATCCAGAGCAGTTATTTCAAATGGAATGGCTTTCTAAAAGGAGAAAATAATGATGGAACCGGAGCAGAGCTCGACAAGCTCGCTGCAGCAGGAAAGCTGGATCCGCATCTTCCAGGCTTCGTCAATGCGCTTCGCAAACACAATCTCCATGCAGATCTTGTAACATTGCAACAACATGTCGGAAAGAAAGATTGGGAGAATATGATCAAGTATCTGATTGGGCTAAAACCTACTCCTGGTCTGTTCTAATAATCACTTAACAATTATATAATGGAAAAAGCCTGTGGAGTTTGTGCATGATTGAACAGCCAGCTTTGCCTCCAGAACGGACGCTAGCATCTGAAATCGTCAGTGTATGGCACCTATCTGATGTCGAAAAAACGCTTCCTTTTAACCTAAGCTACTGCTTTGCAGCCGTGTTTCCAAAAAGAGATAAAGAAGCCTCACACACCATCCCGGGTGTTCCAAAAAGCGCACCACAGTCCAGAGAGCCACAATCTAAAGATGAGCATAGCTCGGTTTTTAGCAGCAAAGATCCCTATCTCGCGATCCCAAATCCACCACCAGAATACCGCCAAGCAGTTGCAGATATGATCACAACGCTTGCAAGAACATCTTTAGTTGGGCTGGCTTTTAAAAGAGGGTATCTCAAAGGAAAGGGAGCGGAGATTTCGAAACACCACATCCATATTTTAAAGTTTCTCGAATGTATTCTTGGAGATCCAAAACTCAAAGAGTATTTCAGAAAAATTCGCGGAAGTTCTTTCAAGTGGAACGGTTTTCTGTGGGGTGAAGAAGGAAGATCTGGAGGAGGAGGAACTGGCGGCGCGCTGGATTCGCTAGCAAAAAAGAATGAGATGGATCCCTACCTACCCGGATTTACCAAAGCGCTTAACGCTGATCTTTCCAAGGTGCGCTCTTACGCCGCTAAACGTGACTGGGAAGGCATGCTAGACTACCTCATGAAAAAATAAGCTTTTCGATCTTTTTGAGCGTTTTTTGCTGCCGTCAACCTTCAAGCCCTTTTTTTGAGGGAGATTCTATCGTTAGATAGTCGTAAAGGTCATGATCTGTGAGAATAAGAAGACTTTTGCGTTGCCTACATACAACATGAACAGAATTGATAATTTCAGCATCGCCAACTCCTGGCATGCAAATGGCGCTTAAAGGCGAGGAGATCTCCTTTCGGCGCAAAAGTTTGATTCCACGCATATAGTCCTGCGTACTAAAGCCCTCTTCTTTTACACGGTAAAAGATGAGTTCTCTCTCGTAGAGCAGCGCCTGAATGGCGTAAAGCACTCCTTGACTTTCTGAGGGAGGGTGACCGAAATGGTCTGCGAGTTCAGCGAGCGATTTACACACACGAGGAGTGCAATACTCCCCTTTTTCCGCTTCCCCAAAAAGAAAGATGGTCTGCCGCATCAGCGCTCCTCCCATCTCCTCTAATACGAATAAAAAAATTTTTTACACCAGCAAAAAATAAGAGGTAGAAGACATAAATGTAAGAGGATGGTGTCAAAACCTTAAAAGGTAGCTTCCATAGACATGTCGGGAACACGGCATTACATGTCCGTGTTCCCCGCTGCCCTCTTGAGCTTTAATCTGCTTCGATAAATCAAGTCCTCGTCGGCGGGGTAGTGCTTCGCACACCCCGCCTCCGAGCAGATGATTTTTCAAAGCGAGGTGAGGCGCAAGGGGGGTCGCAGGGGGCACGGACACGGAGTGCCGTGTCACCCGGCATGTCTATGGGATGCGCCTTTAAAAAATTCACAAAATTAAGTTCGCTTAGCTGCGTAGCGAGCCTTACGGCCGAGCTCTGCTTCGATTTCGAGGAGTCTGTTGTACTTGGCGACGCGGTCGGTGCGGCAGAGGGATCCGGTCTTGATCTGGCCGGATCCTGTTGCGACGGCAAGATCGGCAATCGTGGTATCTTCTGTTTCACCTGAGCGGTGAGAGATGATGGCAGCATACCTGTTCTTTTTTGCGAGCTCTATGGTTTCAAGCGTTTCGGTCAGCGTGCCGATCTGGTTGAGTTTGATCAGGATTGCATTTGCAACACCGAGATCGATCCCTTTTTGAAAAAAATGGGGATTGGTAACGAAGAGATCGTCGCCGACAATTTGAATCTTTTTTCCAAGACAAGCTGTAAGAAGTTTCCAGCCATCCCAGTCATTCTCATCCAGGCCATCTTCGATCGAGTCGATCGGATAAAGAGAGACGAGAGAGGCGAGGTAGTCGACCTGTTTTTCGGAAGAGCGCTTTTTGAACGGTTTTTTTCTTTCCTGGTTCTTTTTTTCGAAATAAATTTTCTTTTTTTTGTCGTAAAACCCTGACGCGGCGCAATCGAGAGCAAGAGTGATCTCCTTTTTAGGATTGAACCCAGCTTGTTCGATGGCTTTCATGATGAGGTCTAGCGTCTCTTCATTCGAACGAAGAAGCGGCGCGAATCCCCCCTCATCGCCAACGGCGATTACGTGTCCCTTCTTTTTGAGAAGGGCCTTAAGCGTATGAAAGATCTCAACTCCCCAACGGAGTGCCTCGCGAAAATTAGGGGCGCCGATAGGGCGGATCATAAACTCTTGAAAATCGAGAAGGTTGTCTGCGTGCGCACCCCCGTTCAAGATGTTCATCATTGGGCAGGGGAGGAGATGCGCAGAAGGCCCCCCGATATACTCGTAAAGAGGGATATTTTTGGCATTTGCTCCAGCTTTTGCTACGGCAAGAGAGGCTCCCAAGATGGCATTCGCTCCGAACCTGGATTTGTTTTCTGTTCCATCGGCATCGATCATGAGGCGGTCGATGAGCATCTGCTCAAAGACGTTCTTTCCGATGAGTAGTTTGGAGAGGGCTCCTTTCACATGTGCAACGGCTTTTTGTACCCCTTTTCCTCCGTAACGCTTTTTATCGCCATCGCGGAGTTCCGCCGCCTCATGCTCTCCTGTCGATGCACCCGAAGGAACGGCGGCTTTTCCGACAACTCCGTTTTCTGTTTCCACAAACACTTCAAGCGTGGGATTCCCACGTGAATCGAGGATTTCGAGTGCATTAAGAGAGGCGATTTTTGTCATAAACCTATCTGGGGGTGTGCTTCGATGAGAGATCCGCCATTAAAGCGCAGTAGGAGTCAAATCTCAAGGGGGAAATTTTTCCTTTTTCAACAGCTTTTTTCACGGCGCATTCTGGTTCTTGCAGATGGGAGCAATTTGGGTAGCGGCATTTTCTGCCGACCTCTTGAATTTCGAAAAAGTAGTCTTGGATATCTTGCCGAGATAACTCCCAAAGACCAAAACTTTTAATTCCTGGGGTGTCGATGCAGAAGCCTCCCCCTTCGAGAGGAATCAGATGAGTGCTTGTCGTCGTGTGGGAACCTTTGGAGGTCTTTGCAACGATCTCCCCGATTTTAAGAGAAGAACCGGTGAGAGCATTGATCAGAGAGGATTTTCCAACCCCAGATTGCCCCGAAAAAACAGATGCTTTGCCGCGCATCGCTTCTTTTAGTGCCTGCATCCCGTCTCCTGTAGATGCGCTGACAGGAAAAATTGCGAATCCGAGTTTGCTATAAACTTCCACGAAATAAGCGTAGATTGTTTTTTCCTCTTCTGAGGCATCGTGTAAAAGATCGATCTTGTTGATCACGATGAGAGGAATCATATTTCCTTTTTTTGCGGCGATCACATAGCGGTCGATGAGAGGAGATTTGAAGGTGGGCGAAGTCACAGATGCCGTAATGAGAACCTGGTCGATATTGACGGCAATCAGCTGCTCCTTTTGACGCATATGGTGTTCGGCACGTGAAAGAACCGATCTTCTCTCTTCGACGAAGGCGATGCTTCCCTCCTTCTCGCCACTTGGTTCAAAGTGGACAAAATCGCCAACTGCAACGAGATTTTTGATCCTGTTCTTCTCTTTTTTTAAAGAGCCTTTGAGGGAGCACGTGAAAAGCTTTTCGTCAGAGTCTACTAAGATCCCTTCAGGGGAGATCGCAAGCACACGTCCGCGGAGAAGATTTTCAGGAGGGAGAAGCTTCCGCTTTTTAAGCTGATCTTGATCAGTCTTTTTAAATTTGGATCTATCTTTTAACGACGAGATCCGCCTCTCTTTGCGGAATTGTTTTCGATCTCTTGCGTGGAACTCCTCTTCGTAAGAAAAGTGTTTATCACTCACGGTGTCCTCGCTCGCAGGAGGTACATCAAAATGCTTCCCGCTATCGCGACATTTAGCGATTCTGTTTTTCCGGGCATGGGAATGGCTAGAGTGGTTGCCTTTGAAGGTTTAAATTTCACGCCATGTGATTCGCTTCCCATTACAAGAAGAAGAGGTGGAGAAACCTTTTCCGTTTCGACATTTTTGCCATCCATATCAGCGAGAAGAACGGCGAGCTTTTCCTGCTCGATCAATTCTGCAAGCTCTTGTGAGGAGCCTTCGACAAGAGGAAGATGAAAGGTGGCTCCTTTTGCAGCGCGCAGCGCTTTGTCACTGTAGGGATCCGCGGATCCAGAGGTAAGGAAGACCCCTTCCCAGCCAAGTGCAAGCGCAGAGCGGATAAGGGTACCCAAATTGCCAGGGTCAGAAACTCCATCGAGAGCGAGAAGAAATTTTTTACCTTTGAGGTTTGTCTTAGAAGGAAGTTCGATTTCTGCAGCGTAGGGCTCGGGAGCCTCTAGGCCTGTAATTTTTTTTAGGATCTCGGGGGTTACATGAAAGGTTTCGGCCGAGGAGACCGGAAGAGCCTTTGCTCCCATCTCGATCAGGAGAGTTTTGAGGGGAAAGTCACGTCCAAGCTCGCTAACCAGCTTTTTTCCTGCGATTAAAGCCCCGTTGTGTTCCCTGCGAAAGTCACGACTCTTCCTTAATTTGACCAAATATTTCACAATAGGGTGTTGTAGGCTTGTAATCTCTCGAGGCATATTTTTGAAATGATGACAAATTCGCGATTCCCAGACAAGAGCTCCCTCGCAAGACGCATTCTTTTGCTCGCCTTTTTTTTACTCGTTCTTCCACTCGTTATTTATGGAACGATCCTTTTTCGAGAGGATGTCACCCTTTTCAGCGAAATTCCAGGAGAGGCAGCTTGGAAGATCTCCAAAGAAAAGCTCTTTTTTCATCTGTCGTTACTTTTCTTTCTCATTTTTGTGGTGGGAGGCTTTATCACCTGGTGGCTTACGAAAAGAATGGCCCGTCCGCTGAAGGCCCTAGCACGGGCGATGGCACGCGTGGGAGAGGGACATCTTTCGAGTCGCTATGAGAAGGATCGTCTCGGTTTTGAGATCAATCTTTTGGGCGCACAGTTCAATCGGATGGTGGAGAATCTTATTCAATATGTCGAAGAGATTAGACAAGAGAAGCTCGCCAAAGAACTTTTGCGAGGAGAACTTAGAATTGGCCACGAGATTCAGAAGCAGATCTTTCCCAAAGAGATTCCCAGAATCCCGGGAGTGCAGATTGCTGCTGGTTTTCATCCTGCACTCGAGGTGACAGGCGATTTTTACGACGTTTTTGCCAAACAAAAATCTCTGGTTCTCACGCTAGGCGATGCCTCAGGCAAGGGAATTTCCGCCGCCCTTTTTGCGCTGCTGCTGCGAGGTCTTTTGCGCGCGGGCTTTTATTGTGGCGAAGACTCAATCGAGAGAGTCGTTCAAAAAACCAACACACTTTTTTGTCGCGATACAAGAGATTCTGGTTATTTTGCCACGGCTTGGATCGGCGAGCTGGATTTAGAAAGAGGAGCGCTTCATTACACCTCCTGCGGCCATCTCCCTGCGCTTGTAGTCCGAAAAGAGGGGGATATTGAAGAACTTTCCACAAAAGGTGCTGCCTTTGGTGCTGAAGAGAGGATCGATCCTATTTCTTCAACCTACAAACTATCAGCAGGAGATCTTCTTATCCTTTACTCAGACGGTGTGGTGGAGGCGCACGATCCCGAGCAGAGGCTGTTTGGACGTTCGCGGTTAGAGAGCGCGATTCTCGAGGCAAAGGATGAGAATGCAGAGAGGATCGCAAATCACATCTTTCAAAAAGTCCGCGCCTTTAGTCGAGATGCTGCACAACATGATGACCTCACCCTGTTGGTTGTGAAAATTACGCGATGAAAAAGCTCCTTATTGTCATTTTTTTCCCTCTAATCCTCCTGGTGGCTGGCCTGGGATTTTGTTTTAGAAGCAGCCCAGGGTTTAACGTCTATAAAATCTCCTCCAACTTAAAACCTGCAAAAATCTGGGAAGTGAGATCCCCTCCCATCGAAGAAAAACAGAATATTGATCAGATTCTTTCGCAGCCGTTTATGTATTTGGGAGCGGGCGCTCAAAGTTATGCATTTGTTTCGGCCGATGGTGGGTCCGTTCTCAAGTTTTTCCGCATGAATAATCTTCTTCCAAAACCATGGCAAGGCGGAGAAAAAAAACAGAGAAAAATGGCGAAGCTGAAAAAGACATTCGAAGCCTATAGAATCGCCTACGAGGAGTTCAAAGAAGAATCTGGACTTCTCCTCGTTCATCTCAACAGAAGCTCTGATCTTCAAAAAAAGGTCACGCTTACCGATCGCAAAGGTGAAACGCATCTTGTAGATCTGGACAACACTGTATTTGTCCTTCAAAAACGAGCAGATCTCATCTATGACCATCTTGAAAAACTACAAGGCGAGAGCGCAGCACTAAAAAAGGCATTGACTTCTCTCTTTCGTCTCATTTTAACCCGAGCAGAGAAAGGAATTGCCGATGAGGATCATGGTGTCCGAAACAATTTCGGTTTCTCAGACGGGAACCCTATCCAGATCGATATCGGTCGAATTGCGCATGATAAACACGCCGGAAAGCACTCTCGCGAAGAGCTAAAGCGTGTCGCTTTCAAAATTAAAGCGTGGGCAGAGGAAAAGATGCCAAATGCAGTGCCGTTGATCGATGACGCGATAATCGATTTACTTGGGCCAGAGGGACGTTTTTTTTAGCATTTTAAGCACAGTTTCTGTTTCTTCGAGATTCTCATTCACAGCAATGCGCTCCGCCTCTTTTAGAAGAAGACCTATCTGCTTTCCAGCAGGAATTCCTGCCCGTAACAGGTCGTCTGCACGAACCACAGGCGTACGTGCCCGGAGTCGTTCGATCGCGTGGCCGAGAAGTTTAATGCGCCCTGCATGCTCTTCTAAAAATGGAGCTCTCTCATTTGCGGGGAGGTGCGCGGCAATGATCTGTAATGAGAGATCTGCAAAGGGGCTGGCATAGAGCTCTGCCCATTCGATTTTTTCCAGTTTTTGTTGCCAGGATTTCGACATGTTTAGAAGAGTTTTTGCGTGGTGCAAATACGAGACGATCTCGCGCTCTTGATTGGAGAGTTTGAGGTAGTCGCACAGCTCTAAATGCTGTTCGAGCGTTTGGTCGGGAAAAAGTTCAAGGAGTTCCGCAATCGTCGGCACGTTTTTAGGAAAGTGTTCGATGGGGGCAACTCTTTTTTCGATCTCGTTTGCGGGAACATCTCTCAAACTGGGGAAAATAGTCGGCAGAAGCTTCAAATAGTGGAGTGAGACGAGCCCCTTGTCGAAATGGGCGAATTGGGACATTTTTTTAAACTCTTGCCAGACCCTTTCCATTGCGACAGCGGGGAGCAGGTTTGAAGAGTGCTGAACGATGGCTTGAAGAGTACCCTCCTCGATGGGAAAATCGAAGCGAGTCGAATAGCGCACAGCTCTCATCATTCTCAAACGGTCCTCTGCAAAGCGCTCATTTGGATCGCCGATTGCACGGATCACGCCGCGTTGAATATCTTCAACGCCCCCGACAAAATCGAGAAGCTCTTCTTTGATCGGGTCATAAAACATGCCATTGATTGTAAAGTCGCGTCTTTCAGCATCCTCTTCAGGCGTTGCGGATTCGATACTCGTGGGTCTTCTTCCATCGACATAGCCGCGCTCCTTCCGAAATGTAGCGACTTCAAAATGCAGGCCATCCTGCACGACGATGACGATTCCAAATGCAACACCCACAGGGATAGTCTTAGGGAAGAGAGTCTGAATCTCTGCAACCGAGGCGCTCGTGGCGATGTCGATATCATCCGAAGGTTTTCTCATCAGAAAATCGCGTACCCAACCGCCTGCGAAGTAGGCGATATGGCCACCCTCAATGAGTTTTCTAACAACGCGCGTAGCTGCTGGACGTGCTGGCATATTGCTTATTTAAAAAGTTTACACAAATAGTAAGCATCTAAAACAGAGGGGTTTAGGCTGTCGTATTGCATTCTTATTGCGTTGTTTGCCCTATTTTGACGCAATAGGATCGGGATACCAAAGTGCACTTCTTGTTGTTCCTTTGTTATAAATGAATCCTTGAATTTTTAACTCCTGTACGAGGTTTTGAACTTGGGCTCTGGACAACATGGGTAAGACCTGCATTAATTCCTGCAGGCGGCTTCCAGTTTTGGTATGGTCCGAGATATGCCTGCGCAATAATTCCTTATTTGTCTCTCGATCCAACCCTCGTTTGCGCGTATAGGTTCCGCTTTTTCCGATAAAATTGTAATAACGGCGAGAAAATATATAGCGTACCCCGCGCCCGCGACTATACTTTTCGATGATACCGCCCTCTATTAACCGTTTGATATTTGTTTGCCACTTTGGATCGATTCGTTCATCGCGTTGAATTAAATCTAAAACAAGGAGATCCTCAATGGGAAAACTTCGCAGCCGTTCCTGTCCTATCTTTTCCAAAAAACGCAAAAAGTTAGGATCTTGAATATCGCCATGGAGAGAAAGAAACACTTGCGTATTATCTGTGTGCTCAAAACTAGGAAGGGCCTTTCCCTGACAGATCATTTCTGTAAAAATGAGATTAGCTCCCTGTCCTGAGCGTTCAACTAGCCCACACTTCAAGAAAACCTCTGTTATGAGGCGATTTCTCGGATGTTGTTTCCATAATATAGTCTCGGGCGTGACACCTTCTGGGAATCCTCCAGGACTTTGAAGTTCAATCTTTCGAGGAAATTGTCTTAAGAAAACGGATTGAGTTGATCGATAGTCTCTATGAGAAATTGCATTTAGTACAGCCTCGCGAACAACTTTCTCATTAAAAGTCGGCACATCAAAGATAAGAAAGCCATCTTGAAAATGCTGTTTGTCATTTCGCAAGCTAATCGTTTGCCAAAGCTCATCAAAATAGAGAAAAAACCCTTTAGTAAATTCAATTCGTTGATGCGCAGGTCCCGGCTTCTCATCGAATCGATATTCGAATATGAATTCTGCTTGGGGCAAGTGAGAACGAAGAGCCTGGTTTTTACCCAGAAGAATTAGAGCTGCATACGTAATTTTTTCGTCGTAGATGAGTTCTGCATCTGATAATAATTGGGTAGGAGGCAAAACAGCTAAGAGTTCGTTTCCAGATTTTCGACGCCACATGGATCGAAATTTTTCTATAGCCTCGGAATCCAAATCATGAATTGTTGCCCTCGGGCAAATTTGTTTAGAAAAGTCGGGTTCAGTTTCTGCAAAAATGTGTTTTAATTTATCTGGGGTCATTGGTATTAAGCTGCCTCCTGCCCGCATGAAGTACGCGCCATTACATTCGATAGGGCGTCCAACTGGCCTTGAAGGTATATGAAAAATTAATACCCGGCCATCTGGGGGATTTAATTCTTGAATTTCGATTCTTAGGTGAAGTTTTTGAACTAGAGTTAGTTTCAAGCGATCTAAATCATGGAAGGCATGCGTGCCCACAATGCGGCGAGGTATTTTATCCGTGATCCCTAGGTAGAGTCTACCACCACCCTCATTTGCTATTGCAGCACAATATTCAGCAGCTTTTTCGAATGCAAAATCCTGTTTGGCTTCCTTGCACTCATTGTGCTCGTCTTTAGCGAGAGATGGAAGAAGCTTTAACAACTCCTCAGCTGTGATCAATGGTCGCTCATGTTTGTAAAATTTTTGATATGCTAGACGAGGCAGAGAATTTTTTCTAGTTCACTTTATCCTTTTGCAGTTTCCGTATATGTTTTTTAAGCATGACAAAGATTCAGCTACTTGGGGAGAAGGCGGTCAACCAGATTGCGGCGGGCGAGGTGATTGAGAGCCCAGCATCGGTGGTGAAAGAGCTCGTCGAAAATGCGGTTGATGCGGGCGCGCGGAAGATCCGGATCGCCATCAAAGGAGGCGGTCTCCAGTCGATTCAGGTGAGCGATGATGGGTGTGGGATGGGAAAAGAGGATGCGGTTCGCTGCTTCTTGCGCTTTGCAACCTCTAAAATTCGAGAGGTAGATGATCTGCTCGCTTTGACAACCATGGGTTTTCGCGGAGAGGCCCTTGCTGCAATTGGCGCAATCTCAAAAGTGACCCTACGCACAGCACAAGAGGGGGGTGTTGGGACATGTGTCGAGCTCGAGGGAGGAAACGTACTCACCGTGGAGCCATGTGCGCAAACACGAGGAACAAGTTTTGAGGTACGCTCTCTTTTCTACAATGTGCCTGCGCGCAAGAAATTTCAAAAGGCTCCTGCCATCTGCGCGGCGGAGATCACGCGTATGGTTTCGCTTTTAGCTCTCGCGCATCCTGATATTGCCTTTGAGCTTTTTCAACAGGAGAGATCTCTTCTACATGCTCCATTAGCAGAAGATTTTGAAAGTCGCGTGCAGGATGTTTTGGGCGAGGAGTTTCTTGCCGAAAGCATCTGCGTAAAGATAGAGGAGAAGGGGCTAAAACTGAAGGGAGTGATCGGGCATCCGCTTAAAAGCCGCGCAAGCAGAACAGGTCAATATCTTTTCATCAACCAGAGGCCTGTTCACTCGCCGCTCGTTTCCTATGCTGTAAAAGATGGGTATGGGACACGGCTTGCGGAGGGACGCCACCCAGTATTCGCACTGCATCTGGAGCTTGATACCGAAGTGCTCGACGTCAATGTGCACCCGCAGAAGAAAGAGGTGCGCATCCGTGAAGAAGTCAGCGTGAAAGAGAAGATCCGAAGGGCGATTTTCCAAAGCCTGGAGGGAAGGGAGGCCCCATTTATCTTACAGCGTGAAGAGGTGCCATTTCTTTTTTCAGATCTTCCTTCCATGTCCGAGAGAGAACTCCCTTTTAAATTTGCAGAGAGGCCTTCCGAAAGGGCATTCGAAATAGAGACTCCACGCAAAGCACGTGCACTGGGTGTTGTGGGGAATTTTTTACTGCTCGATCTGCTTTCTGTTCCTGCGCCATATGGGGGAGATGAAGAAGGAATTCTGCTTTTTGATCTAGAAGCAGCAAGACGATGCCTCCTCTTTCATTCTCTGCAAACCCCTCAAGGAGTTGCCTCTCAGGGATTGATCCTGCCATTGACAGTTTCCCTTACAAAAGATGAGTGCCAACGGGTCGAAGCCCATTTAGAAGAGGTTGAAAAGATGGGGATCGTGCTCAGGCCGATTGGGCAGGAGAAGCTTCTGGTTGATGCACTCCCGCCCTACCTTCCGCCAGAGCGCGTGCAAGACCTCCTCTCGCTTTTTGCCGAGGAGTTCTGTATAAAAGAGATCTTGGAGGATGAGAGAGAGAGAAGGCTTGCGCGACTCTGTGCACGGATGGTGCACACCGACAAAAAAAAGATCTCAGAAGAAGAGGCTCTCCGTCTTTTCGAAGAGCTTCTTAAGTCCCCCTCTCCTCTGTCGTGTCCCGAAGGAAAACCCACTTTAGCGCGGATTAAATCAGATGAAATTGCCAAACTCTTCGCTCCTAAAAAAACGCCTTAAAAATCTCCTCGATCATTTGGGATCTCTCAATGTCGATGGATGCATCGTGCAGGATAGCATAAACCTTGGGTATCTAACGGGACTTTCACTCTCTGCCGGCTCGTTGATCGCTATCGGTGGCGATTTTACACTTTTTGTGGATGGAAGATACATCCAAGTTGCTCAGGAAAAAAGCCCCGTGCCGGTGGCCCTTTCTGAAGAGAAGAACATCCAAAACTTTCTTGCGCAGAAGCCATTTGCAAAATGCGCATTCGATGCTCAAACCACAAGTTTTGCTGAATATGAAAAACTACAAAAACGTTTTCAGAAATATGAGTTGATCCCCATCGATGGGCTTTTAAAAGAGCTCAGGCTGATCAAAGATGCTTACGAACAGGATGCCCTTCGAAGAAGTGCAAAACTTCTATGGAAGGGATTTCAACACATCAAGAAGAAGATCAAAACAGGGATCACAGAGAGAGAGCTCGCGCTAGAGTTCGAAATTTTTTGCAGAAAAAAGGGAGCAGAGAAACTTGCCTTTGACCCGATCATCGCCTTTGGGAAGAACAGCGCGATGCCGCACTACCGTTCGCAAGATCGCGCGCTTAAGCGTGGAGATATTATCCTAATTGATATCGGCGTTGTCGTGGACAACTACCGCTCCGACATGACACGCACACTCTTTTTTGGTCCGCCCGATCCTCTTCTCAAAAAATGGCAGACGATCGTGAAAAAAGCGCATGACGCAGCACTGAAGATCTGCCGTCCTGGAGTGAAATTAGGGGAGCTCGATGCGGCCGCAAGACGAGAGATGGCGAAGGATGATGTAGAACGTTATTACATCCATAGTTTAGGACACGGTGTCGGTCTTGAGATTCACGAGCATCCACGCATCAAATTCGATGGTCCAGACAAGAATCTTCTCTTAAAACCAGGCATGGTGATTACGATCGAGCCTGGGCTCTATCTTCCTGCAAAGGGGGGGATCCGATACGAAGATACGATTATCGTCACCAAAACTGGCTACGAGAATCTCTATCCATGATCCTCGTCTTTTTTCTGTGGATGGTAACGGTTGCGCTGCTGTTTCGGAGCCGATGGAAAGCAAAGAAGATCGAAACGGAGAAACAGCTTGTTTTAGAGTGTTTAGAGGAGGGAATTCTCTCGCTCGACTCTGAGAAAAAAGTTCAACAGGTCAACTACAAAGCGAGCAAGCTGTTTAATCTCAGCAAACGCTTCCTCGTCGGCAAAAGGATCTCCTCATTCGAAGACAATCCTCTTTTGGAGAAGGGGGCCGCTCTTTTAGAAGAGTGTATGAAAAGAGAGAGCATTCTCACCGATGCGCTTTCTCTCGAAAAGAACGACTATGATCTGATCGCTGTGCCTCGAGATAAGAAAGAGGGAGCGATCCTAATTTTGCAGGATAAGTCTGCACATGCGCAGGTGGTGAAGATCGGCAAAGATTTTATTGCGAATGCCTCACATGAACTCAGAACACCAATTACCATCATTAGGGGGTTTGCAGAGACGCTTCAGGATATGCCCGAACTTCCCAAGGAGATGGTTTCAGAGATCATGCAAAAGATCGTGCGAAGCTGCGAAAGAATGGATCTTCTCGTAAAAAACCTGCTGACGCTCACAGATCTTGAAAATCTTCCCGCTCTTCGGTTTCAAAATGTGGATCTTGTGGCGCTTCTCGAAAATTGTCGGCACCTTCTACTTGCGGCACACCCCTCTGCGCAAGTCTCCCTTGAGAAGGAGAGAACTCCTCTCATGATTCGTGTTGATCCAGATATTTTGGAGCTTGCGCTCATGAATCTTCTTGAGAATGCGGTAAAATATTCACCAGAACCTGCCCAAATTTCGATCAAAATAGAAGAGGAGAGCGAAAGGGTGAATCTGATCATCAGCGACAAGGGGATCGGAATTCCTGGAGAAAACCTTGAGACAATCTTCCGACGCTTCTACACAGTGGACAAGGCTAGATCGCGAAGATTGGGGGGTGCAGGTCTCGGCCTCTCCATTGTGAAAACGATCATTGAAAAGCATGAGGGAGAGATCAGCGTTACATCCGAACTAGGGAGAGGGAGCAGCTTTACTCTTAGACTGCCTAACCTTGCGTGAGATTTTATTGTCGCCGGTTATAGTAAGAACTGGCCGAGGAGCGGAGGTTGATCTCGCAGGGTCAAGAAGGGTTTCGAGCTCACCGACTGAAGCGCTGATCCCTGGATCTTTTAGAATGAGAGATTTTAATTCATCCGTATTGAGTGCGCGGCTGTACCCTTTTTCAATATCCAAGATGCTTGTTGCCAGTGCCTCTCCGAAAACTGCTTTTAAAAGCTGAGTGGAGGCGAAACAGAAATAGACCGGTTTCCGCCTCTTGTCGTTTTGCAGCAAAAAAAAATCTTCGAGTGGAGGGTATCCCTTGGAGGGAGAGAACATGTACAGCTTGGTTCCCTTTACCATCTTTAGGTAGATCTCTTGATGAGCTGCATCGTCTGGGAAGAGCTTTTCGAAGGAAGTGCACTCTCTCTCCTGGCGCCCTTTTTCAATCAGCGCATCTAACATGCGATACTCAAACCCATCTCCGAGCTTCTTTCTTGCCAGCAGACCTACCTCTGTCTCCCCATAAAGATAACGAAGATGGGCAGCCGCAATCTCATACAGGCGGTTAAAAAATAAAGGTTGAGGCTGCTCAAAGAGAGGAGAGAGATTTAATTTGGACTCATTGTAGGGATCTGGCAGGTCTCGGGAAAATGATCGGCGACGCGAACTCTTCTCAGAGGGTTCTTTCTTCTCTTTTTTTTCTTTTTTTTGCGCCTGTCGGAAATTTTTTGTTTGAGCTCCGTTTTGAGCTTGTCTTTCCAGATTGAGAAATGTTGTAAAATAGTGTTGTTTAGCGACAGAGGAGTGGCTCTCTTTTCTCAGTGAGAAAATGCCGAAGGTGAGGATCAAAAGAAAACTGCTGACCAGAAGAAGAATATTCATGAATAGACCACCGGCTTCTCAGAAGGAGGGAGGAAGAAGATAAATCTCATCACCTCTTTATTCTCCTGCGTAATATTGATGCGCATCATGGCGGGTAGAGAGGCCATATCACGCGTCCATTCGTGACTCCAATCCTTACCATCGAGATCGAAGAAATCGAAGGTCACTGCTTTCACATGGTCCATCAGAAGCTCTTTTCGTGTTTTGCCCTTGTCTTCCAGAGGTAAAAGATGAAGTTCTAAAGAGCCTTTTTCAAGCGTAACAAGAGCTCGTATCTTGCCCGTAAAAAGAGGGTCTGCATCCATCTCATTCTGAAAACAGAAGAGTAGTTGATGGCTAGGACTTCTAGAGATCGGTAATGTGTAAAAAGAGGAGGGCTTTCCCTTCTCTTCGTCCATTACGCAGGAGAGAAGTGTCGAGAGCCGCATTTCTATTTTTTGCATAGGAAAGTGCTTCTCATCAAGGGCAGCGGCTTCGATATTTTCCATCGTGACCTGACGGAAAAAACCAAACAGAAAGACCAGGAGAATCGAAGTCAGGAAAAGCCCGATCGTGATCTCAAGCAGTGTGAGAGGTCGTCTTTTTTTTGACGAAAACGCGATGGTCAAACGTGTACCCTTCTTCTTTAGGTTTTTTATGGACAGGAACAAAACAGATTCGAATGTTAATGAGTCGAATTTCCTCACCCTGTTGACCCTCTTTAGTGGTTTCCGTCCAGTAGTAGATCTTTTGTACAAATTTTCTAGCTTCGACCGTCCCTTTTTCATCGCGACGTTGGACGGTGTAAACATCGACCCTGCTTTCCTCGTCCGGAACCCTATTTTTCTTCTCTTTCTTTTTAGGGCGATCTTTATTGAACTGTTCCCATGGGATCTGATTTTTATAGAGCAGCTCTTTGACCTCAGCAAAACAGGCCTTGTCCAAACGAGAGATCTCCGCCTTCTCTGTCGATGAGATCTGGAATTTCAAAATCGCAAGAGGCCCATGTAATAAAGGAGCCAGGCACACAACAAGAATCGTAAACGCGATCATCACCTCAAGGAGGACATAAGGGCGCTTTCTTCTTCGTTTCATAGAGGGAAAAGCGTAGCAGAGAAGGGCCCCGTTTACAAGCTCCCTACTGGCTTGCATAACAAGCAAAGTGAAGAAAAAAATAGACATGTTGGGGGTTTCTGGGCGGGTACGCAGTGCTCTCCTGGGTCCCCGACATGTGTGTCTCTTGTTTTTGTCCAGTACCGAAGTTTACAAGATGCGTAAGGGGTCGAAGTCGAGGTAGTCGCAGGAGGAGAGGATGTAGCGGACTCCGCGCGCCTCTCCGAAGAGGGGTAGATCTTTTTTTAAATTGTGGAGGTGACCAAAGATGCAGATCTGGATCTTATATTTTTCCAAAATCTCAGAGGCTCTTGAGGGTTTAAGATCCGCGCTCACGGGGGGATAGTGTGTTAGAGCAATCCGCAGGGAAGCATTAGGATCTAACTGTTTGAGACTGAGTTCCAAGCGCTGGAGTTCCCTTTCGAAAATCTTTTTGCCCTCCTCTTCTTGGGAGGCGAGCTCCTCTACGCTCCTTTTTCGCGCACGCGGGTTTTCCTGAAAGTGGATATACCCATTAAAATTAAACTCCTCTGTGTCCCATAGACGCGCACCTCCGATCGAAATTCCATTCCAGTTAAAGACATTGTTTTGAATAAAATGAATAGAAGGAGGGAGCAGCTGCTTAAGTTTTGAGGGAGAGGTCCACCAAAAATCGTGATTGCCTCGGATGATGACTTTCGTTCCCGGAAGCTTATGCAGCCAGTTTAGATCGACAAGGGCGTCTTCAAAACGCGTTGCCCACGAGATATCCCCCGGGAGAAGAACAAGATCTTCATCTTCGATCTTTGCGCGCCAGTTCTCCTCCATTTTCTCAGTGTAATTTTGCCAAAGAGGGCCAAACGCTTCCATGCTCTTCTGTGGAACACCAAAGGAGAGATGAGGATCAGCTAGCGCAAAAACAGACATAGTTTTGGGTTATATTTCGTATCCATCTGGAAGGTCTTTTCCAGAGGTCACGATGATAATTCCATCGCGAATATATACGCCATCGCCATCGAACGTCTGTAGATTTTTTTTGTTGAGAAGTTTTACTCCATTCCCAAGACGAGTATGCTCATCGATGATCGCCTTTTCGATCTGGCACTCCTCTCCGATTGTGAACTCTGGGGGAAGCTGTGGCGAGTGATGGAGAGGGGGGTGGTAAAACTTGTGCCCAACGATAATCGAGTTGCGGATGATGGCTCCTTTTCGAATGTGTGCGCGGAGTCCAACGATACTGCCCGAAATCTCCTTCGCATCGATGATCGCGCCTTGGCTGATGATCGAGTTCTCGATCACAGCGTGACGAATGACCGGACTGGGGAGGAGGTGTCGCGTGGTGTAGATAGGCCGTGCGGAATCGTACATATTGAAGCTTCCTTTCTGCGAAAGAAGAGCAAGGTTTGCTTTGTAGTAGGAGGAGACTGTACCGATATCCTCCCAGTAGCCGTCGTAGACGTAGGCGTAGGTCTTCCCTCGTTTAATCTGAATCGGGATCAGATGGCGTCCAAAATCATCCCCCTCTTCTTGTAAAAGAGAAACAAGAGCAGCGCGTTTGAAGATATAAATGCCCATCGATCCGAGATAACGGGCCCCGTCTTGTTTCTCAGGGAGCTCAAACTTTTTCAAGAGTTCTGCCGTATTCGGTTTTTCATAAAAATCTTCGATCCTTTTCGAGCTTTTAATCTTGAGAAGACCCATCCTCTTTGCTTCTGCCTCTTCGACAGGAAGAGAGGCGACCACAAGATCTGCATCCGTATCGTGAGCAAGCTGCAGCATGGGAGCAAAATTGATGTTGTAGAGCTGGTCACCAGAAAGAATAAGAAAATACTCTGCGGAAGACTTGAGGAAGTGGTCGATATTTTTACGGACAGCATCCGCCGTTCCTTTAAACCAGATCTTTCCTTTCGCAGTTTCTTCCGGGGTGAGAAGCTGAAGATCCCCTCTCTGGAAGAGTTCAAAAGGAAAACTTCCGAGAACATGCTGGTGCAAGTCTGACGCAAAGTATTGAGAGATGATGTAGATCTGGTGGATTTTTGAGTTGAGAGAATTGGACACCGGCACGTCGATGAGACGATAGCGGCCACCAAATGCCACGGCCGGTTTTGCTCGTGTCTTTGTTAGGGGAAAGAGGCGAGTTCCTTCGCCGCCCGCCAGTACAATGCTCGCAACTTTGTCGATAATTTCTTCACGCGGCGACAAAAGTGAACTCCCCAAAATAATGTATTAAATTTTTTACTTACCATTTTAGAGATATGTTCAGCAAGGAAAAGAAAAGGATGGGGGCAGTCTCTTAGTGCTTCTCAGTTGCTTCGGCAAGAACGCCCTCAGCATTATAGCTCGAGCGGACGAAGGGTCCGGCGTACATATGCCGTACGCCGATGCTCTTTCCAAAGTCGGCGTAGAGCTTGAATTGTTCTGGAGAAATGAATGCCTTCACAGTGAGATGTTTTCGACTGGGTTGTAAGTAGTGGCCGATCGTGATGATATCGCAGCCGGCGCGGTAAAGATCAGAGATCGTCTCTTTGACCTCTTCCTCTTTTTCGCCGAGACCGACCATAATTCCCGATTTGACAAATAGAGCCTTCCCCGTTTTCTTCGCATGAGAGAGAACGCTTAATGTGCGTTCGTAGGTGGCGCGGTGCCGCACTTTGGGGGTGAGTGAGCGGACGGTTTCGATGTTGTGGTTAAAAATCTCGGGTTTCTCTTGGAGAACAAGATCCAAAGCATCGAGATTGCCATCAAAATCGGAGGTGAGAACCTCAATGGTAACAGAGGGGTTCTCTTTTTTGACTTCGCGCATGATGGCAACAAGGGCTGCTGCACCGCCATCTGCTAGATCGTCACGAGCGACCATGGTGATCACGACGTGTTTAAGCCCAAGTTCTTTAACGGAAAGAGCAACACGTTTCGGCTCGTCAGCTTCGGGAGCTTTCGGGTTTTTCGAGAAATCGATATCACAAAAACCGCAACTGCGAGAACACTCTTTACCAAGAGCAAGAAAGGTCGCCGTCCTTCTTGTATAACACTCCATTCGATTGGGGCATTTTGCTTCTTCGCAAACGGTGTTCAGTCGATACTTCGCGAGAATCTCATTGGTTTTGAAAAGGTAGCCACCGGACGGAATTTTCCGGTGTAGCCAAGAGGGAAAGCGCCCGCGAGCAACCGCTTTTTCTTCCGGAGGCTCTTGGTAGATCGGGAGCGAAGACCTCTTCATTTTTTAGCTTTTGGCGGGAAGTGAATGGGAGTCTCTTGCGCAATCAGAGCGGCTTCAAGCCATGCTTCGGGAGTTGTCGGGTGCGCGTGGATTGTATCTGCAACCGATTCGACCGTTAGCTCATTCGCAATGGCAATTGCCATCTCAGAAATGAGCGCTGAGGCGTTATACCCAACAACTTGCGCTCCTAAAATCTGACCAGTTTTCTTGTCGATCACGATTTGAGCAAAGCCTTCCGCTTCGATCATGGCAATCGATTTCCCGAGCGCTTGGAAGGGGAATTTACCCGCAGTTGCGGAGGTAAACCCAGCCTCCTTCGCTTGATCGAGAGTCATGCCAACTGACGCGATCTCGGGAGATGTAAAGATTACAGCAGGAACGGCATTATAGTGCATGAACGCCTCTTTGCCGATCGCATTGCTAGCTGCAACAATCCCTTGATGGGAAGCAACGTGGGCGAGCATAAATTTTCCAGTGACATCACCAATGGCATAGATGCCTGGGACATTGGTCTCCATCTTCTCATTCACATCGATCGCGCCCTTATCGGTGAGCTTGACGCCAGCTTTTTCCAGACCGAGGTTTTGGGATGTGATCTTTCTTCCAATTGAGACAAGCGCCATGTCGCAAGCGATGGGTGGTTTGTCTTTCAAACGGACACTGACACCATCGGCAGTTGTATCGATTCCTTCGACCATCACACCAGTTTGGATCTCAATCCCTTTTTGTTTGAAGGCGCGCGTCAGCGCATCGGAGATCTCTTTGCCTTGAGTGAGCACAATAGCGGGGAGTGCTTCTAAAATGATCACGCGTACGCCGAGCTCAGCGAAAAGGGATGCAAACTCGCAACCGATGTATCCACCGCCGATAATTGCGAGTGTTTTAGGAAGCTTGGTGATCTCCAAAATTGAAGTCGAGTTCAAGATCTTCTTGTGGTCACAGGGAAAAGCGGGGATATCGAGAGGAGTGGATCCCGTTGCAATAATCACGTTTTTTGCCGATACGAGCGTATTATCCTGACCTTTGACTTTGATTTCTGAAGGGGATAGAAACTCGGCTTCGCCTCGAAGGATCGTGATCTGGTTGGAGAGAAGAAGGCCCTCTAAACTTTTGCGGATCTTTTGTACGACGAGGTCTTTTCGCTCCTTCATCTTTGCGTAATCAAAGGAGATCTCTCCGGTCGTGATACCATACTCTTTTGCGTCTTTCACTTTTTTCAACACCTGCGTGTTGGCAAGAAGTGTCTTCGTTGGGATGCAACCCACGTTTAAACAAGTGCCGCCGAGATCGTTTTTCTCGATCAGACAAACTTGTTTTCCATTTTGAGAGGCTTTAATGGCGGCGACATATCCACCTGGGCCAGCTCCGATAACGACAACGTCAAAATGTTTTTTTTCCATAGAGAACCCAGTTTACCTCAACTTCCTCTAGAAAAAAATAGAAAATTTTGTTGTGCTATGCATAAATGGTATACATGAGGTAGGGCTATGAAACCAGCAGACAGACAAAAAATGTGTTCAAACTGTGACGGGAGAATCGCGCATGAGGCGACCATCTGCCCCTATTGCGGAAGCGAACAGGCCGATCCCGCCGCAGAGAGAGCCACCCAAGCCCCTCTTTTCACCAACCAGTCCCTTCAAGATAGTCTAACCTCGCTTTACACCCCGCCCTATTCACAACGAGGCCCCGCATATACCGTCGAAGAACCCGTTAAGAAAAAAGCTGAACCGTTTAGAGAGACAAAAATGGAAAAACCTTTTCAGACAGCACACTCCACCGCAGCTGCTATGCCGCTTGCAG
>LNFM01002355.1_pt1 | contig 49005 bp, 41 predicted proteins | sample 596031 | NCBI WGS metagenome assembly LNFM01 (sample SAMN04254537, study PRJNA301005) | activated carbon metagenome | isolation source: dual media filters at the Ann Arbor, Michigan drinking water treatment plant | place: USA: Ann Arbor
TGATCCCGGACCCGGCGTCGGTCTACATCGACCCGTTCTACGCCGAAAAGACCATGTGCGTGCATTGCAACGTGGTCGAGCCCGACACGAACGAGGCCTATGCCCGCTGCCCGCGCCAGATCGCGCTGAAGGCCGAGGCTTATCTGAAGTCCTCCGGCATCGGTGATCAGGCCTACTTCGGGCCGGAAGCCGAATTCTTCATCTTCGACGACGTCCGCTATTCCGTGACCCCCCGCAAGGTGGCCTACGAGATCGACGCCGAGGCGGCTGCGTGGAACACCGACACCGTGACCGAGGGCGGCAACTACGGCCACCGCGCGGGCCACAAGGGCGGCTACTTCCCGGTCAACCCGATTGATGAGGCGCAGGACATCCGGGGCGAGATGCTGTCCACGATGAAGCGGATGGGCATCAAGGTCGACAAGCACCACCACGAGGTTGCGACCTGCCAGCACGAGCTGGGGATGATCTTTGGGGGCCTCGTTGAACAGGCCGACAACATCCAGAAGTACAAATACGTGATCCACAACGTGGCGCACGCCTACGGCAAGACCGTGACCTTCATGCCGAAGCCGATGAAGGGCGACAACGGCTCGGGGATGCACGTCAACATGTCGATCTGGAAGGGCGGCAAGCCGCTGTTTGCAGGCGACAAGTATGCTGATCTCAGCCAGGAGGCCCTCTATTTCATCGGCGGCATCCTAAAGCATGCGAAGGCTCTGAACGCGCTGACCAACCCGGGCACCAACAGCTACAAGCGCCTGATCCCGGGCTTTGAAGCACCGGTTCTGCGCGCGTACTCGGCCCGCAACCGGTCGGGCTGCGTTCGTATTCCGTGGACGGAATCGCCGAAGGCCAAGCGCGTCGAGGCCCGATTCCCCGATCCGTCGGCGAACCCCTACCTCGCTTTCGCGGCGCTCCTGATGGCCGGCCTTGACGGCATCAAGAACAAGATCGATCCGGGTCCGGCGTCCGACAAGGATCTGTATGATCTGCCGCCGGAAGAACTGGCCGAAATCCCGACCGTCTGCGGTTCGCTGCGGGAGGCTCTGGAAGAGCTGGAGAAGGACATGGACTTCCTCCTGGCCGGCGACGTGTTCGACCGCGACCAGCTGGAGGCCTACATGGCGCTGAAGTGGGAAGAGGTCTACGCCTACGAGCACACCCCGCACCCGGTCGAGTACCAGATGTACTACTCCTGCTAAGGTGCGGTGGGCGGATGGCCCACCCTACCTTGGCCTGGATCGAGAGGGCGCCTTCGGGCGCCCTTTTTCGTTGGTGTCCACGCGGGACAAGGCGCACAAGCCCTTGAAAACAAATACCGCGGCCTGTGGGCATTAACATCTTGGAAAGCAATCGGCGGGCGGCTAACCTGCGGTTGCAACCAGTGGCGAGAGACCCATGGCGCAGGACCCTTTGCGGAAGAAGCCCGGAGCGGGGCGGCCGGAGATCTGGGCCTCGGGTGGGCAGCGTCCGCCGTTCGACCTGCGCGCCCTGTGGAATGGGACGCTGCACCTGACGCGCGAGGGCGTGGCATCGCTCCACGCCTGGGCCGCCAGACGTACCCGCCGGGTCGCGATCAACGTCAAGAACGGCGCCGGGCGGATTCCGGCGGGCAAGCTTGGCCGCGCCGAACGCTTCGTGCCCTCGCATTTGCGGGTGGCGGGCTGGATCAAGAATTTCGCCGCGACCCTGTCGCATGCCAGTGCCACCGCCGACCAGAACGTGACGCGCGGCAATGCCCTGGTGGCCGAAATCGAGCCGCATCTCTGGGGCGATGTCGAGACGCCCATCACCCCCCCGGACGCTTCGCCCGCACCGGCCACTGCCGAACCTCTCGCACCCGATCCAACCCTTCCGCCGGAAGTGCCGCCAGTCATCCTGGCCGAGCCGGAGCCACCGGAAGCCGACCCATTGGCCTCGATCCGGGACGAGATGGCGGGCGGGAGCAAATCCACGCCTGCTGCGTCAGCCCGACAGCCCATGTCACCGGCCAGCCCGCCCGCCCCGCCCGGTCCGGTCGCAACCGGAGCAATCCAGGTCTCTGGCTATCTTCTCGGCTGGGCCAGCGTCGGCGCCGCCCTGCCCTTCGGACTGGCCCGCGCGCTGTGGCTTTGGCTCACCGGGCGCGACCTGAAAAGCATCGGGCGCGAGGACTGACCCCTTCCGCCCGGATCGGGCCGGGTTCCAGATCGAGCGCTGACGCGCGAAGACTCTTTGTCTCGCCTCTGGCCTTCGGCCAACCGGCTCGGGCGGCGGCGGGCGCTTCGCCCCCCAAGCCCCCAGAGAGTATTTCGGAAAAGAGCAAGCGCCAGCAAACGTGGTCAGGCCAGCACCTTCTGCAGGAAAGCCACGACCTCGGCCTTGACCGGATCGGTCTCGAAAGCCGCCCCTCCATGGCCCGCGCCGGGAACAAGCTTGTAGTCGACCTGAGCCGTGGGATCGGCGGCGATCCAGGCCTCGCGCAGGCGTTTGGCCTGCAGGTCGGCGATCAGCGGATCGGCATCACCGTGGCGGATCAGGATCGGCGGCAGCGGGTCCTGCAACAGCGACAACCGTCCTACCGGACTGATTGCCCGGGCGGCCGCGCGGTTCTCGCCCACGGGGAAGCCCAGCAGCCGGCTTTCTGCACTCTCTGCCGCATCGGTCGGCCCCATCTGCGAGGTCCGGCCCAGCGTCGCCATGTCCTGATCCATCGTCGAGAAATCCATCGGCCCGAACAGGTTGACCACACCCCGTGGCGGCAGCCCCACCTCGACAAGGCTCAGCGCAGTCGATACCGCAAGGAAGGCCCCGGCCGACTGGCCCAAAAGCACGATCCGCGAGGGGTCAACGCCCAGCGCCGCTCCCTCGCGTTGCAGATGGACGATGGCCGACAGGCAGTCATCGCCCTGCGCCGGCCATTTCGCGCTGTCCGACAACCGGTAGTTCACCCGGACCACGGCGATGCCTGCGTCCAGAAGCTCGGGCCAGATCGCAAGCTCGGACTTGTCGCCCACCCGGAAGCCGCCGCCATGAAACATCACCACCACCGGGGCAGGTGACGTGCCCCGCGCATAGGTCAGGTCCATGACCTGACGCGGACCGGCTCCATAGGCGATCTCGGCAGCACCCGGCGTCCGCCAGCGCCACAGCGCCACCCCACCGGCCGCAGCCGCCGCTCCGCCGATCAGAAGGGTCCTGCGGATCAGTCCGGTCATGTCAGTCTCCGTGTCATCACTTTGATTTCCTTGGCCAGACGAGCCTCGAACCGTTCGACCCGCCCAGGCTCTAACGCTTCGGCCCGGTAAAGCGCGCACCAGCGCACATGGGCCTGCGGGGCGCAGGGCCGGACGATCGCCCAGCGCAGGATGCGCCGCAGCGGACGGCGCAGGACCAGCCAGTCCACCCAGGCGGGGGCACCCATCGTGGTGACCGCAAGAACTTCGCGCAAGTCCGACAGCCGCGGCCGCATCGCGCCAAGGTCGGGGGCATGGTCATAGGCCACGCCCGGGGTCCAGACCCGGTCGAACCAGCCCTTCAGGATCGCCGGAAAGCCGAACCACCAGGTCGGGAACACCAGGATCAGGATCTGGGCCTGACCAAGCTCCTGCTTCTCGGCCTCCAGCGTCGGGGCGGGCGAGGCGTAGTAACCCGCGCGTTCTTCGGGCGTGAGGACCGGGTCGAACCCGTCATAGAGGTCGCGCCGGGTGACCTGCCAGCCTTCCGCCCGGGCCAGCGCCTCGACTGTCGCCGCAAGGCGCGCGTTCAGGCTGCCCGGCAGCGGGTGGGCATGGATCAAGAGGCACTCGGTCAATGCATCGCCTCGCGCAGGGCGGCATAGTCTTCGGCGCTGATCTGGGTGGCATCGACCACAATGGTGTGGATGGCGAAGAGGACGGCCTGGGTTTCGGGCAGGCGCAACAGGGTCTGGCGTTCGCAGCGCACATAGGACTTGCCGGTGGGCTGGCGGCGCCAGTCGCCCTCGACCCGGGGGTGGTGCAGCATGAAATCATCGTAGGTGAAGAAGTTCATCCGCCACAGCGGTTGCTCCGGGCGGATCGCGCTCAGGAGGCGGTGGACGCGGGTGGCGAGCGCCTCATCATAGATCTCGACCGGCTGGTGGATGCCGGTCATCGGGCGGCCCAGCTTCTGCGCCAGGGTCCAGGAGGCCGGGAAGCACAGGATCGCGGCCGTCAGGTCATATTCCGCGCCGTTCGACTCCATCAGGCACAGGTCCTGCTGCACCAGGCGGCCAAGGGCAAGAAGCGGCTGGTCAGGGTCCAGCTTGACGGTCACGCCATCGGGGCGGGTGACATGGGTGGGCGTCAGAGTGAACCCGGGTTCGGAGGACAGCCAGTTGAGGATCGTCTGGTACAGCTCATCCGCCGCCGGGCGTGCGTCGGGCAAAAGGCCATGGACGACCTGCGGCTGCCCGGCAATCAGCCGGTCTCGAAGGGCCATCTGCCCGGCATAGGCCTCATCCACCCGCAGCCAGTCGCGGCCCTGAACGGGTTGGATGCCGGGCAAACGCCGGGTCGCCGGATTGGCCCAGGGGTGAAGCGGAAGCCGGTCCTGCAGGATCGGCGCATCTTGCATCGGGTTGACCATGGCGGTCTTTGATCATGCACGCGGAACGGCTGCAACCAACACATTTGCGACCAGACGCGTCGCGGATGGGGAAGCGGCGGTTCGCCGCCGGGGCAGTCTGGGCGAAACGGAGGGCTCCATGGACTACACCCGCGACCGCCGCAAGATTGACCCCACGCGCGGTGCGGCGCTGGGGGACGGCACCCCCAACGACAACGACCGGGTGGAGATCGGGCCGACGCAACTGGCGTTTGCCGAATGGGCGGCGGCGGGGTTGCAGCTGCCGAACCTGGCGCGGATGCGCGAGGACCGCTGGAAGCGGCTGGTCGCGGGGCTGGTGGTGCGGGACTACGGCGGCCTGTTGCTGTTCGACCCGCTGAACATCCGCTACGCCACCGACACCACGAACATGCAGCTTTGGAACACCCACAACCCGTTCCGGGCCTGCCTTCTGTGCGCCGACGGGCATATGGTGATGTGGGAGTACAAGAACTCGCCCTTCCTCGTTACCTTCAACCCCTTGGTGAAGGAGCTGCGGTCGGGGGCAACGTTTTTCTACAACTCCACCGGCGACCGGGGCCAGCAGGCGGCGCAGGGGTTTGCGCGCCAGGTGGATGAGGTGATGCGGGAGCATGCCGGGACGAACCGGCGGCTGGCAGTGGACAAGATCATGGTCCACGGCCTCCGGGCGCTCGAGGCGATCGGCTTCACGGTCGAGGAAGGCGAGGAAGTGACCGAACGCGTCCGCGCGGTGAAGACGCCGGACGAGATCCTGGCGATGCGCTGCGCCCATGTGGCCTGCGAGGCGGGGATTGCCGAGATGGAGGCGTTCACCCGCGCGAACGTGCCGTCCGGCCGGGTCTCCGAAGATGCGATCTGGGCCGAGCTTCACGCCGCCAACATCCGGCGCGGGGGGGAATGGATCGAGACGCGGTTGCTGGCCTCGGGCCCCCGGACCAACCCCTGGTTCCAGGAATGCGGGCCCAGGCTGGTCCAGAACAATGAGATCGTCGCCTTCGACACCGACCTGATCGGCGCTTACGGCTTCTGCATCGACATCAGCCGGACCTGGTGGGTGGGGGACGGGCGGCCCTCGAACGCGATGGTCTCCGCCTTCCACCACGCGCTGGACCATATCGCCGACCACAAGGCCCGCCTGAAGCCCGGCGTGACCATCGAGGAACTGGTGATGCAGGGCCACCAGCTGGCGCCGGAATACTGGGCGCAGAAGTATTCCTGCAAGATGCATGGGGTCGGGCTTTGCGATGAATGGCCCTATGTCCACTACCCCGACGGCTGGATGCCGGGAGCCTTCGATGCCGCACTGGAGCCGGGGATGGTGCTGTGCGTCGAGGCGCTGGTGTCGCCCGAGGGTGGGGATTTCTCGATCAAGCTGGAGGATCAGGTGCTGATTACCGAGGACGGCTGCGAGACGCTGACGCGGTATCCGTTCGATGAGCGGTTGATGGGGTGACGGCCCCTCCTCGTGCGTCTTCGGCTTCTCGTCGCGGGCGTCCAAGCAATGGGTGTCGAGATCATCGACGAGCGGGTCTGGGGCGCAAAAGGAAGATCTTAACAGATCCCTAACGTCCGCGACCAACCCTTTGAAAACACAAGGTCATCTGCGTTTGTCCACCGTGGACACCTACAGGTCCACATACCGCCCGACACTCACATCCCCGCTCGACGAAGTGAACCGCACGTCCAGCCCCCGCACCTCGACCCGGTAGCAGGCGGCCACGTCCGACGGTGGCCAGGTGGAGCAATACTGGCCCCCCGAAACCCACCATTTCCCCCAGCTTTCCCCTGCCCCAGCCTCATACAGGGTCCGGCCACCTTCGAAGAAATTCTGGGTCGACCCGTCCTCATACTGCAGCACTCGCGCCGCCAGCGCTGCGGAAATCCCGGCATCGTCCAGCACGCGCCAATCTTCCGCAAAGGCGGGGGCGGACAGAAGGAGGCAAACCAGAAGGGATCGCATGGCGGCAGCTTTCAGGAACCGAAGGCCCAAGCCTAGCCCCCTCCCCCCCACACACACGAGTCACCGCTGCGTGAGGGTCAGATCCCGACCTCGGCGAACAGACCCAGGTGATCCGACCCGAACGGTCCGCGCGGGCTGACCCGGCCGCCGCGAGAGGAAAAGACGTGGTCGATGGGCAGGCGGAACGTGCTCGACAGCCCGATATAGCTGCCGAAGGTCGGGCCCGCCGGACGCACGTCCATGATCTCGGCCATCTGGGTGACCGAATTTGCCCAGCGCACCATATTGAAGTCGCCCGCCATGATCGCAGGTCCCTCGATACGGTCCAGCACAGGCAAGAGAAGCTTGACATGATCGGCCTGGTTGTAGGGCCAGGGCCAGTGCAGGTGCACCGAGGCCAGCCAGAACCGGTCCTTCCCCTCGTTCCCCGCGACCACCTGCATGACCGCCAGACCGGGGGCGCAGAAGGCGGTGCCCTCGACCGGGGTCAACTTGGTCAGGATCGCGGTCCCGCCCACGCGCGTTCCGGGGCAGACATGCTGATGCGGGTAAGTATCTTTCAGCGCCGCAAGGAGGGCCAGGTTCGGGTCCGAGACTTCCTGCAAGGTCACGATCTGCGGTGCCGCTGCGCGGATGTCGGCCTCCAGCGCCGGGAGATCGGCATTCCGGAACAGCATGTTCTTCTGATAGACCGAATACACCCCCGGCAGACCCGGCCAGGCATAGGCCAGAAGCACCTGCCCTCCGGTCAGAAGGGCAAGCAGCACCGAGACGAAAGCCGCCATGCGGAGGCCGGAAAAGCTGGCGATGACCGCCACAACCAGGATTGCGGCCGCAGCGATTCCGCGGCCGACGGCCAGCGAATCCCCCAGCGGGTGCAGCCAGCCGAGATAACCCCCAGCCAGCGCAACAATCGCCGCCCCGAGGGCGGCGCCGATCACCAGATGCCAGGTTCCTTCGTTGTCGCTCATCCCGCCTTCGTCCTGCCGGAAGGTCCCGGCATGCAAGCCAAATAGTAAATCTCCCAGACGACCCCGGACCGTAGTGGCGCTGCCGTCGGATTGACGGACTGTTTCCAGTATCAGTGCGGCATAAATGAGGAGCAGCTTGGGCAGGCTTTCGCCGCGATCCCCTGCATCCGCCCGGAAAAGCCACGATTTCCAGCGGCTTTGCTGGGTCGGGCCGGGGGTCAGCCACAGGGCCGGGGTGCACCATTCCCACTGGCCGCACCAAAGGCCGGGGCGCGCGGCTTGCACCCATGCCCCGCGCGGCGTAAGGGGGCGCGGACACCCCTGCCCGATAGGTCTGCCGATGATCCCGCGCTATTCCCGCCCCGACATGGTGGCGATCTGGTCCCCGGAAACCCGCTTCAAGATCTGGTTCGAGATCGAGGCCCATGCCTGCGACGCCCAGGCCGCTTTGGGCGTGATCCCGAAAGCCAATGCCGAGGCGGTCTGGCGGGCAAAGGATGTGGAGTTCAGTGTCGCCCGGATCGACGAGATCGAGGCGGTCACCAAGCACGACGTGATCGCCTTCCTGACCCATCTGGCCGAGCATATCGGCGCCGACGACGCGCGGTTCGTGCACCAGGGGATGACCTCGTCCGACGTCTTGGACACCACGCTGAACATCCAGCTGGTGCGGGCATCCGACTTGCTCCTCAAGGGTTTGGACCGGGTGCTGGCCGCGCTGAAGACCCGTGCCTTCGAGCACAAGGATACGGTGCGGATCGGGCGGTCGCACGGCATCCATGCCGAGCCGACGACGATGGGCCTGACCTTCGCGCGCTTCTACGCCGAAATGGCGCGCAACCGCGACCGGCTGGTGGCCGCTCGGGCCGAGGTGGCGACGGGAGCAATTTCCGGGGCGGTCGGGACATTTGCCAACATCGACCCGCGCGTCGAGGAACATGTCTGCAAGATGCTGGGCCTCACGCCCGAGCCGATCTCGACCCAGGTGATCCCGCGCGACCGGCATGCGATGTTCTTTGCGACGCTTGGGGTGATCGCTTCGTCGATCGAGAACGTCGCGATCGAAATCCGGCACATGCAGCGGACCGAGGTGCTGGAGGCCGAGGAGTTCTTCTCGCCTGGCCAGAAGGGCTCGTCCGCGATGCCGCACAAGCGCAACCCGGTCCTGACCGAGAACCTGACGGGTCTCGCGCGCCTTGTCCGGATGGCCGTGGTCCCGGCCCTGGAGAATGTGGCGCTGTGGCACGAGCGGGATATTTCCCACAGCTCGGTCGAGCGGGCGATTGGCCCCGACACGACCGTGACGCTGGATTTCGCGCTGCACCGGCTGGCGGGCGTGGTGGAAAAGCTGGTGGTCTACCCGGAAAACATGCTGCGGAACATGAACAAGTTCAAAGGCCTGGTGATGTCGCAGCGCGTGCTGCTGGCGCTGACCCAGGCGGGCGTTTCCCGCGAGGACAGCTATCGCCTGGTCCAGCGCAACGCGATGAAGGTCTGGGAGAAGGGCGCGGATTTCAAGACCGAGCTGCTGGCGGACCCGGAGGTCACCGCAGCCCTGTCCCCCGCCGAAATCGAGGAGAAGTTCGACCTTGGCTACCACACCAAGCATGTCGACACGATCTTCGCCCGGGTCTTCGGCGCTTAAATTCTGCACTTGACGCAAGCGTGAACGTCCGCGCCCGCGCGGGGCGCGGATTTCCATGCTTGATTGCGCGGGGATCGTGCTACCTTTCCGGAAATGTCCGAAAGGCCGCCCCATGCGCATGATCCTTGCTGCCGCCCTTGTCCTTGCCCCCTACGCGGCCTTTGCCGTGGGCAGCGACGACAGCGAGCCGCCGAAGCCGACCGAAACGACCACGGAATGCGAAGAGGGACTGGTCTGGGACGAAAAGACCAAGACCTGCGTCAAGCCCGACGATCAAAGCCTGAACGACGACCAGCGTTTTGGCGCGGTGCGCGAGCTTGCCTATGCCGGTCGCTATGAGGCGGCCCAGGTGGTGCTTGCCGCGATGACCGAGGGTGAGACCAGCCGGGTGATGACCTACCGCGGCTTCCTTCTGCGCCAGACCGGCCAGATCGAGGCCGGGATCGCCGCCTACGAACGCGCACTGGCGCTGGACCCGGCGAACATCCTTGCCCGCAGCTATTACGGCCAGCTTCTGGTCCAGATGGACGAACTTGCCATGGCCGAAGCCCAACTGACCCAGATCCGCTCACATGGCGGTCAGGGGACCTGGGCCGAACAATCCCTTGCCAATGCCATCGCGACCGGAGTGACCTACACGTTCTGACTTTGCCCAACCCAAGGAGGACCACGATGAAAACCACCAGCCTTCTCGCCGTTCTCGCCTTCACGATTCTGCCCAGCCTTGCTGCCGCCGCCGGCTGCAGCGGCGGGCACGGCGACCAGACCGCCGCCAGCTGCATGGCCGGCATGGTCTGGGACAGCACCAAAGGCACCTGCGTCGACAAACCGACCAGCTGAGTGCTGCGGTCAAGCCCCTGTTAACCTGGGGCTGCGAGGGTTCTCGTCACAGGAATCGATGAGGACCCGATGCCCCAAGACATGGTGCCGCTTGCCCGGATCACTCCGGAACGCAGGATCGTAACGGTCCCGCCCCTTCCCCGCCGGGTGCTGAACCCCCGGCAGAAGGCCGCGGTGATCGTGCGCTATCTGTTGACCGAAGGCACCTCGCTGCCGCTGTCGTCCCTGCCCGAACACATGCAGGCCGCCTTGGCCGAGCAGATGGGGCAAATGCGGCTCGTCGACCGCACGACGCTGGACGAAGTCGTCTCCGAATTCCTGAACGAACTTGAATCGGTGGGCCTCGCCTTCCCCGGCGGGATCGAAGGCGCCTTGTCGATGATGGACGGCCATATCTCGCAATCCGCAGCCCAGCGGCTGCGGCGGATGTCGTCGACCTCCTCCAAGATCGACCCGTGGGAGCGGATCACCCAGCTCCCCCCCGACCGCCTGCTGCCGATCCTTCTGAACGAGGCAGTCGAGGTCGGCGCCGTCATGCTGTCGAAACTGCCGGTCGGCCGCGCGGCCGAGCTTTTGGGCAAGCTGCCGGGCGAACGGGCCCGCCGGGTGGCCTATGCCGTGTCGCTGACCGGCAATGTCGACCCCGAAACCGTGCGACGGATCGGGGCGGCGCTGCTGGCCGAACTCGACAACCAGCCGCCCAAGGCCTTTGACCAGGGCCCGGTCGAACGGGTGGGCGCGATCCTGAACATCTCGCCCTCCTTGACCCGCGACGATGTGCTTGAGGGGCTGGAGGCCGAAGATGCCGCCTTTGCCGCCGAAGTCCGCAAGGCGATCTTCACCTTCGTCCACATCCCGACGCGCCTGAACCCGCGCGACACGCCGAAGATCACCCGCCTGGTGGAACAGCCGCAACTTGTCTCGGCGCTGGCCGCCGCGATGGGCAAGCCGGGGCTGGAGGAAGCGGCGGAGTTCATTCTGGCCAATATCTCCCAACGCCTGGCGCAGGGCCTGCGCGAAGAGATGGGCGCACGCGGCCGGGTCAAGGACAAGGACGCCGAAGAGGCGATGAACGCGATCATCGGCGCGATCCGCACGCTGGAGACCAGCGGCGAGATCACGCTGATCCAGCCCGAGGATGCGTAACTGAACACAGGGCGCGGCCGATCCGACCGCGCGTTCCGTTGCAAGGCGGCTTTGTCAGAACCGATAGTCGAGGCGCAAGGAAACTGCGTCAAGATCAACGTCTTCAATGGAACCGCCGAAGTCATCCTTGTCCTCGACGATGTATTCCAGACCTGCCACGAACCGGCCTTCGGCGCCAAAGGCATAGCGCGCACCAAGACCGTAGTTTGTGGTCGTGTCGGAAATCGACGCCCCTCCGTTGCTGATCTTGATGTCCGACACACCGACGAATGCATAGGGAAGGAACCGCCCCGCACCATAGCCGCCAAGCAGCTTCAACCGGGTCGCGTCAACCGAGGTGGGGACGTCGTCCAGGTCGGTGGCTGAATACTCCAGTTCACCACCAACCACCAAGGCCCCAAGGTCGCGCAAATAGCCTATCTGCAGGCCGAAACCCGAAGTATCGAAATCCACCCCGTCGTTGGCAGTGCCTTTCGACAGGCTGAGACCTGCATAGAAACCGGTCCAGTCAAAACCGGCCGCTACCGCTGCCGGAGCATCAACCACCGGATCATCTGCAACCGTGGCAGGTCCACCGGCCTGCGCAGCACCAGCTGAAAGGACAATTGCTGCAGCCAGAACATACCTCATGACGAAATCTCCCGTAACTGATGAATGCCGGTAGGGTCGCACAAAGCAGGTGAAGGTCCAAGACGTGAATCCCTGACCCGCATAGCGAAAATCCGACCACCGCTGCGGTCCCTGCTCCCCTTGTTCCTCTGTCCATCACGCACTAGAACCGCGCCATGTCCTCCCCTCCGATCTCGCAGGTCACGCGCGGCGTGGCGTTGATGATCCTCGCGATCATCCTCTTCACCGCGATGGATGCCACCGCCAAGGGCCTGATCGAGCGTTATCCCGCGCCGCAGGTGATCTGGGTGCGCTTTGTCGGGCAGTTGGCGCTGGTGCTGATCATCCTGCGCCAGCACCTTGGCCCGGTGCTGCGGACGCGGTTTCCGGTGCTGCACTTCTGGCGATCAGCCTCGCAGTTCGGGGCGACGACCTTCTTCTTTCTGTCGCTGCCGCATATCGGCCTGGCAGAGGCGACGGCGATTGCCGACATCAACCCGGTCCTGATCACGCTGGGGGCGGCGCTGTTTCTGGGCGAAAAGCTGGGACCCCGCCGCGTCGCGGGCGTCGTCGTCGCGCTGATCGGGGCGCTGATCGTGATCCGCCCCGGCGCGGGCGTCTTCACCTGGGCGGCGCTGTTGCCGCTGTGCTGTGCGCTGTCCTATGCTACCAGCGCCCTTCTGACCCGCCGGATCGGGGCACAGGAAAGCGTCTGGGCCTCGATGGTCTATGCAGCCCTGTTCGGCACGATCGTCGCCGGGGTCACCCTGCCCTTCGTCTGGCAGCCCGTGGCAGCGGGCGATCTTTGGCAGTTCGGGCTGATCGCCTGCCTCGGCACCGCCGCACAGCTGTGCATCATCCGCAGCTTTTCGATCACCGAAGCCGGGATCGTCGCGCCCTTTGCCTATCTTGGCATCGTCTTCGCGGCCTTCTGGGGCGTGGTGCTGTATGACCAGTGGCCGGATCAGTGGACGGTGATCGGTGCGCTTGTGATCGTGGGCGCGGGACTTTATGTCTGGCACCGCGAAAACCGGGCGTCACAGGCGCCCAAGCCCTGAAAGCCCAGATGTCCTCTGACGGCCTTGAACCAGCCACCGACCGGCCGCCGCTTAGGCCTGACCACTATCTGGTCAACCTCGCCGCGCGCGGGCTGATCGGCCTTGCGCTGGCGCTGCCTTATGGCTGGCGGGTGGGCTTCGTCGGCTGGCTGATGCGGCGGGTGATCGGCCCGCTGGCGGGCTATGGCGCGCGGGCGCGGGAAAACCTGGCGCTGGTCTGGCCCGACCGGCCCGAGGCCGAGCGCGCTGCGATTGCCAAGGCGTCGCTGGACAATGCGGGCCGCACGCTGATCGAGAACTATTCGACCCGCGATTTCATGAAACGCGCCCGCACGATCGAGCCGGAAGGTCCCGGCTACGCCGCGCTGATCGAGGCGCGCAACGCAAGCCGTCCGGTGATCCTGGTCTCGGGCCATTACGGGAATTACGAGGCGGCGCGGGCGGCGCTCGTCGCGCGGGGCTTCGACATCGGCGGGCTCTACCGCAACCTGTCGAACAGCTATTTCAACGCGCATTACGTCAAGACGATGCAGGCTTTCGGCGGGCCGGTCTTTCCGCAAGGCAGGGCGGGCACGGCGGGCTTTGTGCGGCACCTGAAGGCGGGCGGGCAGCTGGTTCTGTTGTTCGACCAGGATGTCCCCGGCGCGCCCGTCCTGCCCTTCCTCGGCCATCCCGCCCGGACCGCGCTGTCGGCGGCGGAACTGGCGCTGCGGCTGAACGCGGACCTGATCCCCTTCTTCGCCACGCGGCTGCCGGATGGTCTGACCTTCAAGGTCGAGATCGACGCCCCGATCCCGCACAGCGACCCCGACACCATGATGCGCGAGGTGACTGCAGCGCTGGAGACCCGCGTCCGCGCCAATCCAGGACAATGGTTCTGGATACACCGCCGCTGGAAGGGTGGTACGCAAACGTAAGGTGGGCGATATCGCCCACCCTACCAAGGGATCAGTCGACCCGCGCCGCCGCGAGAATAGCTGCCGGACCGTCCTGCTGCACAATCACCGCGCCCGGCTCGTCCCCGGCAAAGGGGGCCCAGACCTCCAAGGGTTCCTGACCCGACCAATCCTCCAGGCGTTCCCACGAGGTGACGATGTTTGTGTAGGTGATGGTCTTGCCGGCATTCTCGCCACGCTCGATCGTCACCGTTTCCGACGGGCGATAGCGCACCAGCTGCACCCGTACCGGTTCGGTCAAGGGCGGATCCGCCTCGGCCCGGATCACCAGCTTGTCCCCTTCGCGCGTCACGGTCAGCCGCACCGGCGTTCCCGCCTGCAGATGGGCGCGCAGGCGGTCAGCGGTCTTTTTCGGGGCAAAGCCTTCGATCCGGTCCGCCCCGCCGATGATCAGCTGCGGCGTGTAGATCGTCCGCGACCCGATGGCCCGGGCATAGGCGCGCTGGCGGTCGGTGAACTTCGCATTGGCGAACCTGTCCTCCCAGCCGATGTAATCCCAATAGTCGACATGCAACGCCAGCGGCAGGATCTGCGGGTTCGAGGCCAGCATCGCCACGAATTCGTCGGCTGGCGGACAAGACGAACAGCCCTGCGAGGTGTAAAGCTCGACCACGACCACCGGCTCGGCCTGCAGCGGGTTCGCCGCCGCAAGCCAAAGCCCGCAAGCAGCGCTGACGAAATGTCGCATGATGCCTATCCTGATCCTTGTCCCCATTGCGTTATAGGGATGCCAACCGACACGAGCCAATCAAGGTTTTGCGAGAGACCTGTCACATGCAGTAAAGTTTGACGCAATCCAGGGCTGGATATTCGGCATACAATTGCATACAATGCCGCGCGAAGCCGCCTTTCTAGGGAGCCAGAGATGACCGTCACCGTTGGACAAGACCTTTCCAAGACCCGCACGACCCTGACCGCCGGGGGCCAGACGGTCCATTACTATTCGATCCCCGCAGCCGAGGCTGCAGGTCTGGGTGAGTTCTCGAAACTCCCCGCTTCGCTGAAGGTCGTGCTGGAAAACATGCTGCGGTTCGAGGATGGCAAGACCGTCACCGTCGACGACATCAAGGCCTTCTCGACCTGGGGCAAGAATGGCGGGCAGAACCCGATCGAGATCGCCTATCGCCCTGCCCGCGTCCTGATGCAGGACTTCACCGGCGTTCCCGCCGTCGTCGACCTTGCCGCGATGCGCGACGGGATCAAGGGCCTCAAGGGCTCGGCCGCCAAGATCAACCCGCTGGTCCCGGTCGACCTGGTCATCGACCACTCGGTGATGATCGACGAATTCGGCCACCCCCGCGCCTTCCAGATGAACGTGGACCGCGAATATGAGCGGAACATGGAGCGTTACGTCTTCCTGAAATGGGGCCAGAACGCCTTCAACAACTTCCGCGTCGTCCCCCCCGGCACCGGCATCTGCCACCAGGTGAACCTCGAATACCTGGCCCAGACGGTCTGGACCGACAAAGACCAGGACGGCAACCTTGTCGCCTACCCCGACACCCTCGTCGGCACCGACAGCCACACCACGATGGTCAATGGCCTTGCCGTCCTCGGCTGGGGCGTCGGCGGGATCGAGGCTGAGGCGGCGATGCTGGGCCAGCCCGTGTCGATGCTGATCCCCGAGGTTGTCGGCTTCAAGCTGACCGGCGCGATGATGGAAGGCACCACGGCGACCGACCTGGTGCTGAAGGTCGTGCAGATGCTTAGGAAGCACGGCGTGGTGAACAAGTTCGTCGAATTCTACGGTGAGGGGCTGGATCACCTGCCTTTGGCCGACCGCGCGACCATCGCCAACATGGCCCCGGAATATGGTGCCACCTGCGGCTTCTTCCCAATTGACGACGAGACGCTGCGCTACATGCACATGACCGGCCGGGATGAGGGCCGCATCGCGCTCGTGGAGGCCTACGCCAAGGCCAACGGCATGTGGCGCGGGCCGGACTATGACCCGATCTACACCTCGACCCTGCATCTGGATATGGGCGAGATCGTTCCCGCCATCTCCGGCCCGAAGCGCCCGCAGGATTACCTGCCGCTCACGGACGCAAAATCCAGCTTCGCCAAAGAGATGGAGGCCAGCTTCAAGCGCCCGCAGGGCGTGGAAGTGGCGGTCGACGGCGAAGGCTACAAGCTGTCCTCGGGCAAGGTCGTGATTGCCTCGATCACCTCCTGCACCAACACCTCGAACCCCTATGTGCTGATCGGCGCAGGTCTGGTGGCGCGCAAGGCCCGCGCTTTGGGCCTGAACCGCAAGCCTTGGGTCAAGACCTCCCTCGCCCCCGGATCGCAGGTTGTCAGCGAATACCTGAACGCTGCGGGCCTGCAGGAAGACCTTGATGCCGTCGGCTTCAACCTCGTCGGATACGGCTGCACGACCTGTATCGGCAACTCCGGCCCCCTGCAGCCCGAGATTTCCAAGGCGATCAACGAGGGGGACCTTGTCGCCGCCGCTGTCCTGTCCGGCAACCGCAACTTCGAAGGCCGGATTTCCCCCGACGTCCGCGCGAACTACCTCGCCTCGCCGCCCCTGGTCGTGGCCTATGCGCTGGCGGGCGACATGAACATCGACCTGACCACGGAACCTTTGGGCATGGGCACCAACGGCCCGGTCTACCTGAAAGACATCTGGCCCACGAACAAGGAAATCGCCGACATCGTCCATGCGGTCGTGACCCGTCAGGCGTTCCAGTCGAAATACGCCGACGTCTTCAAGGGCGACGCCAAATGGCAGGGCGTGCAGATCACCGACTCGGAGGTTTACGACTGGCCGCCGACCTCGACCTACATCCAGAACCCGCCCTACTTCCAGGGCATGTCGGCAACGCCCGGGGTCATCAAGAACATCACCGGCGCGCGGGTGCTGGCGCTCTTGGGCGACATGATCACCACCGACCACATCAGCCCCGCAGGTTCATTCAAAGCTTCAACTCCGGCCGGCAAGTATCTGACGGAACGACAAGTTCCGGTATCCGAGTTCAACAGCTACGGCGCCCGCCGCGGCAACCACGAAGTGATGATGCGCGGCACCTTCGCCAACATCCGCATCAAGAACGAGATGCTGGATGGCGTGGAAGGCGGCTACACCAAGGGGCCGGATGGGGTGCAGACCTCGATCTACGACGCCTCGATGGCCTACCAGGCGGCGGGCACGCCCCTGGTGATCTTCGGCGGCATCGAATACGGAGCGGGGTCGTCGCGCGACTGGGCAGCCAAGGGCACAGCGCTTCTGGGCGTCAAAGCCGTGATCGCCGAATCGTTCGAGCGTATCCACCGGTCGAACCTCGTCGGCATGGGCGTGATCCCGTTCGAGTTCACCGGCGGCGACACCCGCAAGTCGCTGGGTCTGAAGGGCGACGAGGTGGTATCGATCACCGGGCTTGAGGGCGACCTGAAACCCCTGAGCCTGGTGCCTTGCACGATCCGCTATTCCGACGGGACCGAGAAGACGATCCAGATCAAGTGCCGGATCGATACCGCCATCGAGATCGAATATGTCGAGAACGGCGGTGTGTTGCACTACGTGCTGCGGGATCTGGCTGCGTCCTGATTTCCGGATCGGAAACCGATTGTTTCCATGGAAGGCCCGGGCAATCCCCGGGTCTTCACTTTTTGTTCTCACCTTCGCGCGCAGTCTGACCTGGTCAGCAGCCAGAAGGCTTCACCCCATGTCCGACCGTTTCCCTCCGCTTCGCCCGCAGGCCTCGGTGCCGCAGAAAACCCGCAGCGATACCCGGACCCTGCCCGTCCCGGCCCCCGTCGATCTCGCACTGCTCGCAGCATTGGTTCTCGTCGCCGCATTGGCCCTGATCTAGCGCGAGGCCTGTCGGGTGAGCCGGAGCCGCGCCCTTCGCGCGGGGTTGGCCCACGTTTCGCGAGATGTTAAGAAACCCCTAATGTTCTCGGCTAAGTCATTGAAATAATTTAGACATCAGCGTTTGTCCACCGTGGACACTCAACCGCCCGCGAGGGCTTTCTCCAGTTCAGGCACGAAACGGCTCTCGTAATCCGTCCCGACCAGCGGGCCGACAAAGCGGAACAGGACCGTCCCGTCGCCCCCGACAATGAAGGTCTCCGGTGGCGCGGTGACCCCCCATTCCACCCGGTTCCGCCCCTGCGGATCGGTCGCGACGCCGATAAAGGGGTTGCCTTCCTCGGCCAGGTAGGCGACCGCCTTTTCGTCGTCATCCATGATGTTGACGCCGGCAACCCGGACTCCGTCCTCGGCCATCGCTTTCAGGACCGGATGCTCCGCCCGACAGGGCGGGCACCAGGTGGCCCAGAAGTTGACCACCGTCACCTCGCCCGTCAGCAGGTCGGCGTCCGTCAGTCCCGGAATGCCGGGCAGCGCGGTCGCAGGCACTGCAGGGGCAGCGCGGCCGACGAAGACCGACTGCAGCTCACCCGGGTTGTCGCGGTACATCCCCGCGTAGAACAGCCCCGCCAGCCCCGCGAACAGGACCGGGGGCAGCGCCATCAGCCATCTAGCCATCCGACTTCCCCTGCCGCGCCTCGACCTCAGCCAACGCGCGCTTCATCCGGGCTGACTGCCACAGCGTCAGCCCCACCAGCGCGGCAATCAGCACTGCCGTCGCCGCATAGGACCCCAGCACCGCGACCGCGTATTTCCCCAGATCCGGCATCATGCCACCCTTTCCCGCGCAAGAAGCGCCTTCAATCGCCGGGCCCGGATCTCGGTCCGGGTACGGAGGAGGACCATCGTCACGAACAAGAGGATGAACCCGGCAATGCAGATAACCAAGGGCTGCCAGAAGACGTCCGACACGTTCTCTTCCTTGTCCAGGGACAACGAGGCCCCCTGGTGCAGGCCCTGGTTCCAGAAGTTCACCGCATAGCGCGACAGCAGTGCAAAGACCGATCCCACGAGGCAGAGGATCGAGGTCAGGTCGGCGGCCGTGTCCGGGTCCTCGATCGCGGCCCACAGCGCCATGTAGCCGAAATAGAACAGCGTCAGGATCAGGAACGAGGTCAGCCGCGGGTCCCAGGCCCACCAGGTGCCCCACATCGGCTGGCCCCAAAGCGCGCCGGTAACAAGGGCGATAAGCGTGAAGGTCAGGCCCACCGGGGCGGCGGCCTTGGCGGCCAGCGCCGAGACATGGTGTCGCCGGACGATCCAGATCAGCGAGGTCACCAGCATCATCACCCAGGCGTTGATCGCCATCATCGCGGACGGCACGTGCAGGTAGATGATCTTGACCGTGGACCCCTGCTTGTAGTCGTCGGGCGTGAAGAAGAAGCCCCAGACCAGCCCCACCACCAAAAGGATCACGGTCAGCCCCACCGCCCAGGGCAAGGCCCAGGCCGAGGTCTGCATGAACTTCTTCGGGTTCGCGTATTCCCAGATCGACATGAGGCTTCGCTATCCTGTTCCGGTTTTCCGCTCAACACACCATCGCGCGAGACGCTAGCGCAAATTGACGCGGATTGCGCTGGCGGCTGCAAAGGGCAACAGCGCCGCCGCGCCGAGGCTGATCGCGGCCAGAAGCGCAAGGGGGGTGGAGAGCGCCATGCCCTCGGCGCCCCGACGCACGACTTCGGCCCCGAAGATCAGCGTCGGGACATAGAGGGGCAGCACGAGGAGGCTGAGGAGGAGCCCGCCACGGCGAAGACCGACCGTGAGCGCGGCGCCAAAGGCTCCGATCACCGACAGCGCCGGGGTGCCGAGGAGGAGGCTCAGGGCCAGCCAGGGGAAACCGGCGGGCGGCAGGTTCAGGAATATGGCGAGGAAGGGCGCGATCAACGTCAGGGGAAGACCGGTGACCAGCCAATGGGCCAGCGCCTTCACCGCCACCACCGCTTCCAGCGGGATCGGGGCGGTGGCGAGGAGGTCGAGCGAGCCGTCCTCATGGTCAAGGGCAAAGATCCGGTCGAGCGAGAGGAGGCAGGCGAGGAGAGCGCCGACCCAGAGGATGCCGGGGGCGATGCGACCCAGGGTGGTGCCTTCGGGCCCGACACCGAGGGGGACGAGCACGGACAGCAGGAAGAAGAACGCCAGTCCAAGCCCGAAGCCACCGCCGGAGCGAAAGGCAAGCCGCAGGTCGCGGAGGAGGAGCGCCTTCATACAAGCCCCCGCATTTGCCCTTTGCCAAAATACTCCCGCCGGAGGCTCTGACGGCAAGTCCAGGTGCGACGGGTCATGTGAAGGCCTCGTCGAAGCCGGTGCTCTGGATGGCACGGGCGCGATGGGGGTCAAGGTCGAGGACGGTGGCCTCGGGCAGGCCAAGGTCGACATGGGTGGCGATAACGGCAAGGCCGCCCTTCTGCAGGTGGGCGCGGACGATGTCGGCGAAGAGGGCGACTGAGGCCACGTCGAGGCTGACCGTGGGTTCATCCAGAAGCCAGATCGGGCGGCCAGTGACGAGGAGGCGGGCGAGGCCGAGGCGGCGCTTCTGGCCCGCTGACAGTTCTCCGGCGCGGCGGCGGGTCAGTTGGGTGAGGTTGAGGGCGGTCAGGGCGTGTTGGGCGGCGGGGCCACCGTAGATTTGTGACCAAAAGCTCAGGTTTTCGGCAACCGTCAGCGTGGATTTCAGCCCGTCGGCATGGGCGGCATAGGCGACGCTGTCCGGGGGCAGGTGAAAAGCCCCGGCGGCGGGGGGTTGCAGTCCGGCAAGCGTCCGGAGAAGCGTCGTCTTGCCCGACCCGTTCGGCCCGCGCAGGATCAGCGCCTGACCGGGCATCAGCGCAAAGGTCAGGCCCTGCAGGACCGTCACCCCGCCGCGCGCGACTGCTAGATCGGACGTGCTCAACATGGGCGAAGGCCTAGCCGATGGGCGCGCGCGGGGAAAGGGGATTGGTCAATGCCAGTCACCCAGAAGGATGTTGCGGGTCACGACCTCGACGGGGCGTTCCCGGGCAATCAGGCCCGCGACCCATTCGCAACTGGCCGCGTTGAACACCATCCCCCTTCCCCGCCGGTATTCCGCCATGCAGCCGTTGCCCCGGCTGGCGAGGCCGAGGGTCTCGGGCGTGACCTCGCCGTAGATCGTCTGGGCAACTTCTTCGGCGTCGAGGGTGCCGATGAAATGGTCCATGTCATGCCGCCCGGTGTGGTGGGCCAGCGTGGTGGCGGGCGAAAGGGCGACGATGGTGAGGACTTCTTCCAGCCCGGTATCGGGGGCGGGATAGGGAAGGCCCTTGCGGATCTCGTAGTCGATCCCGTCGACCTCGTAGCCGAAGATTTTCGATTGCGCGCCAAGGACATCGCCGTAGCCGAGGCCCGTTCCGGCCATCGCCCAGTGGTCGGGGCGGTAGAGGGTAAAGCCGCCGGAGCCGTGGGCGGCGCAGCGGCTCCACCCGGCATAGACGCCCATGCTGCCGGTCAGACCCATGGTGGCAGTGGCGGGGCGGCGGGCGCGGGGGTGGTCCCAGTAGCTGGTGATCCGGTCGGTGGCGGCGAGGGGGTCCTCGGCCTCGGCGCGCGACTTGTGGCAAGTCTGCGTGGTCAGGTCGGCGGAGAGGCGCGTCTGCCAGAAGAAATTGCCGCCAAAGCGGGCGAGTTGGCCGCCTGCGTCGAGCCAGGCGTCGAGGTGGTCGCGCATCTCCCAGGTCCAGTATTCGTCGTGGCCGATGATGACGGCTCGGCGGTAGCCTTTCAGGAGGTTCGGGTCGGCGTGGAGGTCGTGTTGGGTCAGGTAGTCAAGCGCAATGCCCTGCTCCTCGGCCCAAAGCGCGAAGGGGCGTTCAAAGGCGGCCCAGCCGGAGGAAGCGTATTTCTTCGAGATGCCGTTCGCGCGGGCGTAGTCCATGTGCGGATAGCGCGGGCGGGACAAGAGCGGCGAGGCGTGCGGGATGCGGGGGGCATCGTCGGGCCAGCGGACGAAGCCCTTGGCCCAGGGGCGAAGCAAGCTGACTTCGGCGGCGAAGTCTCCGCCTGTCGGGCCGCAAAGGCCCTGGTAATGGTTCGACCCGCCCCAGTCGTTGTAGGCGCACCAGGTGCCGGTGGCGAGGATGAGGGCAAGCTTGGCGGTTGGTTGGGCGGGTTTCAGGACGAAGAGGCCTTGGGAGGTGTGGCCTTCGACCGAAAGGGTGACGGTGTAGATGCCCGTCGGCCAGTGGCTGGGGATTTCGGTTTCGAACGCGACGGGCCAGCTGCAGCCCTTGACCGAACAATCGGCGGGCGTGGCGGCAAAACTTGTGGGGATCGTGGTTTCCAGGACCGTGAACGGGGTCAGCCCGTCGCGGGCGATGGTCAGGCGGGCCGTGGGGGCCGAGGACATGGCGTGCAGGCGCAGCGTTTCGCCGGGGCGGTAAGAGAGCGCCCCGGTATAGCCCCAGACCTGGCGTCGCTTAGGGTCATTCGAGGCGATTTCATAGTAGTGCCCGGTGACCGGATCGCCGTCGTCGTAAGGTCCGGCAACAAAGAAGCCCTGCATGTCGCGACCTCCGTGGTTTTCGGGCAGCATCGGTGCGGGAAGGGGCGATGGCAATGGCCATTTGCCTTGAAAAGCAGTCGATGCTGTGCCCCTCTGGCCGCCAAAACAGGGGGTTTCATGCGGGTTGGAGACGTCTCGTTCTGGTATGCCGACATTGGCCTGCCCTACCGTCGCGCGGCGCTGACCGGTGACACGACGGCGGATGTGGCGATCATCGGGGCGGGGTATACCGGCCTCTGGACGGCCTATTACCTCAAGCAGGCGAACCCGGCGCTGGATGTGCTGGTTATCGAGAAGGACTTTGCCGGGTTCGGCGCCTCGGGGCGTAACGGCGGCTGGCTGACGGGTGGTTTCGCCTGGAATCACGCGCGGTATCTGGAGACTTCGTCGGAACAGGCCGTGCGCGCAATGGTCGCGGCGATGAACGGCACGGTGGACGAGGTGATCCGGGTGGCCGAGGCCGAGGGGATCGACGCCGATATTCATCGCACGGACGAGCTTATGGTGGCGACGAAGCCTGCGCAGGTCGGGCGGATGCGGGCCGAAGTGGAGCATCGGCGGAGCTGGGGTGAGGACGGGCGGGTTTTCGAGATGTCGCAAGCCGACCTCGCCGAGCGCATCCGCATCCCCGGGGCGCTGGGGGCGATGGTGGTGACGAACGTGGCGCGGGTCCAGCCGGCCAAGCTGGTGCGGGGGCTGGCAAAAGCGGTCGAGCGCCTGGGCGTGCGGATTGTCGAGGGGACGACCGTCACCGGCTATGAGCCGGGAGTGGTGACGACCGACCTCGGAACAGTGCAGGCCCCGGTGATCCTGCGCTGCACCGAGGGCTTTACGGCGGCTCTGCCGGGGCGGAAACGCGAATGGTTGCCGTTGAACTCGGCCCAGATCGCGACGGAACCGTTGTCGCAGGATATCTGGGACAAGATAGGCTGGCAGGGACATGAAATCATTGCCGATTACGCCAACGTCTACTGCTATTGCCAGCGCACGCGGGAAGGCCGGATCACGGTCGGCGCGCGGGGGGCGCCGTATCGCTATGGCTCGACCATCGACAGCAACGGCGCGCCGGACGCCGAGACGATCCGGCGGTTGACGGCGATCCTGCAGCGGCATTTCCCGGCGGCGGCCCATGCGAAGATCGACCACGCCTGGTGCGGTGTGCTGGGCGTGCCCCGCGACTGGTGCGCGACGGTGGGTCTTGACCCGGTGACCGGTCTGGGATGGGCTGGGGGATATGTCGGGGTGGGGGTATCGACTTCGAACCTGGCGGGGCGGACGCTGGCCGATCTGGCCTTGGGGCGCGACACGGACCTTGCGCATCTCCCTTGGGTCAACCGCAAGGTCCGCGCCTGGGAGCCGGAGCCGATCCGCTGGCTGGGCGTGCACGGGATGTATGCCCTGCTGAACGCCGCCGACCGGCGCGAGGATCGGCCGGGGGCGGGTCCGTCAAGGCTCGCCACCCTGGGGAACTGGCTGACCGGGCGGCATTGAAAGGATTTGCGTCACTCGCGCCTGCGTGACAGAAACGCGGGCATTCTGGGAGGACAGCATGCCATTTCATCGCCGCCAGGTTCTTGGATTCACCGTTGCCGCGCCGTTCGCGCTTGCCTTAAGGCCCGCACTGGCGGCTGGACGCGCCGATGTGTCGCGCCAGGTCCTGCTGACCTGGCACAAGCTGATCCTGGAACTGGTCCGGCATACTGCGACCTACATGCCCCCCGTCGCCGCCCGGGCTTTCGGCTATATCGGCGTCACGGCGCATGAAGCGCTGGCGACGGGCAACCCGGCCCTGCGCAGTCTTGCGGGTCAGTTGACCGACCTTACAGCCCTGCCCGCACGGGGAGCGGGCGCGTTCGACGAGCCCTGCGTTCTGCATGCCGCTTTGGAAAGGGCAGTGACGGAACTCTTTGCGAATACAGGGCCCACCGGCCAGCGCGCGATGCAGAAGATGTCCGAGATCATGGGCAAGACGGCCAGCGAGGGGATCGCCACAGACGTGGTCGAGCGGAGCGTGTCACATGGCCGCGCGGTGGCTGACCATATCCTCGCCTGGGCCGCGACCGATGGCGGCGCGGTGGTCGAGAACATGGGCTTCCCGCACGAGTACACCGCCGGGACTCGCCCGCAGGACTGGGTGCCGACCAGCATGATCCGGATGCAGCAGGCCCCCTTGCTGCCGGACTGGGGCAAGAACCGGCCCTTCGCAATGCCGGATACGGCGTCCCTCGATGCAGCGGCTCACCCGGACTATGACGAGGCGCCAGACTCGGCCTTCTTCGGCTTTGCCAAGGAAGTCGCCGATATGAGCAAGGCCCTGACCGACGAGCAGAAGCTGATCGCTCGGTTCTGGTCGGATGACGCGATGCTGACCCCCACCCCGGCGGGCCACTGGATTTCCATCGTGATGCAGATCGCCGACCGCGATGCATTGCCGGTCGAAGTGATCTCGGCGGCGCTGGCAAAGCTGGGGGTGGCTCAGGCGGATGCGTTCATTTCCTGCTGGTCCACCAAGTTCAAATACAACCTTCTGCGCCCGGTCACCTACATCAAGCGCCACATCGACAAGGCCTGGGAGCCTTTGCTGATCACGCCCCCCTTCCCCGAATACACTTCGGGCCACTCCTGCCAGTCGGGCGCGGCCTCGACTGTGCTGACCGCGGTCTTCGGCGAGGATTTCGCCTTCGACGACGCCACGCATGAGGATGAGGGCCTGCCGGTCCGCAGCTTCCCATCCTTTGCGGCGGCGGCGGAAGAGGCCGCGATGTCAAGGCTTTACGGCGGCATCCATTTCCGGTTTGGCAACGAACGCGGGCTGGAACAGGGCCGGGCGATTGGTGCCTTTGCGGCCGCACTGAAGACCGAAGCCTGATGCGCGTTCTGGTGCTTTTGGCCCTCGCGGCCCCCGTCTTTGCCGCCCCGGTTTGCGCCGAGCCCGTGGTCCCTCAGTTCAAGGATGAGACCGCCACGGCGGGTCTTGCCACCGTCTATGACGGCGACTGGGAGTACATGGTGGGCGGCGGTGTCGCCACCTTCGACTGCTCCGGCGACGGTTTCCCCGAGGTATTCCTGTCGGGTGGCGCGGGGCCTTCCGCCCTGTATCTGAACCGCAGCCCGCAAGGTGGGGCGCTGGCGTTCGAGAAGACCGATGCCGTTACGCTGGACGCGGTGCTGGGGGCCTATCCGCTGGACATCGACAGCGACGGGGTGATGGACTTGGTCGTCTTGCGCCAAGGCGAGAACAAGCTTTTGCGCGGCCTTGGGGCTTGCGCGTTCGAGGAAGCGAACGAAGCCTGGGGCTTTGATGGCGGCGAGGCCTGGTCGACGGCCTTTGCTGCGGTCTGGGAGAAGGCGCAGACCTGGCCCACGTTGGCTATCGGCAACTACCTTGACCGCAAGGAAGAGGCGTTTCCCTGGGGGTCCTGCACCGACAACTGGCTGCACCGGCCCGAAGGCCAGCGCTTTGGCGCGCCGATCCCGTTGACGCCGTCCTTCTGCGCGCTTTCGATCCTGTTCACCGACTGGAACCGGTCGGGCCACCCGTCCCTGCGCGTGTCGAACGACCGGGAATACTACAAGGGCGGGCAAGAGCAGATGTGGCATCTGGAACCCGGTCAATCGCCGCGTCTTTACACCGAAAAGGATGACGGCTGGAAACGGCTGCGGATCTGGGGAATGGGGATCGCCTCGGCGGATGTGAACCTGGACGGCTATCCGGATTATTACCTGACCTCGATGGCCGACAACAAGCTGCAGGTGTTGAAGGATGCGGCCACGGGCAAGCCCGACTATGCCGACATCGCGTTCAAGTCGGGGATCACCGCGCACAAACCCTATACCGGGGGCGACATCAATCCCTCGACCGCGTGGCACCCGCAGTTTGCCGACGTGAACAACGACGGGATCCTGGACCTGTTCGTGGCCAAGGGCAACGTCGCAAGGATGCCGGACTTTGCCGCCAATGACCCGAACAACCTGCTCTTGGGTCAGCCGGACGGAATCTTTGTCGAAGCGGGCGACCGCGCCGGTGTGGCCAGCATGGGCATTGCGCGCGGGGCACAGGTCGTGGACCTGAACCTCGACGGCAAGCTGGACCTCGTGGTGGTGAACCGCTGGACCCCGGCCGAGGTCTGGCGCCAGACGGGCGATACCTCGGGTGGTTGGGTGCAGCTGCGACTGGCGCGGGACGGGTCGAACCGGGACGCGATCGGCGCGGTTGTCGAGATCAGGCGCGGCGAAGTGGTCGAGCGGCACGAGATCACTTCGGGCGGCGGGCATGTTTCGGGGTCGGTCGGATGGCTGCATTTCGGGCTTGGCGATGCCGAAACGGCCGAGTTGCGCGTGATCTGGCCGGATGGGTCCGAGGGCGACTGGCAGGCCCTGCAGACCGGGAGTTTCTACATCCTGCGTCCGGGACTGGCAGCCGAGGCCTGGGTCCCAGGTTGAGGTCCCGCGAATCAGCTGCGCGCGGCGGAAGGTGACGCAGGGTCGCAATTTCCAGTTGCCGGTTGCACATAGAATGCCCTTTCAGGTCGAAAGACAGGGCAGATTTTGGCAAGATAATGGCGCATCCCTCTGGGATTGCTGCTGAAATTGTCACACTGTGCAAAATGCAAAGATCTGCGGGCGCGGGCAGGACTTTGTCCAACAATTTATTAGTTTCAAATGGTTACGAGTAGGACTCGACCGCTGTCAGCGCTGATGGCGCCCATGCCCCGCACCGCAGGACCATCCGCATCTTTCCCCTCAGGTTGCAGACATTTGCGTCAGATCAAGCAGCATGGCTACAATGTATTAACGATACGCGGTCGTTGCGGAGTTTTGGCCGCAGCGCATTTACTTCCGTGCAAGCGACGGCAGCGAAGATGGCGCAGCGCGGCAGGTCGTGTGGTGCTGGGTTTTTTCTTGGTGTGAACCCGACAGACAGGTGTGGATGTGACGCAAGGCCCGACGCAAATCAGCAATCAGCTCGAAAGCGAGTTGGGCAGGGTTGACCCCGAGGCCTTTGCCGATGACCTGAAGCCGGGCACCGAGCTTTTGGGTGGGCACTACAAGATTGTCGGGTTCCTGAACAGCGGCGGCTTCGGGATCACCTATCTGGCAAAGGACAGCCTCGACCGGACGGTCGTGATCAAGGAATGCTTTCCGAACGCCCTTTGCCGGCGCAGCACGAGCCTGGTCCGCGCGCGGTCACGCAAGCACCACAACGACTATCGCAGCTTTGTCGAAAGCTTTGTGGCCGAGGCGAAAAGCCTGGCCCGGCTGGTGCACCCGAACATCGTCGGCGTGCATCAGGTCTTCGAGGACAATGACACCGCCTACATGGCGATCGACTTCATCGACGGCCGCGACCTGCATGACATCCTGAATTCCACCGATCAGGCCTTTACCCCCGATCAGGTGGTCGCGATGCTGAAGAAGATGCTGAGCGCGGTGGAATTCATCCACCAGGCGGGCATCCTGCACCGCGACATCTCGCCGGACAACATCATCGTCGACAAGACCGGCAACCCGATCCTGATCGACTTCGGTGCCGCCAGCGAGCAGGTGGTGCGCGCGACACGCGTGTTGACGGGGCGGCGGGTCATCAAGGAAGGCTATTCGCCGCAGGAATTCTACCTGACCGGGGCAGAGCAAAGCCCGGCCAGCGATCTGTATTCCCTGGGCGCGACGTTCCACCATGTGATCTCCGGCAAGGCACCGCCGGAAAGCCAGCGGCGTCTGGCCCGCGTGGCCGAGGGTGAACCCGATCCCTATGAGCCGCTGGCAGGCCGGTTCGAAGGCTTTCCGCGCGGTTTCTTGGAAGCAATCGACAAGTCGGTCCGGGTCATGCCGCGTGACCGGATCAAATCAGCGACCGACTGGCTGGATTGGCTGCGGATCGGCGAGGAAGGCGGGCCTCTGCCCGGCAGCCAGACCGAGGCGCCCCGGCAACGGTCCCAGGAAGCGCCCATTCTGTCGGCGCGGTCCGGCGGCGATGGCATGGCGGGCAATCGTGGCAAGACGATTGCGCTGGGGGGGACGCTGATCGCGGCCGGGCTTGCGGCGATCTGGTGGCTTCTTCCCTAAGTCCGCGCGTCGGTCGCCAGACCGACTTCTGGCTACAAGCTCCACCGAAAGTTCGCGGGATGCAGACGCGGCGTCATTCGTGACGCAGGGCGTCAATCGGGTCCAGTGCAGCGGCCTTTCGGGCCGGGAAGTAGCCGAAGATCACCCCCATCAGCGCAGAGAAACCGAAAGCGAGCAGGACGACCAGCAACTGCGGTGCAAACGGGATTGCCATGAACAGCGAGGCAGCGAAGGCCAGTCCGAGGCCGACGATCACCCCGATGATGCCTCCGACCAGCGACAGGACCACGGCCTCGACCAGAAACTGGGTCAGCACCTGGCGGCCTACGGCACCGACGGCCAGCCGGATGCCGATTTCGCGGGTGCGTTCGGTGACCGACACCAGCATGATGTTCATGATCCCGATGCCGCCGACCAGCAGGCTGACCGCCGCCACGGACGACAGCATGCCGGTGAGGACCGAGTTGATGCCGGAGAGGACCTCGGCGATCTGGGCGCGGTCGGTGACGTTGAAATCATTGGCTTGGTTGCCCGAAATCCGCCGGCGGTCCCGCATCAGCGCCTCGATCTCGCGCGCGCCCCGTTGCGAGGAGACTTCAGGGCCAAGGGCCAGCGAGATGGACGTGACGTTGTCGTTGCCGAGAAGACGCCGCTGGACCGTGCGGATCGGCATCAGCACCACCTCGTCCTGGTCCTGCCCGAAGGTCCCTGCCCCCTTGGCCTGCAAAAGGCCGATCACCTCACAGCTGACCTTTCCGACGCGCAATTGCTGACCGATCGGGTCGACCGTGCCGAAGAGCGTCTGGTGCACGGTCGCGCCGATGATGCAGACCGATGCGCCCGAACGATCCTCGGCCGAGTTGAAGCCGCGCCCATAGGCGACGGTCCAGCCCCCTACCTCAAGATAGCCGGAGGTCGCACCCGTGACGCCGGTGGTCAAATTCTCGCTGCCCGCAACAACGGTCTGGGTCGAGGAGACAGTGGGCGAGACCTGCTGGATGACCGACAGTTCGGCAAGGGCTTCGGCGTCGCGCAGGGTAAACTGCCGGGTGGGCTGCGCGTTTCCCGGGCCTGGACCAAAGCCGCGTCCGCCGGGCCGCAGGGACAGGACATTGGTGCCGAGGCTTTCGACGCTGGCCGCCACTGACCGCGACGAGCCCTGCCCCACAGTGACCATGGCGATGACGGCGGCAACGCCGATCACGATGCCCAGCATGGTCAGGGCCGAGCGCAGCTTGTTGCGGCGCAGCGCCAGAAGTGCCAGACGGACCGTTTCCCAGATCATGCCGGCATCCGTTCCGGCACCGGGGCGTCGGCCAGGATCTTGCCATCGGCAAAGGTGACCAGCCGTTTGGCATAGGCCGCGATGTCGTCTTCATGGGTGACCATGACGATGGTGATCCCGTCCTCGCGGTTCAGCTGCTGCAAGAGGCGCATGATCTCGTGGCTGCGATGGCTGTCGAGGTTGCCGGTCGGCTCGTCGGCCAGGATGACCATCGGCTCTCCGACCAGGGCGCGGGCGATGGCGACGCGCTGCTGCTGGCCCCCGGACAGCTGAGACGCATCGTGGCCTTCGCGCCCCTCAAGGCCTACCTTCCGCAAAGCCATGCGGGCGCGTTCGATCCGTTCGGCCCGGGGCATGCCCTTGTAGATCAGCGGCAGCTCGACATTTTCCAGCGCCGAGGTCCGGGGCAGAAGGTTGAAGCCCTGGAACACGAACCCCAGGAAATGACGGCGGAGAAGCGCACGGCTGTCGCGGTCCAGCCCCTGCACCTCGACCCCGTTGAAGAGATAGCGGCCCGAGGTCGGGCGATCGAGGAGACCGACGATGTTCATCGAAGTCGACTTGCCCGATCCGGACGGCCCCATGACGGCAACAAACTCGCCCTGCCGGATGATCAGGTTGGTGTGGTCCAGCGCGCGCACTTCGGTTTCGCCGGTGCCATAGGTGCGGCTCACGTCTGACAGTTCGATCAGCGGCGGTCCGGCTTGGGCAAGGAGGGCGGCCATGTCAGCTGCCCGAGGTCTGGTCGATGATCACCTTGTCGCCCTCGGCCAGCCCTTCGGCGGTGATCGCGGTCAGTTTGCCATCGGTGTCGCCGGGCTGGACCGGCACTTCGGTCGGGACGCCATTCTGCAGCACCCAGACCGACTGGCTGGCTGACGTGCCCCGGGTAAGGGGCGGCGACGACGAACGGCTGGGCAGGATCATCCCCAGAAGGCCGCTCCCGCCAGAGCCGCCTTCGTCTTCGGCTTGTTGTGGCGGCGCGTAGCGCAGTGCGGCATTCGGGACGCGCAGGGCATCTTCTTGCACCGTCACGGCAATGGTTGCCGTGGCGGTCATGCCGGGGCGCAAAAGGCCATCGCTGTTGTTGACCGACAGGATCGCCTTGTAGGTGACGACACCCTCGGCGGTTTCGGGGGCGTAGCGGACCGTGGTGATCGTCGCGGGAAAGCTGCGGTCGGGAAAGGCATCGACGGTGAATTCTGCCGTGTTGCCGACGGCCACGCGACCGATGTCAGCTTCGTCGACGTCCACGCGCAGTTCCATCCGGGCCAGGTCTTCGGCCAAGGTAAACAGGACTGGGGCATTCAGCGAGGCAGCGACGATCTGGCCGGGTTCGGCGGTGCGGTTCAGGACCACCCCGGCGATGGGCGAGCGGATTGTGGCCTTCTTCAACTCGTTCTCGGCCTCGGACAGGCGGGCCTTGGCCAGCGCGACGTCGGCCTTGGCGCCGTCCACGGCAGCCACCGCACGATCACGGGCGACCTCGGAGGCAATCATCTTCAACCGGGTGCTTTGGCCGCGCCGGTCCAGTTCGGCCTGCGACTCGAGGTTGGCCAAGGCTTCGCGCGCGGCGGCTTCGGCCTGTTTCAGGCTGGCTTCGGCCGCCTGCAGCTGAGCGCTGGTCGTCAGGACCACGTCATTCAGTTTGGTATCGTCCAGCCGGGCCAGCACCTGCCCCACCTCGACCCGGTCGTTGAAATCGACCGACACTTCGGCCAGCGCGCCGGAAAGCTCTGACGAGACGTCCACCTGTGTCGTCGGCTGGATCGAGCCGGTCGCGGTCACCGTCACCACCACTTCGCCGCGGGTTACATCGGCGGTTTCATAGCGGACGCTGCCAGAGGGTTGTGCCCAGGACAGCCAAGCCCAGGCGCCAATCCCGGCCACGACGGCCAGGATCACCATGGCCCAAAGCCAGCGCCGACGCGGCCGCTTGCGCGCCAGAATGCGCGTCATCGCCTCGGCCGGATCGGTTTTCGAGACCGACCCAGGATTTGCGCCACCGTCTGCCAAGCCACTCTCCCGTCCGGGATCACTCCACCGCCCTGACAAGACTAGCACAGCGGCGGAACCACGTTCCGTTGATCTAACGTTGCAGCGCCGAATTTCCGTCGCGATGCCGTTGAAGTGATGGAAAAATGGTGGGCGGTGAGGGACTCGAACCCCCGACATTCTCGGTGTAAACGAGACGCTCTACCAACTGAGCTAACCGCCCCCGTGTCGGTGCCTACCGCGCCGGGTTCCGCGTGACAAGCCCCGACGACATGCAAAAGGCGCGCCGGGTCGGGCGCGCCTTGCAGGACATGGTGGGCGATAACGGATTTGAACCGCTGACATCTTCGATGTGAACGAAGCGCTCTACCGCTGAGCTAATCGCCCGAAACCTGTTCGTTGCGGGGCTTTTAGCCATCCTCTCCGTCGTCCGCAAGGCCCAATCCTGCCGCTTTGGCCCCGTCGGCAAGACGGAGTTTCAGCGTCAGGGCCGGGCCCTTGTTCTTGACGACGCGCAGCTTGCCCAAGGGTGGCACGGTCAGCGCCTTGCCGGTGGCCAGAGCCTCGCCCAGCGCGGCAAGGGTCGCCTCGACCGTCTTCTTCACGTCGGACTTCTTGCCGCCGGTTGCCGTCGCCACGCTGTCGATCAGGTCCTTCAGCTTGACGACCGCGACGGCAGACGCGGTGGCCGTATCGGCGGTGACCACCTTGAGGTCGGGCTTCTCGGCCACGGCTTTCGGCTTTGCGGCCGGTTTGGCCGCCTTGGCGGGCTTGGCCTCAGTCTTTTCGGTGGTCTTGGGCGTGCGGGGGGCCATGTGCCTGTCTGTCCTTCCGGTTTGGATTTGGTGCGGACGATAGATTGGCTTTGGCCACAGGGCCAGACGATTCACGGCCCGCCAAGCGAAAAGGCGCGCCCATAGGGACGCGCCTTTGCTGTGGTCTTGATGCTGGTCAGTGGGCGGTCTGGCTTGGGGGCACTGCGCCCTCTGCCCTGGCAGCCGCAGCAGCCTCTTCGGCCGCTTCGTCCCATTCCACCGGTTCCGGCTGGCGCACCAGCGCCTGGGCCAGCACCTCGCGGACGTGGCTGACCGGGATGATCGTCAGGCCGGTCTTCACGTTTTCCGGAATCTCCGCCAAGTCCTTGGCGTTCTCTTCCGGGATGAAGACGGTCTTGATCCCGCCCCGAAGCGCGGCAAGGAGCTTTTCCTTCAGCCCGCCGATGGCGCTGGCATTGCCACGCAGCGTCACTTCGCCGGTCATCGCGATGTCCTTGCGGACCGGGATGCCGGTCAGGACCGAAACGATGGCGGTCACCATCGCCAGGCCCGCCGACGGCCCGTCTTTCGGCGTAGCACCATCGGGGACGTGGACGTGGATGTCCATCGTCTCGAACTTCGGCGGCTTGACCCCGATCTTCGGGCTGATCGAGCGGACATAGGATGCCGCCGCGTCGATCGATTCCTTCATCACGTCGCCCAGTTTCCCGGTGGTCTTCATCCGGCCCTTGCCCGGCAGCTTCAGCGCTTCGATCTGCAGAAGATCGCCGCCAACGCTGGTCCAGGCGAGACCGGTGACCACGCCAACCTGGTCTTCCTTTTCGGCCAGGCCATAGCGGTGGCGCTGGACGCCCAGGTATTCCTCGACCTTGGCAGGATCGACGTCGACCTTCTTGGTCTTGCCCTTCAGGATGTCGGTCACGGCTTTCCGGGCCAGCTTGGCGATTTCTCGCTCCAGGTTCCGCACGCCCGCCTCGCGGGTGTAGTAACGGATGACATGGTTCAGCGCGTCATCGCTGACGCTGAATTCGCCCTTCTTCAACCCATTCGCCGCGACCTGCTTTTGCAACAGGTGCTGCTTGGCAATCTCGCGCTTTTCATCCTCGGTGTAGCCGGCCAGCGGGATGATCTCCATCCGGTCCATCAGCGGGCCCGGCATGTTGTAGGAGTTCGCCGTGGTGATGAACATCACATTGGACAGGTCGTACTCCACCTCCAGGTAGTGGTCGATGAAGGTGTTGTTCTGTTCCGGGTCCAGCACCTCCAGCAAAGCGCTGGCCGGGTCGCCCCGGAAATCCTGGCCCATCTTGTCGATTTCATCCAGAAGAATCAGCGGGTTGGTGGTCTTGGCCTTTTTCAGCGACTGGATGATCTTGCCGGGCATCGACCCGATATAGGTCCGCCGGTGGCCCCTGATTTCAGATTCGTCACGAACGCCGCCAAGGCTGATGCGGATGAACTCCCGCCCCGTGGCTTTCGCAACCGACCGCCCCAGCGAGGTCTTGCCTACGCCCGGAGGACCGACGAGGCACAGGATCGGGCCCTTAAGCTTGGTCGACCGGGCCTGCACTGCAAGATACTCGACGATCCGCTCCTTGACCTTGTCGAGGCCAAAGTGGTCGGTATCCAGCACCTTCTGCGCGGCGCCAAGGTCTTTCTTGACGCGGGACTTCACGCCCCAAGGCACGCCCAGAAGCCAGTCGAGGTAGTTGCGCACGACGGTGGCCTCGGCCGACATCGGCGACATCGACTTCAGCTTCTTCAGCTCGGCCTCGGCCTTTTCCTTGGCCTCCTTGGACAGGGCGGTCTTGCGGATCCGCTCTTCCAGTTCGGCCACCTCGTTCTGGCCGTCCTCGCCATCGCCAAGTTCCTTCTGAATGGCCTTCATCTGCTCATTCAGGTAGTACTCGCGCTGGGTCTTCTCCATCTGGGTTTTCACCCGGGACTTGATCTTCTTCTCGACCTGGAGGACCGAAAGCTCGCCCTGCATGTGGCCGTAGACCTTCTCCAGCCGTTCAGCCACGTCCAGCGTTTCAAGGATCGCCTGCTTCTGGCCCACGTCCACGCCAAGATGTCCGGCGACAAGGTCAGCCAGGCGCGCGGGTTCGCGGGTGTCCGAGACGGCGGCAAGCGCCTCTTCGGGGATGTTCTTCTTCACTTTGGTATAGCGCTCGAACTCTTCGCCCACGGCGCGGACCAGCGCCTCGACCGAGGTGGCATCGCCATCGGTTTCGGCCAGGGGTTCGGCGGTGGCCTCGAAGAAGGCCGGATTCTCGATGAAACCGGTGATTTTCACCCGCGACTTGCCCTCAACCAGCACTTTCACGGTGCCATCGGGCAGTTTCAGCAGTTGCAGCACGTTTGCCAGCACGCCCACGCGGAAAATGCCGTCGGTCTGCGGATCATCGGCGGTCGGATCCTTCTGCGAGGACAGAAGGATCTGCTTGTCGTCCTGCATCACCTCTTCCAGGGCGCGGACCGACTTTTCGCGTCCGACGAACAGGGGCACGATCATGTGGGGGAAGACCACGATGTCGCGCAGGGGGAGGACCGGATAGCTTTGGGTGCTCATGTATCTACCTTCGTTCGCGGCAGCCTGGCGAGGGTCCCGACCATCGGCAACCCTGCCCGCTCCGCCTGTCAGATTTGTTAACTTGTGGTCCCCGGCGGTAGGATTCAAGTTCTGCTTTGGTTCGGAAGAATGAACCTCTGTGTGAACGGGTGCAAGCCGGGAATGAAAGGCTTTCGTCAAACCTGCTCCACATCCCCCTCGGCCCGCCGTGAATGGAATTCCGCCACGAAGGCCTTAAGGTTGCCGCCTGCAATCGCGTCTCGCAACCCCTGCATCAGCACCTGATAATAGTGCAGGTTGTGCCAGGTCAGCAGCATCGAGCCGATGATCTCGTCCGCTTTCACCACATGGTGCAGGTAGGCGCGGGAGTAGCTGCGGCAGGCGGGGCACTGGCAGCCCTCCTCCAAAGGACGCGGGTCGTCCTTGTGGCGGGCGTTGCGCAGGTTGACCTGCCCCCGTGCCGTCCATGCCTGTCCCGTCCGGCCCGACCGGGATGGCAGCACACAGTCCATCATGTCGATGCCGCGTTCGACGGCACCAACGATGTCATCTGGCTTGCCAACGCCCATCAGATAGCGCGGCTTGTCTTGCGGAAGGAAACCGGGTGCGTAGTCAAGGACCGAGAACATCGCCTCTTGCCCCTCACCCACAGCCAGGCCGCCAACTGCGTAGCCGTCGAAGCCGATTGACTTCAACGCCCCGGCCGATTCTTCGCGCAACTCCTGCGTCACCCCACCCTGCATGATGCCGAAGAGGGCGTGCCCGGGGCGGTCGCCGAAAGCATCGCGCGAGCGCTGCGCCCATCGCATCGACAGGCGCATCGACTTCGCCACCTCAGCCTCGGTCGCAGGCAAGGCCGGGCATTCGTCGAAGCACATCACGATGTCCGACCCAAGCAGTTTCTGGATCTCCATGCTGCGTTCGGGGGTCAGCATGTGCTTGGACCCGTCAAGGTGCGAGGAGAAGCGCACGCCTTCCTCGGTCAGTTTTCGCAGCGGTCCCAGTGACATGACCTGAAACCCGCCGCTGTCGGTCAGGATCGGCTTTTGCCAGTTCATGAACCGGTGCAGGCCGCCAAGGGCCGCAATCCGTTCAGCCGTGGGGCGCAGCATGAGGTGATAGGTGTTGCCCAATAGGATATCGGCCCCAGTGGCGGCCACGCTTTCCGGCAGCATCGCCTTGACCGTCGCGGCGGTGCCGACCGGCATGAAGGCCGGGGTCCGGATCTCGCCCCGAGGCGTGCTGATCACCCCGGTCCGCGCAGCACCTTCAGTCGCCGCAACTGTGAATCCAAAGCCCGTGGCCATGCAATACCCCCCTGTTGTGCCGCTCCTTTGGGCGAAATCCCCGGAAAAGTGAAGCCGAAGACATCCGAACGCTGCGATGCCGCGTATTCCTGCTTGACGTTTCGGAAACTGTCGCTATTTGCAGTGAATGAACGTTCATTCCCAGCCAAGCTGCCCGACATGTCATCCGTCCTAGCCCCCGCCGCCGAAGAGCGCAGCCACGAAATCCTTGCCTCGATCCGGCAGGCTTTCGCCGAAAAGGGATTCGACGGGGCCTCGATGCAGGACCTTGCCCGCGCGGCCGGGATGAGTGTCGGCAACTTCTACCGCTACTTCCCGTCGAAAGCCGCGATCGTGGTGGCGATGTGCGGCTATGACCTTGCGGAGATCCAGGGTGAGTTCAGCGAGATCCAGACCTCGGACAAGCCGATGGCCTGCCTGCGGGACCGGATCCTGAACCACTTTTCCGAAGAGTCGATGAAGGACGGCCAGCTTTGGGCCGAAATCACCGCCGCCGCGATCCGCAAGCCCGAGATCGGCGAAGCGGCGCGGCAGATGGAAGAGTCGATTGTTTCGATGTTGTCCGCAATCTTCGCTCATGTTACGAAGCGTAACATAGAAGATGCCCGGAAGAGATATGAGGGTCAATGCCAGATGCTGGTGATGCTGGTGAAGGCAATGGCGACCCGAACTGCCCAATGCGGTCCGGCCAGTCCCGCGCTTGCAGCGCAGGTGGTGGCCTTGATCGACCGTATCCTCCTTGATGTCTCCAGCGACCGTGCAGAAGGCTGACCCCATGCGCCCGACCGTCATTCTTGTCTCCGTTCTTGCCGCCATGCTCGCCTCTGGCAGCTTCACGCTTCCCGCCGCCGCCGAAGAGGCAGCCGCCGCAGAATCGCCGGCCCCTGCCCTGCCTGCAATCTCGGTCACCGAGGTTGTCTCGCAACGGCTCTCTGACCGGATCATCGCCTCGGGCCTGATTGCGGCGATAGAGGAGGTGCAGGTCGTGCCGCTGGTCGAAGGCCAGCCGCTGGAAAGCCTGCTGGTCGATGTGGGTGACATGGTGACCGAGGGTCAGGTCCTGGCCGTTTTGTCCCGGACGTCGCTTGATCTGCAAAAGACCGAATCCGTCGCCTCGCTGGCTGCGGCGCGCGCGACGATCTCGCAGGCCGAGGCACAGCTGGTCGAGGCCCAGTCTGCTGCTGCCGAGGCCGCCCGCGTGGTCGAGCGCACGGCGAAGCTGCGCGAAAGCGGCACGGCACCACAGGCGACGCTGGACACCGTGAACGCGAATGAAACCGGTGCGAATGCGCGGGTCGATGTGGCCCAGCAGGGTCTGGAATCCGCGCGGGCCCAGCTGGCCCTGGCCGAAGCGCGGCTTGAGAACGTCGACCTTCTGCTGTCGCGGACCGAGGTGAAGGCCCCCGTCGCGGGCAAGATCATCGCGCGGAATGCCAAGATCGGCGCGGTTGCCACGGCGGCGGGGCAGCCGATGTTCGTGATCACCCGCGATGCGGCGCTGGAACTTCGGGCCGATGTCTCGGAGACCGACCTGATGCGGCTTGCCCCTGGTCAGAAGGCCAACATGCGGGCAATCGGCATGGCCGAGGCGCTGCAGGGCACGGTTCGGCTGGTTGAGCCGACGATCGACCCGCTGTCCCGCCTGGGACGCGCCCGCATTCAGGTGGATGAAGCGGGGGATCTGCGTTCCGGCATGTTCGTCGAAGCCGAAATCCTGGCGGCCGAGCGTGAGGTTCTGGCGGTGCCGGTGACCGCCATCGGTTCCAACCTGGACGGCAGCGCGGTGATGCGGGTGAAGGACGGCGTGGTCGAGCGTGTCCCGGTCACCACCGGCATCCGTGACGGCGGCATGGTCGAGGTCACCGGCGGGCTGGCCGCAGGCGATCTGGTTGTCCTGAAGGCTGGTGCCTTTGTCCGCGCGGGCGACCGGATCAATCCGGTGGTCGCGTCGGCCGGCACGAACTGAGGGTCACCGCGATGAACTTCTCTGCCTGGTCGATCCGCAATCCCGTCGCCCCGCTGCTGGCGTTCTTTCTGTTGATGGTGCTGGGCTGGCAAAGCTTCAACGCCCTGCCGATCACCAGGTTTCCGAACATCGACGTGCCGCTTGTCGCCGTCTCGGTCGGGCAATCCGGCGCAGCACCTGCGGAAATGGAAAGCCAGGTAACCAAGGAAATCGAGGACGCTGTCGCCGGCTTGACCGGTGCCAAGCGGGTCACTTCGACCGTGACGGACGGGCTGTCCACGACGGTTGTCGAGTTCCGGATGGAAGTGCCGACCGACAAGGCCGTGCAGGACGTCAAGGACGCGGTGGACCAGATCCGGGGCGATCTGCCCGGCGGGATCGAGGCGCCCATCGTCACCCGCATCGACGTCGAAGGCCAGGCGATCATGACCTTCTCGGTCACCGCGCCTGACCTCACGATGGAAGAGATCAGCTGGTTCGTCGACGACACCGTGACCCGCGCTTTGCAGGGCAAGCCGGGCATCGGCCGCGTCACTCGGATCGGCGGGGCAGACCGGGAGATTCGCATCGAGCTCGACCCCGTGCGGCTGGACAGCTATGGCGTCACCGCCCAGGCCGTCAGCGCCCAGATTGCCGCGACAAACGCCAACCTCGGCTCGGGCAAGCTTGAGCTTGGCAATGGCGAACAGGTCATCCGGACCCTTGGGGACAGCGGGACGGTCGAATCCCTTGCGGCAACGACGATCGCACTGCCTTCGGGGCGGTTCGTCAAGCTGTCCGATCTGGGCCAGGTCATCGACAGCTATGAGGAATTGAAGAGCTTTTCCCGCATCGACGGCGAACCTGGTGTCACCTTCCTGGTGTTCCGGTCCAAGGGCGCGTCCGAAGTCAGCGTGGCCGAGATCACCAATACCGTGGTCGACGACCTGCGCCGGCAGAACCCGAACGTCGCCATCACCATGGTCGACGATTCCGTCTTCTACACTTACGGCAACTACGAATCCGCGATCCACACGCTGCTGGAAGGCGCGCTGCTGGCCGTTCTGGTGGTGCTGGCCTTCCTGCGCAACTGGCGCGCGACGCTGATCTCGGCCATCGCGCTGCCTTTGTCCGCGGTCCCGACCTTCCTCTTGATGGACCTCCTGGGCTTTTCGCTGAACCTGGTCAGCTTCCTGGCCCTGACGCTGGCGACGGGTATCCTGGTCGACGATGCCATCGTCGAGATCGAGAACATCGCCCGACATATCCGGATGGGCAAAACGCCCTACCGCGCTGCGATCGAGGCCGCGGATGAGATCGGTCTGGCCGTCATCGCCACGACCTTCACCATCGTCGCGGTCTTCGTGCCGGTCTCGTTCATGCCGGGTATTCCGGGGCAGTATTTCCGACAGTTCGGCCTGACCGTCGCGATTGCCGTGCTCTTTTCGCTGCTTGTGGCCCGACTGATCACGCCGATGATGGCCGCCTACCTGATGCGGTCCACCGATGCGGTCGGCCATGACGAGGGGCACAAGGACGGCCTCTTCATGCGCGGCTATCTGCGGATGGTGCGCATGACGACCAAGGTCTATCGGTCCAGGCGCTGGCCCTGGCTGGCCCTGCCGACCTACTACATCACCGTCGTCGTCGCCGTGGTCGTGGTGATCTTCTCGGTCTTCGCCATGCTGCAGGTCCCCGGCAGCCTGTTCCCGCCGGAAGATGAAAGCCGATCGACTTTGGACGACACCGCCGCAACCACCGATGCGATGCGCGATGCAGTCAAAGATATCGACGGGGTGAAATCCATTCTTGTCATCGGCGGCTCAACTCCGCTTGGCGATCGCGACATCCGCCGAGCGACATTTACCATTGTCCTCGACCGTCTCGACAACGGGCTGGAACGCAAGCTCATCGACCTTGGCCGCGCTTTGCCCGGCATAGGCTCCTTCATCCCCGAAATTCCCTCCGAGGGCAGGCTGCGTCCGCAGATCGAGATCGAGGCCGAGGTCTTCGCTGCTCTGAGGCAAGTGCCCGATGTAAGGGCCTACAAAACCTCACCCTTTGGTGGTGGAGCGCGCCCGTTCAGCTTTGACATCGTGTCGGACAGCGCCGCGGACCTCGATCTTGCCGTGCAGAAGATTGAAACCGCAATCCGAACCATGCCCGAGATCGAGAACGGCTTTGCCGAAACGTCGCTTCCTCGACCGGAAGTTCAGATCACCCCCAACCCTGACGAGGCTGCACGCCTCGGCGTAAGTGCGCAGCAGATCGCTGCCATCGTGCGGGTGGCAACCATCGGCGATATCTCGGCTGCACTTGGCAAGCTTTCGATAAGCGACCGTCTGATCCCGATCCGGGTCCAACTGGACGAAATCTCACGCAATAGCCTTGACCGGATTTCGGCTCTCAAAGTCAACTCGAACGCGGGACCCATTCCGCTGTCCGCTGTTGCGACCATCGAAGTGACGGAAGGCTCGTCGGCGATCAAGCGACTCAACCGTGAGCGCATGGCCACGCTTGGTGCAGACATCGCGCCGGACTTTGTCCTTGATCAGGCAACATCGCGGTTCAAAGAGATCCTTGCAGGCCTGAACTTGCCCGCTTCGGTCAAGATTACGCCTTCGGGCGACGCAGAAACCCAAGCCGAACTGCAAGTCAGCTTCGTCAACGCCATGGTGCTGGGCGTCCTTCTGATGATGTTCGTGCTGATTCTGCTGTTCCACTCCGTCCTGCAGCCGGTCACCATCATCTTCTCGCTGCTTCTGTCCGTGGGCGGGGTGGCGGCGGCGCTGATCATCACGCAGAGGATCGTGGCGAAGAACGCCATCCTCTTGATCGACTTCGCCATTGAGATGCGGGCGCGCGGCATGAAGCGGATCGACGCGGTGATCGAGGCCGGGCACAAGCGCGCCCAGCCAATCGTGATGACTTCGATCGCCATGTCGGCAGGCATGCTGCCCTCGGCATTGGGGGTGGGCGAAGGCGGGGCGTTCCGCGCGCCGATGGCCATCGCCGTGATGGGCGGGATCATCGTCTCGACCGTGCTGAGCCTCGTGGTCGTGCCGTCGATGTATCTGGCGATGGACGACCTGTCGCGCTTCTTCTCGTGGATCCTTGGCCGCTTCATCGGCAAGAAGGAAGTCGAACGCGAAGCCCCCGACCCGCTGATCGTCGCCGACAGTCTGGCGCGCAATCAGGTGGACGTGGCGGTGCTGCAGAACCGGATTTCGGTGCTGGAGGCGGCCTTGGTCCGCAACGCGCCAAAGCCGCACGCCGCCGAATAGGACGCGAATGGGCGCGGGGCTAGCTGGCCCCGTGCCGCTTGCGGAAGGCAGCCACTTCGTCTTCGCTGGGGGCGACGCCGCAGAAGGTCAGCACATAGGGCGGCACGCGGTCCATCCGGACTTGCAGGCTTTCCTCCGACCGCAGCGCGATATAGCCGACCTGTGTCAGGTACAGCGTCCGCGCCCGCGTGTCCGCTTCGGTCGCGCCATAGCCAAAGCGACGGAAAAGCCCGGTGATGGCAGTGACCCGGACGTTGTCCGCCTCGGACATCGCCACCGCGACCGAAGCGTCCGTAAGCGACCAGGTCCGCATCGCGAATTCCAAGCGGCTGTCGAAGAGGTCGCTGTCGTACCAGCAGTCGAAGAGGTTCAGCAGCGCCTCGGAAATCGTCGCGGCGGGGCTTTCGCAGCGGGCCACCAGGTTTACGGTGTTCCGGGTGCGCCACCGGTCCACCAACCCTGACAACAGCGCCTCGCGGTCGGCAAAATGCCAGTAGAACGAGGTGCGCGACAGGCCCAGCCGTTCGGCCAGCGGCATCACCTTGACCGCGTCGACGCCGCCTTCGACCAGAAGGTCATAGGCCGCATCCAGCCAGATATCCGGCGTTCCCCGCCAGCCGCGTTCCGGTCGTTCCATCGTCATGCCCTACCCTAGGCTTGCCAGCGGCCCCAACACAAGACTGCCCAAACTCGACATATGTGTCGAGTTTCCTGTTGCGCGAGGCAGGACGCCGATCTAGCATCGCTGTATCCCTTCCAGGTAGGTCGAACCCATGTCGAACGATCCCCTTCTGCAGCCCTACCAGCTGAAGCACCTGACCCTGCGCAACCGGATCATGACCACCAGCCACGAACCGGCCTATGGTGACGACGGGATGCCAAAAGACCGCTACCGGCTTTATCATCTGGAACGCGCGAAGGCCGGGGTGTCGATGGTGATGACGGCGGGGTCCGCCAGCACCAGCCGCGACAGCCCGCCGGTTTTCTCCAACCTCCTCGTCTGGAAGGATGAGATCGTGCCGTGGATGAAGCGTCTGGTCGATGACTGCCATGAGGCAGGCGCCGCGGTGATGATCCAACTGTCGCACCTTGGCCGCCGGACGCGTTGGGACAAGGGCGACTGGCTGCCCGTCGTCTCCTCGACCCACGAACGCGAACCCGCCCACCGCGCCACGCCGAAACCGGCCGAGGATTGGGACATCGCCCGCATCATCAAGGACTATGTGGATGCCGCCGAACGGATGCAGGAAGCCGGTCTCGACGGCATCGAGATCATGTGCCACGGTCACCTCCTCGACCAGTTCATGTCGCCCCTGACGAACACCCTGGACGCCCCCTATGGCGGCAGTCTGGAAAATCGGGCGCGGTTGACGATGGAAATTCTGGCGGCGATCCGGAAGAAGGTGGGGCCTGAAATCATCATCGGCATGCGCTACGGCGTCGATGAGATGGAGCCAGGCGGGATCGACATCGAGGAAGGTGTCGCCATCGGAAAAATCTTCCGTGACAGTGGCTTGGTGGACTACCTGAACATCAACCGCAGCCGCATCCATACCGACCCGGCGATGACCGACCTGATCCCGGTGCAGGGCATGCGCTCGGCTCCGCATCTGGATTTTGCAGGGCGGATCAAGGCCGAGGTCGGGATGCCGACCCTGCACGCCGCGCGGATTCCTGATGTGGCCACGGCACGGCATGCGGTCGCCACAGGTCAGGTCGACATGGTTGGCATGACCCGCGCGCACATTGCCGACCCGCATATCGTGCGGAAGATCGTCGAGGGGCGTGAGCACGACATCCGGCCTTGCGTCGGGGCTACCTACTGTCTGGACCGGATCTATCAGGGGGGGATGGCGCTGTGCATCCACAACCCCTCGACCGGGCGCGAAGAGACCCAGCCGCACGAGATCGCGGCGGCCGCGGTGAAGAAGAAGGTCGTCGTCGTCGGCGCTGGTCCGGCGGGGCTGGAGGCGGCGCGGGTGGCTGCCGAGCGGGGGCATTCGGTCGTCGTCTTCGAAGTGGCCAGTCAGCCCGGCGGGCAGATCCGCCTGACCGCGCAGACCAAGCGGCGGGCCGAGATGATCGGGATCATCGACTGGCGGCTGGCGCAGTGCACGGCCAAGGAGGTGGAGTTCCGCTTCAACACCTGGGCCGAGGCGGCTGATGTGCTGGCCGAAAAGCCGGATGTGGTGGTGATCGCGACGGGCGGGCTGCCGCAGACGGACCTGCTGGCGGCGGGCAATGATCTTGTGGTGTCGTCCTGGGACATCCTGTCGGGCGACGTGAAGCCGGGGACGAACGTCCTGATCTACGACGACGCGGGCGACCATGCGGCCCTGCAAGCGGCTCAGATAATTGCAGACACCGGGGCGCGCGTCGAGGTGATGACCCGCGACCGCAGCTTCTCGCCCGAGGTGATGGGGATGAACCTGGTCCCCTACATGCGCGCGCTGCAGGACAAGGCGGTGACCTTCACGGTGACCTACAAGCTGGACGCGGTGCGGCGAGCGGGGAACCAGCTGGAGGCGGTGATCGGGTCGGATTACATGAAGCTGACCAAGACGGCGGTCTATGATCAGGTGGTGGTGAACTGCGGGACGCAGCCGCTGGCGGATCTGTATTTCCAACTGAAGCCGGCTTCGGGGAACAAGGGGGCGGTGGACTACGGTGCCCTGATCGACGGGAAGCCGCAGCCGGCGGTCGAGGGGTTCCAGCTGTTCCGGATCGGGGATGCGGTGGAGGCCCGGAATACCCACGCGGCGATCTATGATGCGCTGCGGCTGGTGAGGACTGTTTGAAGGCGGGGGGCTAGGTCCGCTTCCGGCAGTAGAGTTCCATCCGGTGATGGACGATGTCGTAGCCAAGCTCGGCGGCGATCTGGCGCTGGAGGTCCTCGATCTTCTCGGACCGGAATTCGGTAATCTGGCCGGTATCGAGGTCGACGATGTGGTCGTGGTGGGGGGCGTCGGCGACCTCGTACCTCGCGCCGCCGTTTTCGAGGGCGAGGCGGAGGACGACGCCTTCCCGTTCCAGGACCGAGAGGGTGCGGTAGACGGTGGCGAGCGACAGGCTGTCGTCGAGGGTGCGGGCCCGCCGGTGCAGCTCGGCCGCGTCGGGGTGGTCTTCGGATTCGGTCAAGACCTTGAGGAGCGCTTCGCGCTGGCGGGTCACACGGACTCCGGTGTCGCGGAGGGCCTGGGTGGGGTCTTGTTTCATGGGCTGGGATGCTAGCGGGACCGGGGGGCGGGGTCAAATATCTCGGAGGTGTCCACGGTGGACAAACTTTGGAAGTCGTTTGAGTCCAAGGGGTTGGGATTTTCTGTTAGGGTGGTGTTAACACTTTGTCCGTGCCGGTTTTCGCGGCAGTTCAGGCGGCTGCAGCGGGCTGGATCAGGTCTGTGAGGACGCTGGCCGCGATCTCAAGTGAGCGGACGCGGGCGGCGTGGTCGTGCATCATGCCCGTGATCATCACCTCATCCGGGCGGTAGCGGGCGATGAGGGCCGTCAGTTCTCGGCGCACGGTGGCGGGGGAGCCTACGGCAGAGCAGGAGAGCGCGTAGCGGACCTGGTCGAGGATAGGTTCGGGGATCTCGCTGAGGTCGTCCGTCGGGCGCGGGAGTTGGCCGGGGCGGCCGGTCCGCAGGCGAGCGAAAGCGAGGAGTTGGGAGGAGCGGAGGTAGGTCGCCTCTTCGTCCGTCGCTGCGGCGGAGACGCCGATGGCGATCATGACATAGGGTTTGGCGAGGCGGTCCGAGGGGCGGAAGGTGCGGCGGTAGATGTCCAGCGCCTCGTCCAGGTGGGTGGGGGCGAAGTGGGAGGCGAAGGCGTGGGGGAGGCCGAGGTAAGCGGCCAGCTGCGCGCCGAAGGTGCTGGAGCCGAGGATCCAGATGGGGACATTGGTGCCGGTGCCAGGGATCGCCTGGACCGCGCTGGGGGTGTCGCCGAGGTAGGCGATGAGTTCCTGCACGTCCTGGGGGAAGGTGTCTTCCTGCGCCATGTGGCGGCGAAGGGCGCGGGCAGTTTGCATGTCGGTGCCGGGGGCCCGACCGAGGCCGAGGTCGATCCGGTTCGGGTAGAGGGTCGCGAGGGTGCCGAACTGTTCGGCCACGACGAGGGGCGAGTGGTTCGGCAGCATGACCCCGCCCGCGCCGATGCGCATGGTTTTGGTCTGGCCCGCGACATGGCCGATGACGACGGGCGTTGCAGCGGAGGCGATGCCGGGCATGTTGTGATGCTCGGCCAGCCAATAGCGGTGGAAGCCTGCGCGTTCAGCGGCTTGGGCAAGGTCGACTGTGGATTTCAGCGCCTGGGCGGCGGTCTGGCCTTCGGGGATTGGGGCCAGGTCGAGGTAGGAATAGTGCTGCATGTGCGGCCTCCGGTTGGGACAGAGGTAAGCATTCGGGACGGTGGGGGGAAGGGGGATGTTGGGCGTGCGGCCCCCCCACCCCATCCCTCCCCCACGGAGGGGGGAGGGAGGCGCTTTGCGTTTGGCGTTGGTGTGGGGTGGCTGGCGGCAGCGTAGGGTGCGCTACAGCGAACCTTCGGACGGTGCGCTGTAGCGCACCCTACGATGGGGGTGGGTCTCTTGGCTTTGCTTGGGGCGGTGCGCCTCGTGGGACGGGCGGACCGGGGGTTTCACACCCCCGGACCCCCGTGGGATATTTGGGGAAGAGAAAGCCTTATGCGTTCCAACCCCGATCCAATTTCTGGAGCGCGATGTCCATAGTCTTGAGGCTGACGCCGAAGTAGTGCGCTAGCTTCTTGGTATCGCGTCCATGCAGCGAGACCCCTGCCGCCAATGCACCGTCGCCAAAGACTAGGGCCTCGACGAAGGCGTTTGCGTCCCGCTCTTCCTCAAGTTCGTCTTCCAAATAGAAGTGCGAAGGCCCCGCTCGGTATTGCTCCGCCGCGAAGGGGTCATGCCTCGGATGAATGAGCGCGTGGATCAACTCGTGCAAGACCGTCCAACGTCGAGTTGCCGTGTCGTCGTCCTCGTTAACTTCAATGCGGTAGCCGCTTGAAGCAAATGCATCTTGGACCAACCGTCCCCGTTGCCCTTTCCGCATCTTGGTCAGCACCACGTCGAAGCCAAGACGACGTGCCAGTTCTAAGACAGACGGGAGCCGCGAGGCTCCCATCATTCCGAGGTTGAAGCTGCGAAGCTCATGCCGCACTTGACCGTCAGCAGGCAGCCGGAGAAACAACTCTCTGAGTGACTTGATGGTCATGGCCACCCCCTCAGCTACAACCAGTGGTTGCGCCACATGAATTACACTTCAGGCAGGACCCGTTGCGGACCATCGTGTAGTTGCCGCACTCCGAGCAGCTGTCGCCGGTGTAACCGGAGAGCTTGGCCTTGGTCCGGGCGTCGGTGGTGCCGAGGGCGAAGGTGCTGGTTGATTCCGAGAAGCCGGAGACACGCGTTTCCGACAGGACCGCGGTCATCGGGGCGGCCATGTCGGTGCCGGTGGCGAGGCCGCCGAAGGCGGTGACCCCCTGCCCGCCTTGCAGCACGGTGAATTCGTGCGGCAGGCGTTTCCTCATGTAGCCGGTCGAGGCGACCTGCTTCAGGACCTCCAGCGACTTGGAGGCGGCGGTGTCCGAAGGCTCGGCGATGTTGCGTTTGCCTTCCTCGTCACCCCGACCGAGGTCGTCGAACGAGGCGCCTTTCGGGGCGACATGGGCGAGGTCGGTGCGGTCGAGGTAGGAGATCGCAAGCTCGCGGAAGATGTAGTCGAGGATCGAGGTGGCGTTCTTGACGCTGTCGTTGCCCTGGACCATGCCTGCCGGTTCAAAGCGGGTGAAGGTGAAGGCCTCGACGAATTCCTCCAGCGGGACGCCGTATTGCAGGCCGACCGAGACGGCGATGGCGAAGTTGTTCATCATCGCGCGGAAGCCGGCACCTTCCTTGTGCATGTCGATGAATATCTCGCCCAGGGAGCCGTCCTGGTATTCGCCGGTGCGCAGATAGACCTTGTGGCCGCCGACGATGGCTTTCTGGGTATAACCCTTGCGACGCTCGGGGAGTTTCTCGCGATTGCTGCGGACGATTTCCTTGATGATCACCTTTTCGATGATCTTCTCGGCGATGACCGTGGCTTTCTCCATCAGGGAGCCGTTAGTCAGGGTTTCCTCGGCGTCCTCGTCGTCGTCGATCAGCGCGGAAGCGAGTGGTTGGGAGAGTTTCGAGCCGTCGCGGTAAAGCGCGTTGGCTTTGATGCCGAGGGAGTGGGAAAGTTCGTAGGCTGCGAGCGTTTCGGCGATGGTGGCGTTGTTCGGCATGTTGATCGTCTTGGAGATCGCGCCGGAGATGAAGCTTTGGGCGGCGGCCATCATGGTGATGTGGCTATTCACGGACAGGAACCGCTTGCCGGTCTTGCCGCAGGGGTTGGCGCAGTCGAAGACCTTGTAGTGTTCGGTCTTGAGGTGCGGCGCGCCTTCGAGGGTCATGGTGCCGCAGACATGGTCGTTGGCGGCGTCGATCTGGGCCTTGGTGAAGCCGAGGTGGCGCAGGAGGTCGAAGGTCGGGTCGGCAAGGCGTTCGGCGGGGATGCCGAGGGCGCCTTTGCAGAAGTCCTCGCCCAGGGTCCACTGGTTGAAGACGAAGCGGATGTCGAAGGCGGAAGGGAGGGCGGTTTCGATCTTCTCGATCTCGCGGGGGCCGAAGCCGTGGCCGATCAGCGAAGTGTGGTTGATCGCGGGGGCCTGGCCGAGGGAGCCGTGGCCGACGGCGTAGGCGACGATCTCGGCGGCCTGGGAGGTGGAGTAGCCGAGGGTTTCGAGGGCCGCGGGGACCGACTGGTTGATGATCTTGAAGTAGCCGCCGCCGGCCAGTTTCTTGAACTTGACGAGGGCGAAGTCAGGCTCGATGCCCGTGGTGTCGCAGTCCATCACGAGGCCGATGGTGCCGGTGGGGGCGATGACGGTGGTCTGGGCATTGCGGTAGCCGTGCTGTTCACCAAGGCGGAGGGCCTCGTCCCAGGCGGATTTGGCAAGCTGCACAAGGGCTTGGTCGGGGCAGTTCGCGTGGTCAAGGGCGACGGCGGGGACGTTCAGGCCCTCGTAAGCCGTGCCGTGGGCGGCCGCGCGGTGGTTGCGGATGACACGGAGCATGTGGTCGCGGTTGCGGGCGTAGCCGGAGAAGGGGCCGAGTTCCTTGGCCATCTCCGCGCTGGTCGCATAGGACACACCGGTCATGATCGCGGTCAGGGCTCCACACAGGGCGCGGCCTTCGTCGCTGTCGTAGCCAAGGCCCATGTTCATCAAAAGCCCGCCGATGTTGGCGTAGCCGAGGCCGAGGGTGCGGAAGTCGTAGCTGAGCTGGGCGATTTCCTTCGAGGGGAACTGCGCCATCATCACGCTGATTTCCAGGGTGATGGTCCAGAGCCGCGAGGCGTGGACGTAGGCCTCGGCGTCGAACTTGCCGTTGTGCTGGAAGGTGAGGAGGTTCATCGACGCGAGGTTACAGGCGGTGTCGTCGAGGAACATGTATTCGGAGCAGGGGTTCGAGCCGCGGATCGCGCCGTCTTCGGGGCAGGTGTGCCAGGCGTTGACGGTGTCGTGGAACTGGATGCCGGGGTCGGCGCAGGCCCAGGCGGCGTGGCCGA